>Ga0316208_1002078_pt1 | contig 17059 bp, 12 predicted proteins | sample 3monopyrite_MG_FD_204944 | JGI IMG/M metagenome (GOLD analysis project Ga0316208, IMG submission 204944) | Microbial mat bacterial communities from mineral coupon in-situ incubated in ocean water Damariscotta River, Maine, United States -... | ecosystem: Environmental > Aquatic > Marine >...
AAGCCGAAGCCCGGCCTCGCCCGCGTCCACGCCCAGCGTCCGCCGCTCCGATGCCAACGCATCGAACCCGGATTGCGCCGCGAGCCGAACCGTCCACGCGTACCCGCGCGGCGCCAGCAACCCGAGCGCCTGCCGCCCCGCGACGCTCAACAGCCCCGCAGCAAACGCATCCGAAGGCACCACACTACCGCCCAGAGGCAAGAGTTCATGGGCAATCCATTCAGATGCCGTCGCCACGGCGACCCCGTGAATCCAAAGCCCCCGCTCATCAAACAGCGAGTCCTCAACGCCCCGCCCCATCTCCGCGGCATACGCCGATTCATCCCGCAATAACCCGCAGATCTGCGCAACAACAACCAACCGCCCGATACGCCGGAGCCCGAGCATCGCCGCGAGACGAGGGAACCCAACGCCCGCGCCGTGCATCGATCGGTGCGCACACCGGCACATCGCAACGACCGAATCACTCAGCCCGGGGTCGTGCGAGATCATACGCACAACGCCGTCCAGGCTCACACCGCCGGCCGTCTCCTCATCGAGCAGATCCGCCGAAAAAAGCGCCGGACCCGAAAACTCTTCGAGCTTCTGCCAGAGCAGCGCAGCCCGTTCGCCACCCGCATCCATCATCCCCCCGCCATCATCCATGCTCGCCCGCCTCCGCCTCGGAAAACAACCCCACCAGGCCGCGCACAACCTCGTCGAGCGATCCCAATGTTTCGATATGCAACGCCGGTGCGATCCCGCCCCAATCGCCCTCGCCGACATGCACAATCAGCGGAACTCTCGTTTTCCCATCCTCGTAACAAGATGCAACCGCGACAAGAAGTTCAGCCGAAGCACCCGGCCCGAGCACAACAGCATGAGGCCCAAGATCGCGGCACAACCACCCCGCCTCGAACCCGCTAGACGCGACCGCTATGTCCAGCAGATCATCGGGCCCCGCCGCGTCGGCAAGCCCGGCCAGATCACACCCTTGATTCACAACGCACACCACCCGCCGCAGCCTGCTCTCAATCCGACCCACCGGGATGTTGTAGTGGCGCATAAATCGGATCAGCGCATCACGAGGGATCCGACGGAACTTCGAGCCCGGAACCCGGAAACCCTGCAACCGACCATCATCAAAGCAGCGGATAACAGTCTGCTGCGATACCTTGCAGACCTGCGCCGCTTCACCAGTCGAAAACACCATTTTGTCCGACCAATCAACATGGTCGCCCTGCGGCTTACTCATCCGCCGGTCCTCATTCTGTATACCCCCGGAATCAGGGAATCATAGCCAATTAACAAGCAGCCGCCCGAGATCCTTCTCGATGCCGCGCGTCGGTGCTCAACGTACTATCGGCCCTAAACTCATGCGACTTCAAGCCAACCGGCACCGGCGGCTCATGCACCCTGGCCGTGACGGTCGCGCCAGATCCGCACCGCCTCGGGCTCGCGCGCATACACCGGCACTAGCGAAGCAGGATCTACCACTTCCATCCCGTAACCAATTGCCAAACAACGCTTTGCAGAGAATCTCGGTAGTTCGATCCGTTTCCCGCACGCCCCGCAAGCATCCCGGATCGAATCCGGCAAAAACGCATCCGCGATCACCGCCGGGCCGATCAGACCCGCCACGTCGGCCGCCCGGATCACTCCCACCGGCTGACCCGTCGCCGACAAATCAGATCCAAAGCCAGATCCAAAAACAGTCGCGTGCGTCGCGTCACCCTTCGATGCAAGGCACACAATGCACCCCGATTCGGGGCCGCGATCCCCAAGTGCGACCGCGGCCGAGGGCACCCCCACCAACCCCGCTCCCGTCGCCGCCGCAAGCGATTTCCCGACCGTCACCGAAATCCGTAGACCCGTATACCCGCCCGGCCCAACCGATACACAAACCAGCCCGAGCGAATCTGGGCGCACTCCAAGCGCCCCACGCAACGCCTCGATCGCCGGCATCAAGCCGTCCGACCGCCTCGCCCCGGCCTCGTATTGAATCTCCAAAATCTCGCCCAAACCGCCGGCCTCATCGAGCAGCGCCCCCGCCACGCCGACCGGCCCCGACGACGGATTGCTCGCTTCGATCGCCAGCGCCCACCGTGTGCGCCGAGATGTGGTCTGTGCGGGCTTGGCTGTGCTCATCCGCCACAATAGGTGCCCGCCGCACTCACCAACGCCGATCACCAGTCTTTGGGCTTCTGCCGCCGGCCTTTGATCGCCGATCGCTGCTTTTTCGCGTCGATCCGGCGTTCGACCGATCCCCGTGTCGGCTTGGTCGGGCGGCGCGTTTTGGGTGTTGTACACGCCTCGACCAGCAGCGCACGCAGCAGGTCGCCGCACGCCTGTTTGTTCCTACGCTGGCTCCGATGCTCATCGCTCGATAGCAGAATCTCGTCATCGTTGGTCAGCCGGTGCCCCGCCAATGCCCGCAACCGGGCCGCCGCTCCGGGGCGCAATCCCAGTTCCTCCACCGAAACCCGCAGCATCGCCTTGGTGCTCCGCCGGTTGACATTCTGCCCGCCCGGCCCGCTGCTGGCCGCGTATGAATACCGCAGAACCCCGGGCCGAACCCAGACCCCGGGCGCGAGGTGGATCTGCTTGGATGGATTCATCGGTGCTGTCAATCGTGGACCTCTCCGGTGGCGACGACTTCCCCTGCTATACGATACATTGGACCTCGCCTCGGGTCACGTTCTATCGCCAGAGGCGCACCCCGCTCAGCAAGGATCACGCATGTTGAAAATAGCATCGCTCGCCGCCTCATTCATCGCTTCGTCTGCGATTGCCCAAAACGCCCAACCCGCCGCCGATATGCCCGAGCCCGACGCGCCGCCCGTCATCGAGCCTTTGGCGCAGAACTGGACCATCCGCATCGAGCCCTACGTCGGCTATATAGGACCCTCGGGCGATCTCCGCCTGCCATCTTCGACAACCCGAGGCGGAGAGATCAAACTCGATTCACTCAATCTCGACAGCCCCAGGCTCCTGCCCATAGGCCGAATCCAGGCCCACCGTGGGAAATGGCGATTCGGATTCAACGGGCTCGGCTTCGACGCCAGCGATCGCGGAGCCGTCCAGACCGGCCCGGGCCAGATCGGCGCTGTGGGCTTCGCGGCGGGCGATCGGCTCGCTAGCGATCTCAGTTACCAGACATTCGACATCCTCGCGTCCTACCGAGTCATAGAGCACATCTCCGATACCAACGATCAGGGCAAAGCCCGCGTCAACGTCGGCATCGATGTCATCGCCGGCCTCCGGTTCCACCAAGCGGATATCGAAGTCCGCAGCCTGCGCCCTTCGCCCCTCACCGCAGGAACACCGCTGCTCGCAAGCGCCAACGAGGTGTTCGCCGAACCCGTCGTGGGTGCACGCCTCGATCTCAATATCTTCGAGCAATTCGGGATGGAAGTCGAATCGCTCGTCGGCGGGTTCGGCTTCGGCGATCGGTCCTCGGTCAGTTTCTCCATCGACGCAGGGTTCGTCTACCGCCCGACTCCGCCCATCGGGATCAAAGTCGGCTATCGGCTCTTGGCCTTCGATCTGATCGATGGTGATGGCGCCGACGAGTTCAACTGGGCCGGCTCCGTGGCGGGGCTGTATTTCGGCGCACAATTCTCGTTCTAATGCCGACCAGGAACCGCGTTACGACGGCGTGACGCTCGACTCATAAAGATATTTCACCGGTTCCCGATGTGCTCATTGACCGCCGGTCGAAACCTCGTCATACTGTCGGTGGACAGAGGGATCTCTGATGAGCACGCAAGGCCCGCACAAGCCGCGCGTTTCCTCATCTGAACAAAATGTGTGCCGGGCCCGGCGCTTGGATGAAGATCCGGCATCGGGATAGGGACCGGCACGGGGGGACTTGTTCGTTTCAATCCCGGTTCATTGGGCGTCCCGGCCGTTCTCGGCTGATTGATCCCTTTGCACCGGCCGATCATGGGATTCGCTGATGACCAAGGGAAATCGCACCGTCACCAAAAGAGATGTTGTCGAGCGCATCAGCGAGCGAACCGGGCTCAAGAAGGCCGACGTCAAACTCGTTCTTCAAGAGTTCCTCGACGAAGTCATCAACGAACTCGGCGACGGAAACCGCCTCGAGTTCCGTGATTTTGGTGTCTTCGAGACGCGAACCAGGGCCGCGCACACGGCACAGAACCCAAAGACCCTCGAACCCGTCCCGGTGCCCGAAAAAAGCACCGTCAAGTTCAAGCCCGGCAGGCGCATGAAGCAGGCCCTCGAAATCGACTTGATAAAAGAAATCAAGCCGGGCTTGGGCAAACCAGAACTCGATCGCGGCCCATCGGCAAGCGGCGGTCAATCCCTCAACGGCACAAGCGAATAACCAAGCCGCACCCGGGTTTCGGTGGGTGTCTCAATCGATGCGCACGCCGCTCCGAGCCGCGGGCTGCGAAAGACACAGCATCCGATCGACCGCGAGCAACGCCGGGCCGCGCACATCCGGGTGCACCCCGATGACATTGTGCACCATCGTCTTCGCCTCGGCCGGGGACGATTCCGTCCCGGTTGTCTTGAGCCCGCAGAGCCCATCGAGCACCCAAAGCAAGTGCGGCTGATCGATCCGGTACATCGTCGTGCAAAGACACTGACAATCCGACAACGTGCGCACACGCACGCCCCGCTCCGCCTGCTCGGTGGCCATCCGGCTCACAAGATGAAACTCGGTCCCCACCGCCCAATCCGAGCCGGGCTCGGCCCCGCGGAGCGTGTTGATGATGAACTCGGTCGAGCCCGAAAAATCGGCCCGGTCCACGACTTCCTTGCTGCATTCCGGGTGCACCAGAATCTGCGTCGGCCGCTCGCCCGGCGCCAGCCCCGCGTTATGCGCACGGATGCTGTCACAGTGCTCGGGCCGGAATAGTTTGTGGACCGAGCAATGCCCCGCCCACAAAATGACTTCACTCGCCGCGATCTGCTCGGGTGTCGAACCGCCGATGCCATCTCCTTGCGCTGCCAGCCGGGGGTCATAAACGCACGAATGAGCGTCGACATCGATGCCCGATTTGTGCGCCGTGTTGCGTCCTAGGTGCTGATCCGGCAGGAACAGGATTTTGATTTCATCGCCGTCTGCCGCGGGCTCGGTGCCGCCGTTCATGGCCCACGCGAATACCGCGTCGGCGTTGGAACTTGTGCAGCAAGCGCCGCCGTGCGCGCCGACGAACGCCTTGATCGCCGCCGACGAATTGACATATGTGATCGGCACTACCCGGCCTTGCCAGTCGCCATTGTGCGCACTGTTGAGGGCTTCGTGGATCTCGTTCCAGGCCGAGACGGTGTCGTCATACGCCGCCATGTCCGCCATCGAGCAGCCCGCGCTGAGATCTGGCAAGATGACCTTGACCGATTCGGGCGTGAGCATGTCGGCCGTCTCGGCCATGAAATGAACGCCGCAGAAGATCACATATTCGACATCCTTCTCGGCCGCGACGCTCGCGGCGAGTTGACTGAGTTTGAGCGAGTCGCCCGTGATATCCGCGTGCGCGATGACATCGTCTTGCTGATAATGGTGCCCGAGAATGACAAGCCGATCGCCCAGCCGATGCCGGCGGTCGGTGATCTGGGCCGCGAGATGTTCATCGCCGAGCCCGCGGTACACCTCGGGGAGCGACGGTTGCCATAGTTGCATCAAGGCGTTGGCCTCCGGTGTGTGATCCGATCACAGTTTAGGTGTGCGCACGCCAAAAAACGGTGTGGCCACACACCTATTTCGGGGGTCGCTGTCTCATAGTCTCGGGTGCCACGACTCGCCCGCATGGCGCAGTCGTGTGAAATACGATTGGCAAACGAAAGCACGACTACGCCGAAGACGGCGAGTCGTGGCACCCTTTGAGAAATTTGGCTCATCAGATAGCGAGCCTAGCGCATCTTCAATTGCCCCGTAGTGTGCATGTTGGACATTGTTCCCGTGCCACCGACCCGACTTTGGGTCAGTGCTTCCTGCAACGCCCGCATAGTACAATAAACACTGACCTGAGGACAGGTCGGTGGCACGGTCACTCGCTACAGAGAATTAAAAACGCTCTAGGCCGCGTCGGCACCGAGGAGTGCCTCGGCCTGATTTTGCGGCTCGCTGAATCTGACCGCGATGCGTTGAACTTGCTCAAGCATCGGGCCCGCGCGCACAACCGTTGCCTCGACGAGTTCGTCTTTGGACATCAAAGGCCGGCCGTTCCAGTTGATCGAGAGCCTAAGCGTCTCCCCGGCTTTGATGGGCTTGGGGGTTCGCAGCAGTATCATCGCGCCGGTTGTCGAGACGTCGGCCGTCAGGGCGGCGCGGTATCGGTATTCGGCGTTCTGGATTAGTTTGCAGGCGATCTCGGCGCTCGTGCGCACGTGCTGCCTGCGTTCGGCTGTATTGGGCATGTTGATCCCCGATCCTTGGGGGTGCGATGTGCGAGCCGACCTTGGCTCATCGGTCCGTATCGGCTTGCGCGGCTGCGCAGGATTGAAGTTCGTCATCAGGATGCACGCTTTTCGATGATCTCCCCCCGTTGCGGGGCGGCAAGGATCGCATCGCGGTAGCAAGCGAGCATCTTGCGAAGTGTCCGATCGATGCTGCACCGCTGGGTGATTCGGTCGCGGGCGGCGTCGCCGAGCATGGTCTGGAACATCGGATCGGAGAGCAGGCAATCGATCGCAAACGAGAAGCCGCGGGCCTCGGAGTTGACGCGGATCCCGGTTGTTCCGTTCTCGATCAGCCCGTTGTATTCGGGGAGATCGGTGACGATCACGGGGCAGCCGGCCGCCATTGCTTGGAGAACGGTGTACGATTGCCGGCGTGAGCCTTCGGTCTGGATGTATACCGATGCGCGCGCGAGCGTCGCCTGGATCTCGGCGTGGGTCGGGCCTCTGGTGATGATGGTTTTGACCCCCAACGATTCTGCGTACGCCTGTAGATCGTGGCCGTCGGGCCCGTCGCCGAGGATCTCTAGCCGGACGCTCGAGCGTTGCTCGGGCGAGAGAGCGCCCACGGCTTCGATCGCGCCACGGAACTGATGGCATTTGCCGTTGAACCTGCCAGATGTGACGAGCAAGCCCGGTTCCCGCTCGGCTTTGAACGGGTTTGCGGGGACGTGCTGTGCAATGATGCGCGCACGCCGTGGGCTTATCCCGTTCTTCCAGCAGAGTTCGTCGATCATGGATTCCGACGAGCCGACAACGATCTGGGCTGCCGAGCAGATCTGCTGTTCTGTCGCTCCCAGCGAGAGTGTTTTGAAATGATGCGGGCCGTGCGTGCTCGAGAGCACTCGTGAATCGATGAACGAGCCGCGAGCGACGAGCGCGACGTTGCGTCCGATGCGGCGGATTGGGCTGAGCAGCCGGCTGGCGATGCCGCCGTCGTCGAACTGCATGGTCTGGATTACGATGTTGCGCGCGGCCCCGACCCTGGCGAGGACGCGTTCTTCGAGCGTCCGGTTTGCCCCGAGGTTGGCGTCTGGGTGCCGCTCCGCGATCGATTCGATCTGAGGCTGGCCTTCTTTGGCTGGTGTGCCACCGATTTCGATCGAGAGTTCCTTTGCAATACGGGCATCGTGCTTGCCGTCGATCGACAAGAACAAGATGCGCGGCACTGCGGCGGCGAGACCCCTGATAAAGGGGAGTTCTCGATCGATCACGCCGAAGCGATCCCATCTTGTGAACGAGCTGCCTGATGGGAATGTCAGGATCAGCAGATCTGGATTTGGGCCTTGAGACGGTTCCATGGCTTTCCCTGTGATCGCCCTATAGAAGAAGTTGCTTTGAGGTTCTGTCTGGTTGATTGGTCTGAAGAGACAGGCTGGAAGCCTGTCCTACTGCTTGCTTGACGACGGGCTGGAAGCCTGTCCCACTATTCTTATGCAGAGCCGAGTGGTTTTCGGTCCGATTTGGCCGGTCCTGAAGCGCGGTCCGGAAAGACCCCCGTTTCTGATGGGTATCCTGCCTCGCCATTCCGCTAGGATGAGCCCTGATCGGGGCCGACATTTATGCAACAGATCGACATCATCCTGACGCTGACTGAGAGCCATCCCGCGCTCACGGACACGATCGCGTCGATCACGGCCCAGAATTTGCGCGCGTGGCGGCTGCTTGTGATCGCACACCCGAGCGCAGATGGCGTCGCGGCTGCGGTCGATATTGGTGATGAGCGGATCGAGTTGACCCAGCACGCGGGCCGTTCGACGGCGGCGATGCGGAACAAGGGGCTCGAACTCGCGGACGCCGAGTTTGTTTCGTTTCTCGAAGCCGGCGATACGTTGATGCCAACGACGGTCTCGGATTTGATTTCGTCGGCTCGTGCGAGCCGATTCGGGGCGGCGTGCGGCTCTTGGCTTGTTGCGGATGCGGGCGGCACGCCGGACGGGCCGCCGATGAACCCGCCCGAAGGCACGATTGGATTGGGCGAACTCGAATCGGTTCTTTCGATCCCGGCAACGGGCACGGTTATCCAGCGATCATTGCTCGAAGGCAAGCGGTTTGGTGCGAATCTCACGAGCGCGTCGCACACGGATATGTGGCTCCGGCTTTGCGAAGACGGGATGCGGTGGCAGGTCGTCCCGGCGGTGGTTGCTTCGGTCCGCCATGACAGCCGCGGCGGCCTCGATACCGAGCACAACCCGCTCGACGAGATGCGTTCGGTAGTCGAGCGTTCGTTCCGTCGGGCGTCGGCCCGGGGGTGGGAAGTCGAGGTGCTCGACGAAGCGAACGAGGCCGGGGTTGTGCGCACGGCGTTGTTTCTTGAAGCATCACGGATGGCGTTACGAGACGAGACGGCCGATCCAAAATCGGCATCGGATGTGTTTGCCCCTGCCGGTGAAGAGCGGTTTCTCACTCCCGCTTCGCTTGCACGGGCGACCGCGGTCGCGCTGCGGTTTAGCCCGTCGCATAGAGCGGTTATCGACGGCTCGACCGAGAAGCGGTGGGCCCGCGCGGCGCACGCCTGGTGGAGCCGGTGTGTTTCGCAGAAGTGGATCGCCAAGCACGAGCTCGATGAGGCGGTGCAATCGCTGGCTGCGGAACTAGTCGACCCGCGCGATGTTGCTCGTGAGTTGCTAACCGCGTTTGGCACGCCGTGCCGGCTCTGGGTGGGCGGCACGGATCGGACTGCTCGGGCAGTCATCGACGCGGCGCTCGAAGGCGGGTGGCGGGTGCTTGTGCTTCCCGGGAAATCCTCGGGCGGTGTGAACACGAGGCTGATGGCGCTGCCGTCGCGTGTGATGGTCGCGTCTGGAGACGAGCAGATCGGTGACAACGATCCGCTCGTGATCGGGGCCGCGAGCGAGCGGGATCTGCTCGAACGCTACGGCTCGCGCCAGAACGTAGCGAGGTGGAACGGGGCTTGGCGGCGGGCGTTTGAAGAGGGCACGCGCCGGCTGGAATCGGCCTGGCCGAGGCGGGAAAGTTCTTCGTTCGACGACGCGGTGTGAGGGATTGTGCCCGGCGTGTCTTTGCGTGGGTGGGGGCGATCCCGGGCGGTGGGTTTGCGCTGCGCGGTATTTATCAAATGAAAGAAGGCGGCGCGTGAGAACGCGCCGCCTTCTTTGTTGATTCGGGTTAGCGGGAAGAGAAATCTTCCCGCTGTGCGTGGGCTTTATGCGCCGGCGGCGGCGGCTTCTAGGGCCTTGAGGGCCGACTCGACGCTGGCGAGGGTCTTCATGTACGCGGCGGTTTTGTCGCACGGAGTGCGCTGGCCGTTGACGACGTACTCGACGGAGCTATTGGCGGCGTTTGCCATTTCACCGGCGGTCTTCGAGCAGGTGGTGATTTCGTCGCCCACGGCGTACTCGACGTTGACCTTCTGAACGGCGTTATAGGCCATGATCGAGGCTTTGATCGCGTCCTCGGCGTTGTCGAAGATGGCGGGTCCGACCTTGTACTGAAGGGTCTTGCTCTCGCTGGAAGCGGCGAGGGACCTGGCCTTGTCGGGGCATGTGACGCATTCGCCGCCGACGGCGTACTGCACGCGGACAAGATCCATCATCATGCCTTCGAGCTGCTTGGCGTGGGCCATCATGGCTTTATCTTTGCTCGCAAACTCGGCACCGTTGACCATGAAGTGCATCTCGGTTTTGGCTTCCGAGGCCATCGCGCCGGCGGTCTTTGCGCAAGTTGTGGTCTGATCGCCAACCTTGTAGCCCATCTTGGGCATGTACGAGGCGTACGAGACCGCCGATGCGCCGGGCCCGTTCCCCTTATTGCAAGTTTCGGCGTTGGCTTGGGCACCATCGGCCGAAGCCGAGACGAGCGTCAGAGACTTGCCCTCGGTCGAGCAAGTCCCGGCGGTCGGGGTGGTGCCGCCGGCGCATGTGCCGGCTTTGTCGGCGGGCGCGGAACCCGAGGTGGCGGCTGCGGCGGCTTTATCGCCGCTGCAAGAGCCCGCGGCCTTATCGGCAGGGGCGTTCACCGACAGCAGGGCCGGGGCGTCCTTTGCATCGCTGCAATCGGAGCCCGGGCACGCGGCCGCGATAGAAGCGGACAGAGCGAGGGAAGCAAACAGGGTACGGACCATATCAGAACTCCTTTGTACGTTCTTCGATTGTGTTCATTCTGCAATAGGAACAGAATGCCTGGAAATCGGGCCGACGGAGCGGCGCTGTTTTTCCGACACCCAAACGGAGGTATCGGGATGATGACTGTAATCGTGCGGGCCGCTTGGATTGTTCAACTCATTGCCCGCAGAGTCGAGTACAACTCTGCTCATTCTCATTTCATTCCCTTCCCGAATCCCAAATTTTTCCCTATCATGGCCATATGGCGTGGCTTCGGACCATTCTGCATGTTGATATGGATGCGTTTTTCGCGTCCGTCGAGCAACTCGATGAGCCCTCGCTTCGCGGAAAACCGATTTTGGTCGGGGGGACCGGTAAGCGGGGTGTCGTCGCGGCCGCGAGTTACGAAGCGCGGGCGTTCGGGTGTCGGTCTGCCCAGCCCACGGCCGTCGCGCTCCGGCTGTGCCCGCACGCGATCATCGTGAAGCCGAGCGGGAGTCGGTATCGGGAAATCAGCCGGGCGGTGTTTGAGATTCTCGGCTCGTTCAGCCCGCTGGTGCAGCCGATCTCGGTCGATGAGGCGTTTGTGGATGTGACCGGATCGGCCGGGCTGTTTGGAGATGGGGTCACGATTGCGCGCACGATCCGGGCCCGGGTGCTGGGCGAGACCGGGCTGACGGCCTCGGTGGGTGTCGCGCCAAACAAGTTTCTCGCGAAACTCGCGTCCGATCTCGACAAGCCCGACGGGCTCACGGTCATCGAGCCGGGGCGGGTGTTTGAGATCCTCGATCCGCTGCCGGTCTCTCGGCTTTGGGGTGTCGGCGCGGCGAGCGAGAGCCGGCTTGCGCGGCTCGGGCTGCGCACGATCGGGGATATCCGGCGGACCGACGAGCGGACCCTGGTTGCGAATCTTGGCACGACTGGTGCGCATCTTTCGCGGCTCTCGCGCGGCGAAGACGACCGGCCTGTGCGCTCGGATCGGGGCGCAAAATCTATCAGCCATGAGCGCACGTTTGGGGATGATCTGGCGGACCCCGAGGCCGTGCGCGCGGTGCTGCTCGGGCAGGTCGATGATGTCGCGCGCCGGCTTCGCGCGCACGATCGGCTGGCGGGGACTGTCACGCTCAAGATCCGGTACGGCGACTTTGAAACCATCACACGATCGGGATCGGTGTCCGCCGCGATCGGGCGTGCTACGGGCCGGACTGATGAACTCTGGAGTGTCGCGTCTTCGATCTTTGATGCTTGGGCGGATACGTCGTTTCGGCCGGTGCGGCTGATCGGGATGGCGGCGTCGAATTTGAGCACGCCGGGATCGGCCGTGCAGATGGGGCTGTTCGAGGCCGAGACGGATGAGAAGCGGGCTCGGGTGGATGAGGCGACCGACGCGATCCGGGCAAAGTTCGGCGAGGGCGCGATTCGGCGGGCGGGAGCGTGGAAGAACGAGAAGGGGATGTGGGGGCCGGGGAGTTGAGGATGCCGGAGGCGGGGATGATCTCTCGTGATTGATAGCAAAGCCATTCGGTTCGTACGGTGAGTGCGATGGATGTGTGTGCGGAGCGTGCGTAATTGCAATTCCGCACGACCAAGATGGCCGTGGCACACAATCCAGAATGCCCGGTTTCACTCTTGTCATGGGGTGATCTGTGCGCAGAAAAAAGGCCCGGGTAAAACCCGGGCCTTGGAGTGAACTGTTTGGATCGCGGGGTTTAGCTCGCGTTGCTGGTGCTGCTGCCGAGCACGGTGTCGCTGACGCCGGCTTCGACTTTGACCTCGGGGAGGCCGGCGCGGTCTGCGCCGAGAGCCTCGGCCGCCATCGCGGCTTCTTCCATCATCCGCTGATCGTCGTCTTCGGAATCGTCGATCTCGACGAGTTTCTTGACGCGGATGGTCTGGTAGGGGCGGAAGCCCGTGCCGGCGGGGATGAGGTGGCCCAGGAGCACGTTTTCCTTGAGCCCGACAAGGGTGTCCTCGGCCCCGCGGAGCGAAGCCTCGGTTAGCACCTTGGTGGATTCCTGGAACGACGCACCCGAGAGGAACGACTCGCTCGAGAGCGCGGCCTTGGTGATGCCGAGGAGAAGTGTCCGACCCGTGGCGGGGCGGGCACGCTTGGCTTTGGCGATTTCCTTGCCCGCGGCCTCGGCCCGGGTGTTGGCTTCGCGGACGATATCACGGCTGACCAGATCGTTCACGCGGAGTTCGGTGCCGCCGGCCTCCTGGATGCGTGCCATGTTGCTGATCTTGTTGTTGTGCTTGCGGAAGATCTGGCGATCGACGACCTCGTGGGGGAGCAGGTCGGTATCGCCCGGGTTCTCTACTCGCACCTTGCGGAGCATCTGGCTGAGGATCAGTTCGATGTGCTTGTCGTCGATGACCACGCCCTGGGCACGGTAGACGTTCTGCACCTCGTCGAGCATGTAGCTCCACAGGGCCTCTTCGCCCTTGATCCGCAGGATGTCGTGCGGGACGAGCGGGCCTTCCGAGACAGGGTCGCCGGCCTGGACATAATCGCCCGCGTGGACAAGCAACTGCTTGTCGGTGGGGACATGGTGGTCTTTTTCGATGGCGGAATCGGAGACGACGCGGACCGTCATTTTGCCCTTGCGCTTGTCTGAGAGGATCTCGACTCGGCCCGAGATCTCGGCCATGATGGCGGGCTCTTTGGGCTTGCGGGCCTCAAAGATTTCGGTAACGCGGGGCAGGCCGCCCACGATATCGGCCGAGCCCGAGGCCGCACGCGGCTGGCGTGCGAGCATGTGGCCCGCGGCGATCTCTTGGCCGTCGGCGACTTCGATACGTGCCTTGGCGGGCAGGTAGTGGAAGTCGAGGATGTTGCCGTCGGGATCGACGATGTTGATCTGCGGGTGCAAGTCGCCCTTATGCTCGATGATGACGAGGGCCTGCTGGCCCTTGCCGGCGTCTTCTTCGCGGACGGTTTCGCCGACCGAGATATCGACGAAGCGGACGACGCCGCCCTTCTCGGCGAGGACGGGCGAGCGGTGCGGGTCCCACTTAACGAGGATCTCGCCGCGCTTCACTTTCTGGCCGTTGGTGACGTAGATGAACGCACCGTAATCGAGTTTGGATTTTTCGATTTCGCGGCCCTTGTCGTCGAGGATCGCTATCTCGCCGTTCCGCTTAAGGCTGACACAGCAGTCGTTACCGTCTTCGTCGACAACGGCGACTTCGTTGCAATCACGGATCTCGACGCTGCCGCCGTTGAGGGCTCGGTACTCGGTTTCCGAGACACTCCGCGTGCCGACTCCGCCGGTGTGGAATGTCCGCATGGTGAGCTGGGTGCCCGGCTCACCGATGGATTGGGCAGCGATGATACCGACGGCCATGCCCTCTTCGACGAGGTGGCCCGTGGAGAGATCCATGCCGTAATCGAGCACGGAGCAGCCGGTATCAGAATCGGTGGTGAGCGGGCTGCGGACCATGACCGAATCGATGCTGAGTTCTTCGATCTTGGCGGCCGCCTCGGCGGTGATCATCGAGTTCTCGGCGACGATAACGTCATCGGTGATCGGGTTGACGATCGCGTTGACGCCGATCCGGCCGATGATCTGCTCGGAGAGCGCGACGTCGACCTGCTCACCCTTATAGATCGCCCGCTTGACGATGCCGCGGCGCGAGCCGCAATCGATCTGGCCCACGATGACGGACTGCGCGATATCGCAGAGTTTGCGGGTTAGGTAACCCGAGTCGGCGGTTTTGAGCGCGGTGTCGGCCAGGCCCTTGCGGGCGCCGTGGGTGGACGAGAAGTATTCGAGGACGTTGAGACCCTCGCGGAAGTTGGCCCGGATGGGAGTCTCGATGATCTCGCCGCTGGGCTTGGCCATGAGGCCCCGCATGCCGGCGAGCTGCTTCATCTGGGTGATATTACCGCGAGCACCCGAATCGCTCATCAGGAAGACGGGGTTGAGGAACTTGGTGCCCTCGCCCTTCTCGATCGAGGCTTCGGAGCCGTCGGGGTGTCGGCGGTCGAGTTTGAGAGTTTCGAGGAGGACCTCGGTGAGTTCTTCGTTGCAGTGGCTCCAGATATCGAGCAGCTGGTTGTAGCGTTCACGCTCGGTGATGATGCCGTTTTCGTAGTTCTTCTCGACGCGGTTGACGCGCTTCTGGGCGGCGTCGAGGAGGCCCTGCTTCTGGTGGGGGATGCGGAGATCGGTGACACCGAACGAGAGGCCCGCGACGGTCGAACGCTTGAAGCCGATCGCTTTCATGTCGTCGAGCAGGTCGATTGTTGCGGGCTTGCCGCAGAACGCGAACACGTCGTCGATGACACGGGCGCAGCCCTTTTTGCCCAGAGCGCAGTTGTAGAACGGCATGCCTTTGTCGAGAATATCTGCAAACAAGACCCGGCCGACCGTCGTGACGATGCGCCGGTTGGCGGGCATCGGCTCGAGTTCGCCCTTCTGGGTGTTGACGACATCTGCGAAGTCATCGAGCCGGACGGAGATGGGCTGATGGATATCGATTGTGCCCTGGTCGAACGCGAGGATCGCCTCGTGGCGGTCCTTGAAACGCAGGACGGTGTTCGGATCGATCTTTGAGACATCCTCCTGGCTGACGGTGATGAAGTAGACACCCAGCACGATGTCTTGCGACGCCGAGATGATCGGGCCGCCGTTGGCGGGGCTGAAGATGTTGTGCGTCGAGAGCATGAGCACATGGGCCTCGGCCTGTGCCTCGACCGAGAGGGGCAGGTGGACCGCCATCTGGTCGCCGTCGAAGTCGGCGTTGAAGCCGCCGCAGACGAGCGGGTGCAGACGGATCGCGTTGCCCTCGACGAGCACGGGCTCGAACGCCTGGATGCCCATGCGGTGGAGCGTGGGTGCCCGGTTGAGCATGACGGGGTGCTGGTGGATGACTTCTTCGAGGATGTCCCAGACCTCGGCGTCGCGGCGCTCGAGCATTCTCTTGGCGCTCTTGATCGTGTCGGCCAGGCCGTGCTCTTTGAGCTTGCGGATGATGAACGGCTGGTAGAGTTCTAGGGCGATCTTCTTGGGCAGGCCGCACTGGTAGAGTTTGAGTTCGGGCCCGACGACGATGACCGAACGGGCCGAGTAATCGACTCGCTTGCCCAGCAGGTTCTCGCGGAACCGGCCCTGCTTGCCCTTGATCATGTCGGTGAGCGACTTGAGCGGGCGGTTGGATGAGCCGAGCACCGGGCGCCTGCATCGGTTGTTATCGAACAGCGCATCGACGGCCTGCTGGAGCATCCGCTTCTCGTTGCGGATGATGACCTCGGGCGCGTTGAGATCCATCAGTTTCTTGAGGCGGTTGTTGCGGTTGATGATCCGGCGGTACAGATCGTTGAGATCGCTGGTAGCGAAGTTGCCGGATTCGAGCAGCACCAACGGGCGCAGATCGGGCGGGATGACGGGGACGACATCCATGACCAGCCACGCCGGGTCGTTCTCGGAGTGGCGGATGCTCTCGATTAGTTTGAGGCGTTTGGCGTAATCGGTGATCTTCTGCTTGCTGCGCGTCTCTTTGAGGTTCTGTCGGATCTCGGCGGCGATCTCATCAAGATTCAGGCCCTCGATGAGTTCACGCACGGCGTCTGCGCCCATCTGTGCGCGGAAGGCGTTGCCGAACTGTTCGACGGCGACGCGGTGCTCGTCCTCGGTCATGACCTGCTTGTAGGTCAGTTCGGTATCGCCGCCGTCGACGACGACGTAATCCTGGTAGTAGATGATCTTTTCGAGGTCGCTGGTCTTCATACCAAGCAGCGTGCCCAGCCGGCTGGGAAGGCTCTTGAAGAACCAGATATGGACCACGGGCGCGGCCAGGTTGATATGACCCATCCGCTTGCGTCGGACTCGGCTGTGGGTGACTTTGACGCCGCAGCGGTCGCAGATGATGCCCTTGTACTTGGTGCCGCGGTACTTGCCGCAGGAGCATTCGTAGTCGCGTTCTGGGCCGAAGATTCGTTCACAGAACAGGCCGTCCTTTTCGGGTCGGTATGTCCGGTAGTTGATGGTTTCGGGTTTTTTGACCTCGCCGTACGACCATGCACGGATGTCGTTTGGTGACGCGAGGGTCACCTTGACAGCGGAGAAGTCATTGACGCGTTCGTAGACGGTTTCAGCCATTGTTCACCTTCGATCACAGACCCGCTCTCGGGTGCGCTGTGTGTTTTTCCGCTTCGATTCGACAGGACGCCTTGTTCATCACCACTCAGGGAGATGTGAAAGCATCAGATTCAATATCAGGTCTATGCCGCTTCATCCGCGACCGGGACGAGGATGAGAGTCATCCCATCTTCGACATCAAGTTCGGCCTCAACTGACGCCAGCACATGCACATAATCCTCGATCTGTGCGCCTTGGGCATGAGAGATCAGCACACGAACAATCTCCGCATCCCGCACTACTTCGACAGCACGCAAATCAAGGCCGGCTGTGCGGGAAGCGAATCTATCAATTAGTTTCTGTGCTTTTTCCAAGAGTTGCATGTCTTCGTTCATCAGATGCCCCCCTTCGCACGCGACAGGATTCTAAGTGCATAAAACATATCTCTGATGGCTTCTTTCGCCGCTGATTTATCGACCGTGGTTCCCGGCTGGTAGTCCGCTGCCT
>Ga0316208_1002081_pt1 | contig 17034 bp, 15 predicted proteins | sample 3monopyrite_MG_FD_204944 | JGI IMG/M metagenome (GOLD analysis project Ga0316208, IMG submission 204944) | Microbial mat bacterial communities from mineral coupon in-situ incubated in ocean water Damariscotta River, Maine, United States -... | ecosystem: Environmental > Aquatic > Marine >...
TCAAACTTGTCTCGCATTAATGACAATAAACCCTATGAGCTGTATGAAGCTTTATTTGGAAAGCTGTTACAGCGCTGCCATGGTGTCGCGCCTGGCCATAATTTCCGTTTTAATCACCCGCTTTATTATTTTCGTACTTTCTGTAAAGCACGCTGATTGATTTGCGCCTGGATCTTGCGCGTTTCGGCAGGCCAACGGCTTTTTATGTAAGCGAGCACGGCCCAGATGTCCTGGTCTTTCAAGCTGCCGCCCCAGGCGGGCATGTCGCTTTTATAGTTGGCCGGAGCATAGGGTGGCACCAGGCCTTGCCTGGTGATGCCGAACAGTACAGCATCGGGATGGTGCCAGGTGTGGCCGGTTTCGTCATGAGGTGGAGCCGGCAACTTGCCATCGGCTTTGCGTATACGCCAGTTGGCTTGACCTTCCAGATTGGCACCGTGGCATAGTGAGCAGAATCGTTGGTAAACCCGTTGTCCGCGTTGCACTTGTTTTACATCCGCCGGATTCGCTTTCAGGTTTAGTTCCTGAGCAACGGCTATGTTGACGGTCAGGCTTGCTGTCAGCAGGAAAAAGAGAACTGTCCAGGAGAGATGTGCTTGGCCATGTCGTTTGTAACTGGGAGAGATCATATTTCGATATCCTTCATCAAAGATATTTCTCCAGGGCAGCTCAACGAGTCGTGCCCTGTTCGGCGATCAGTTGCCAATCGGTCCCACCGTTGTGCGTGATAAACACATTGCGCTGGAAAGTGGCAATCGCGTATTCGTCTGTCCGTGCCGGGTTCTGGGCGATATAGGCAACAGCATCACGGCCAAGCGGGGGAAGCTTCACGAATTTCTGTTGCCTGGTTTTTAAATCGATGCGCGCCAGAAACGGCGTGAATTTGACCCCGCCATACCACAGTTGCTCGCCGTTCAAATCAAACCAGACAGTAGAAGCCATGATGTCTTTAGCCAGTTGCTCGAAGTCATCGCCCCGGTTTAGCGACAAAAACAAACCCTCTTGTGCGGCGATGGCGACAAGCTCGGGGCGGGAAGGGTGAACGGCGAGGGCGAGCGGTTCGGGGGCGTTTTGCCGTCTTGCCCGACGCCAACTGGCGCCATCGTCCAAAGTGTAGGCGAGACCACGGAATGCAATCCACGAATTCCGGGCCAGGTTGTGCACATAGACAGCATTGGTGTTATAACTCGCGGCGAGCACGTGAAAATCCGCCTCTCCCGCCATACCAAGTTGCTTCCAGTTGCGGCCTTGGTCCGTACTCTTGATCAACCCGAAGGGATTAACCAAATTGGAACCCGGCGCTGGATGGCCACTGCTGTATAGGGCGTTGCGCGTTGCCGTGAAACCCATGTAGTCATGCTCCGGCCCGGCCGCTTTCCGCCAGCGGCCGTTTTCATAGACCGCCAATCCGAAATGTGAAGGAATGTACAGGTTCTTGCCGTCGGCGCTGTAGCTCAAACCATGGATGTGGAATAGTTCGACCGGTGCTGCGAGTATGGCCTGAGTCCATAGCATCAGCACTGCGGCCACTGTTGCGTGAAGTGTTTTCGTATTCTTTCTGTAAAAGCGAGGCATGATTTTCTCCCATTTTCTCATTGGTTCCGCTCCCTTGTTCGATGAAAGGCGGAGTCGGGCTCCGCCTGGCGCGATGTTTATTCCGTGGGTTCCAGGTCAATAATCACAAAACGGCCGTCCCGGGTCTTGATGAATTCAAAATCCACCTTGTCGCCGATTTCAATCTCGTCCAGCAATTCCCGGTCGTCCGCATCGAAGAACATTTTCATTCCCATCCAACCGAGACTCTTGATGGGGCCGTGTTTGAGTTCAATCTTTTTGCCTTTGTTATCGATGGCAGTGACGGTGCCGACACCATGATGGGTTTGGTTGGAAGCCAGCATCAAAGCCTGCGTTGAAAATGCATTTTGGGTGTTGGCCTGTACAGGTACCACTGTGCTTCCCAATGCCAGGGCTGTCATTGATACCGCAATAATCGTATTCAGTTTCATCGTTTGATTCCTCTTGGTTTTCTGTCATTAAATTTCGCGAATGTCGTTAAAAAAGATCTGAGAAACGCTTTATCCACAGGGATACACTTCGTTATGTCATATCTCGCTCCTCCCTCGGTTGTTCATCCGTTGAGCGCAATGACCGCCCTCTCCAGATGGCGAAGATGGCGGGAAAAAGCACCAGCACGGTAACCAGTGCGGTTGCGATCCCCCCTACCATGGGTGCGGCAATGCGCTTCATTACGTCCGCGCCGGTGCCATCGCTCCAGAGAATGGGGATCAGTCCCAACAACAACGCTAAACCCGTCATCAGCATGGGACGGATGCGTCGCCCAGCCCCTTCGGTGATCACCTCCACCAGGTCTTGTTGTGTCTGCAGACGACCATCGGCCTGCCGTTGGCGGTAGACCATGCCCAGATAGAGCATCATCAACATCCCCATCGCGGTATCGACCCCCGCCAGCGCGATCATGCCAACCCAGACCGCGACGCTTAGGTTGTAGTCCAACCACGCAAGCAACCATACGGCACCAATCAGCGAGAATGGCACCGCCAGCAGAATGATCAGTGACTCCACCACCGATTTGCGGTTGATGAAAAGCATGAAGAAAATGATAAACAGAGTCATCGGCACCACCACCTTGAGTTTGGCTTTGGCGCGCTCGAAGTATTTGAACTGCCCGGCCCAATCGAGGCGGTATCCGGGGGGCACGTCGGCCTGTTCCGCTACCACCTCTTTGGCCGCCGCCACGTAGTCGGCGATGCCGATCTTGTCGTTGACATCGACGAAGACGTAACCCACTAATTGACCGTTTTCGTTACGCAACATGGGCGGGCCGGTGCGGAAGTTCAGCTCGGCCAGTTGCGCCAGCGGGATTTGCGCGCCGGTGGGCGTGGGTACCAGTACACGCTTTAAAGCCTGTGGATCATCACGAAAGTCACGGGCATAACGCAGGTTGATGGCATAACGCTCGCGACCTTCCACCGTCTCGGACACCGTCATGCCACCCACCGCCGCCATGATCACCTCCTCCACATCGGCCACGGTCAGACCGTAGCGGGCGATCTTCTTGCGGTCGATATCGAAGTCGAGGAAATAACCGCCGCCGATGCGCTCGGCAAAGGCGCTGCGTGTATAGGGGGCGGTGCGCTCGTCGTTCTGCAACGCCTGTTCGATGCGAATGCCGCTGGCCTCCACACCGTCAAGATCATCGCCGAACACCTTGATACCCAGGGTGGAACGTATCCCGGTGGCGAGCATCTCGGTGCGGGTCTGGATCGGCATCCACCAGACATTGGGCATACCGGGGTAACGCAATTGCGCGTCCATCTCGGCGATGAGGCTCTCCCAGGTGACACCCTCGCGCCATTGATCCTTGGGTTTGAGTGTGATGACGGTTTCCGCCATGGAGAGCGGCGCCGGATCGGTGGGGCTGGTGGAACGGCCCATCTTGCCGAACACCCGCTCCACCTCCGGGAACGATTTCAGCTCCTTGTCCATGGCGTGCAGTACCTTGCCTGCCTCGGTAATTGACATGCCCGGCGGTGCGGTGGGCATATAAAGAATTGTGCCCTCGTTGAGCGGCGGCATGAACTCGTTACCCAAATCCATAAACACCGGCACGGTGGCGACCAGTGCTGCAATCGCACCGCCCACCACCCACCAGCGCAGCTTCACCGCCAAGCGCACAATGGGCGTATAGACAGCCACCAATGCGCGGTTGAGCCAGCTCTTGTCACCCCGGATCTTGCCGCGAATCAGCAAAACGGCCAGGGCCGGAGTGAAGGTGATCGCCAGCAGTGCAGCAAAACCCATGGAGTAGGTTTTGGTATAGGCCAACGGTTTGAACATCCGTCCCTCGGTACCCTCCAAGGCAAACACCGGCAGGAAGGAGACGGTGATGATCAGCAGCGCGAAGAAGATGCTCGACCCCACCTCCTGCATGGCTTCGATAATCACCTTGCTGCGACTGTCGGGCCGCCCAGCTTCCTCCCACGCTTCCAGACGTTTATGAATGTTCTCGATCATCACGATGGAGGCGTCCACCATCGCACCGATGGCAACGGCGATGCCGCCCAGGGACATGATGTTGGCGGTGAGGTTCTGTCCCGACATAGGGATAAACGACAGCAGGATCGCCACCGGCAGCGTGAGGATCGCGATCAGCGCCGAACGGAAGTGCAGCAGAAACACCATGATGATCAGCGACACCACGATCATCTCTTCGGTAAGGGTGTACTTGAGGGTATCGATGGCCCGCTTGATCAGATCGGAACGGTCATAGACGGTGACGATCTCCACGCCGTCAGGCAGCGCGGCTTGCGCCTCGATTAGGCGTTGTTTGACCCGTTCAATTACGCCCAAGGCATCTTCACCGTAACGCATCACCACGGTACCGCCCACCGCTTCGCCTTCCCCGTCCAGTTCGGCCAGACCACGGCGCATGGCAGGACCCAGGCTCACCACCGCCACATCTTTCAACAGGATGGGGACACCGTTTCCGCCGATGCCGATGGCGATCTCTTCCAGATCCCCTTTGTCCTGTATATAACCCCGACCACGAATAAACTGTTCATGTCCGGCGATTTCCAGCACCCGGCCTCCGATATCATCATTGGAACGGCGCACTGCCTCGGCCACTTTTTTCAACGGGATGCCGTAGCCAGCCAGCTTGTTGGGGTCGAGCTGGATCTGGTACTCCTTGACGAAACCGCCCACCGAAGCCACTTCGGCCACACCTTCCACCGACTCCAGCCAGTAACGCAGCTTGAAATCCTGGAGGCTGCGCAACTCAGCCAAATCGTGGTTGCCGGACTTGTCCACCAGGGCGTACTGGAACACCCAGCCGACGCCGGTGGCGTCCGGGCCGAGGGTCGGACGCACCCCTTCCGGCAAATCATCCAGGGCCGAGTTGAGGTACTCCAGCACTCTGGAACGCGCCCAATACATGTCGGTGCCGTCCTCGAAGATGACGTAGACGAAGGAGAGCCCCATGAAACTCTGGCCGCGCACCGACTGCACGTTAGGAGCGGCCAACAGGGTGGTGGTGAGCGGATAGGTGATCTGGTCTTCCACCAGATCGGGGCTGCGCCCCGGCCACTCGGTGTAGATGATCACCTGCACGTCGGAGAGATCGGGAATGGCGTCCAGGGGCGTATCGAGCAGTGCTTTATAACCCCAGAAGCTGGCTGCAATCACGACGAGCAGAGTCAATAACCGGTTACGTGCACAGTAGCTGATAAGCCACTCGATGGGACCATGGGTTGATGTATCAGGTCGATTCACCATGACTCAACCCCCGCTTTCAGCTTGCTCTCGGCGGCGATGAGGAAGTTGCCGGAAGTGACCACCGTGTCACCGGCCTCTAGCCCCTCTAACACCTCGATCCACTTGCGGCTGCGCTGACCGGTCTTGATCTTGCGCGGAGCAAGGCGACCGTCCCCCAAATCAAGAAACACGACGCGGCTTTGTCCGGTGTAGAGCACCGCCGATTCCGGTACCACCAGACGCTTGTCCAGTTTTGCCTTGAGGTGGATGTGGGCGTACATCTGCGGGCGCAGGGAACCATCACGATTGTCCAGCACTACCCGCACGCGGGCGGTGCGGGTGTCGCCTTCCATGAAGGGGTAGATGTAGTCGATTGTGGCCGGGTAATCACGATCCTGTAGTTCGGGCAGAACCACCTTGGCCTTCATGCCAGTCTTGATCAGTGGCAATTCGTAGTCATAGACCTGGGCCTCCACCCACACTTGGGAGAGATCAGCGACACGCAGCAGGAGCTGTCCCGTCTTGAAGGCCGAGCCTTCGACCACTTGCTTGTCGATCACCACCCCGCTGGCGGGGGCCAGAATGGGCACGTACTCCTGCGCCTTGCCGCGTTTTTCCAGGCGCTCGATCTGGGCGGCGGTCAAATCCCATAAACGCAACCGACGCCGCGCCGCCTCCAGTCGTTGTTGACCGTGACCTGCTTTAGACGACACACGGCGCAGGGTCTCCAGATACTCCTCCTGGGCGGCGAGCAGTTCGGGGCTATAGACGGTGAACAGCGGCTTGCCTTTTTCCACCGGCTTGCCGATGGCGTCGGCATAGAGTTCACCGATCCAGCCATTGAACTTCAGCGCCACATCGCGAAGACGCGTCTCATCATAGGTGACGGCCCCGACAGCACGAGTGGTAATACGTAATTTTTTCTGTTTGACCCGGCCGGTGGTGATACCGATGAGCTGACGGCGGGCCGGGTCCACGCGCACCGTGCCGGGCACGTCTGCACCTGCGCCACCGCAGGTGGCGCAACGCAGCCCCTTGCGGCCGGTGGCCAGATCGAAAGTGATACTGCCCTTGCCCGTGTCCGTCTCAATATCGATGGTCAGCGGCCACTCGCCGCCCATGGACGGCTCAAAGACACCTTCATACTGCCCGGACTCGGTCTCGCTCATCTCCGCTGGGGCATACATGGCCGGCATACTGCCCATGGCCGGCATTACCGCCACCACTTTGAGCGTCGCGCCATTCAGCGGTTTACCGGTCTCGTCCTGTACCCAGATTGTCACTCGGTTCTTGCCGACCTTCGGTGCCTCGGGATCTACCACCGCCCTTACCTTGAAGGGACCAACATCAAAAAAGTCAGCTCCAGCGGCAAAAACTGAACCGTTAATGGCGAAACATAGAAAGAAAATAAGTGTGGCTATATTGTTGTACTTCATCATTGATTACCTCCGGAATTGACGCTGTGCAAGGCTTTTGGCCCACCCACGGTATGCTCCAATACGGCCAGACGCCGGTGGTAGTCCGCCCGTGCCTGCTCGAGCTGGAGCTGGGTCAGCATCAGGTTTTTTTCCACGCTGATCAGGTCGAGAAAATTGCCACTGCCCGACTCGTAGTCGGACTGGGCCGCTTGCAGATTCTCCTCGGCCAACGATAGCAATCGCTCCCGGTAGAGGGTGATGACATGCGCACTCTCACGCACACGGTCATAGGCACGCTGCACCTCGCCCAGAATCCGCGCTAGCGTAGCCTGTTGCTCAGCATCGAGGTGCATGGTCATGGCCCGGGCCTCGTCTTTTGCCGCGCGGCGCTTGCCTTGCAGCGGGATATTGATACCCGCGCCGACGGTGAGATGTTTTTCATCCTGATTCCACAGGGTGTTGTAGCCGGCGTTGAGGGTGATGTCCGGGTAGAGATCGCGCTCTGCCAAACGCTCCTTCTGGCGACTGGCCCGCAGCCGTGCGGTCAGGACGCGCAGCGCCGGGTGATGTTCCAACGCAAACGCTCGCAACTGATCCACGGCCGGTAGCGACAGGGTTTCAGGCAGCTCCGCCGGGGGAGGCAATGGCAGGTCAGGCAGACGCTGCAACAGGGTATTCAACTGCGCCAGCAGGTCACGGCGGCGGCGCTCCAGCACGATGTCACGGTGTACCAGCAGCGTGACTTCCACCTCGGCACGCAGGGCATCCTGTTTGGAAGCGCGGCCCGCCGAGTATTTGATCTCGGCGATATTCTGGAACTCCTGCAACAGGGCCTTGTTGACGCCGTTGATGCGCAGGGCCGCGTGGACGAAGTACCAGTCGGCATAGGCCGCCTGGGTCGCTTCGGTCAGTTTCAGTCGCGCCTGTTCGATGCCTTCAAATGCGGCATCGGCCTCGAAACGGGCGACCTCGCCGCGCAGATCGCGTTTGCCCGGCCAGGGCAGGCGTTGGGAGAACGTTAGTCTCTGACCAAAATCCATGCCCGACTCGCCGATGGTTTGCGGCGCGACGCTATAGGAGAGCATGGGATCGTCAAACGATTCGGCCGTTGTGATTCGCGCCTTTGCCGCCGTCCAGGCCGCCTCCATGGCGGGAATATCAGGATTACGCGCCAGCACAGCCTCCACCAAACGCGAGGAGGTCAGGGCCGGTTCGTTACCGAACGGACTATCGGCCTCTGCGGCCATGAGCGGTTGGTAAAGGGCCGCCAACCCTAGCAAGACGATCCCTATGCGGGAGCGCCTGCAATCATTCTTGTTGTGCATAGAAATACCTTCGTTGCGAATTGAAACCAGGCCGGATTTACAACGCACGCACACGATCAATGCGCGAGGACAAAACCCGGACGTGAATCAGCGCTCAGCGCTTTATTTCAAACGCGGAGTGCAAACGAAGGTGTAATCAAATACGGAAGCGGTTGGTCAGCAGATAGACCGGCTCATCCGGCAGCGGAAGGGAATAACGGGAAACAAAACCAACGACGTGGCCTGTGGGAACGATCTCGGGAACATTAAACGAAGCAGGGATAGGCGGTGGTTGCGGTGCATCGAGCATCACCACCTGTTGGGCATGGGAACCGGGGTAGGAAGCCTCGGCCACCTCGGAGGGCTGGTAGGAGACATCACAACAACCGCCGCCAACCATTCCGTCATTATTCATGCCGGACGGGGCCTGACACGCGCCATCCATCTTACAGCCCATCGCGCCCATCTCACCCGGCTCATCGCAGCAGCAGACCATCTTCGGCTTGCCATCGCCCATCAGCTCACAGGCGTACAACGTCTGGAACTGCGTCAACGGCCCCAGCAGCAGAAGCAGGGCGGCGATGAAGCGGCGGAGTGTCAGGTTTCTTATCATTTGTCTTATGCTAACGGGCGTCAATCAAACAGGCAACTTTTTATCTGAGCAGTTTCGGCCGAATTGGTTCCCGACAGTCACTCATTCTCGTCGATTCTATCAATAATCGGGCAACCCTCGTCGCTGGCCGAGCAGAGATTAACCAGAAGAGTCAATTCGTTACGTAAAGTATCCAATTCGGTCAGGCGAACTTCCACTTCCTTCAACTTGTTCGCCGACAACTGGCGCACCTCCGCACGGGCGTGCTGAGGATCTTCGCGCATCTTTAGCAGATCGCCGATCTCGGCCAGGGTGAAATTCATCTGCTGGGCGCGTTTGATGAACTTCAGGCGTGAGATATCTTTATCGCTGTATTGTCGGATACCCGATTCGGCGCGGCTCACTTTGGGCAACAGGCCGATCTTTTCGTAATAGCGCAATGTATCCATATCAATGTATCAATGGGGTCAGACTCGATTGGTTTTGCACTTTTCAGATTTTCGATCACCGCCCTTGAGCCTCGGCTCTACCTGACGCCCCAATTTCTTTTGGATGCGTTGCTTGAACCGGTCATTTCCCAGCACCCAGGCTTTGTTGGTCGCCTCTCGTATTTCGGTAAGACTGTCCTTTGGTATGCGTTGTTTAAAGAGTTGGCGGTACGCGGCTTGTCGCCCATCGTCGATTTTACCCAAACACCGGTATTCAAGATGCGGGCTTGTCAGCTAATCCGGCCGTCCCTGCGCGTTGTAATGGTAACTTGACCACGGGTACTCGGATCGGTGTGTGACCATGTCTGCTCGTACAGGATTTAGTTCAATGTAGCGCATACAGGTCAATAAATAGGCTTCACTATCAACTAAGGTAGCAAGGTAGCTTGGTAGCGGCCTTCCCATAACGTACCGGTACGCTGGTAGCAGTAATTGAAGTACTGTACGTAATAACGCCCCAGCATCTGTATAGCTTTGGTGAGGCTTTGTTCTGTATGTGGGGTGATCAGCAAATGTACATGGTTGGTCATCAGCACATAGGCATGAATATCGCAATCGTGAGTTTTGCAGGCTAGTAGAAGCCTTTCGAGATAAAACTGTTAGTCGGCATCAGTGCAGAAAATTTCGGTACGATTGTTGCCCCGCAGAATAACGTACTGCAGTTGGCCGGGTATTACGAATCGAGGAAAACGCGCTATCTTTCTGCTTTTGGTTTTATTGATGTTAAGTACTGTACGGCACTTGCAATCGGATATCAATCGAATCAGGCCCCATTGATCCTCATCACACATGGCTTCTCATACCAATATAAAACAAGAAGATAAAAGTGATATCTAATAAAAAACAGAGGGACAAACTAGCTCATTCCAATGAATTATGAATATGCATTAATGATATCTAATATTAATGCTGAGGTGGTGGCTCTCCGGCGCAAGACAAAGATGGATTTTGGCTACCAATCTTGGTAGGGATATTCAATGGATACGGTTCTGGCGTGGGAAACCCTTGGGGGAAAGGAATGTAGTCTAAAGTTCTGCCAGGATTTGAATGTATGGGTATTACACGTAGTTACTTTTTTGATGTTTGTTCTACTAATTTTCCAATGGACAGTCCGGCCATTCACGTCGCTTAGCCTTGTCCTGGCTGATCTCATCAGGCAGGACATCAATCTGCAAAACCTGTTTGTAATGAACTACTGATGGCAGAGGCTTGCGCCAACTGACCTGTGCCACTATCGATGAAACCAATTTGAATTCCATATGGTACGCCATGTGCCGGCCGGTGCTTTCGGCCGACGGCAGTCTGGTGGCATTTTCTTCGACCAATAACCCTCTCTATGTACTGCAATTGACCTTTGATAATGATGACAGGTAATTATAAGCAAGCGTGTTGTGTTTAAATCTTGTCAAAGTAGCCCCTAAGCAATGCCTGTTGCCACTCCGTTTCAAAATGCTGCCATAGGGATTCTTCCGGTAGATCGCTATGGCTGACAGGAAATTCCCGAATAGTCGCCGGACCCGCTATTCTTTCGGCGAGCACGCGCACGGTCTCAGCGGGTACCACATCGTCGTCCAGGCCAAGCCCAATTAGACAGGGGCTGTGAATCATCGGTGTGAAGTTGGCGGTATCAAAATACGCCAAGGTTCGCATGATGCGAGTCTCCTCACCTGGGTGGGAATCGATATAACGGTTAACTTCATCCCCCGAGCCGCGTTTGACCAATCTACGCCGGCATTGCATCCAGCCAAATGAAGGCACGCCAGCCGCGACCATATGGGAAGATTGGCTGAGGGCCTCGGCCATCAGTGCCATTGCGCCGCCAAAACTAAAGCCATAGAAGAGGGTTTGTTGAGTATTGTTGCCCATAAGCTGCTTGGCGACCTCGGCTGCGCGAAGGTAATCACAGACTGCACCACGCAAAATGCTGCTCGATGCTGACTCTATTCCAGTGAGTATCCAGCCATCTTTGTGCACAGGCAGCGAGGACTGCCCAAATCCGCGCGTATCGAAACCAAACACATTAAATCCCTGCTGCGCCCAACTCCATACGGTTTCACACCAGCCGTTGTAGCCGTGAGTGTAGATGATTAAGGGTCGTTTGTTCGCATCATTTCGGTGCAAGCTGTATCCATACACTTCCGTATTAGCCCAAGAGCGAAACCTGACACGATGATGTTCTACTCCATCGCGTGTTTCTTGATAGTTGCTTGTGACTTCGCACTCTATTTGCGCGAGCTGAGCTAGAGTGTTGCGCCAGAATGATTCAAAGTTTTTCGGTTTGTCTATAGAAACGCTGTCATTCATCATGAGTAACTTTCGTTGGCACGTATGCTGCTACGTATAGAGAGCTTAATGCTTGTAATCGAAGCGATCACATTAATAGAAAATGTGATAAAAAGGATAAAACATTTTTCTGTCTTTGTAATGATGTTTGGAGAACTCAATGCAGGTATTGGACTGTCTGTCTAAGCTAATTTGGCCAAACAGCCCATCGGATGTTTTTTTGGATCAATGGCGGGTGTTGGCGGAAGAGGTTCGTGTTGAATCCGGTGAGGCCATAATTAAGCAACTTCATCCGGCCAAGTATATTTATTTTATTATTGACGGGGAGATAGAACATAGCATCGCCTTTGAGGGCAGTGCGCGCGATGTGTTGGTCGGTAGAATTTCCACGCCTTATTTCCCGCTGGGCTGGTCCGGCTTTTCATCACCTTCACGATATGCCACCAGTGCACGTGCCAAAACGCCATGCTTATTGTATCGCTGGCCAATCGCTGAATTGGATTCACTGTTACAGGCCGAGCTTGTTGCAGGGCAGTCCTTTTATTCTTATGTGCTGAAGACCGTTATGCCCATTGCATCTGATGTGCGGAAGCAACTTTCAGCATCTCCCAGTTCCTCTGAGGTATTACTGGAGGCCTTGGCCAAGAGAATCCCTGCCGCGACAGGAGCAAACCTGAAGACAAGAGACGTTAACGAAGTGTTCGGGCGGTCGCTGTTTTTTGAAGCTTTCCCTGGGAGTGTTCATACACGCTTGGCCGATATTGTTGAGATGGTTCATGTTCAACAGGGCGATGCCATTTTTAAGCAAGGTGAACTGTCAGGCCACATGTTGATACTGGCCTCAGGCGCTGTCGCTGTTTTTGCCAATAACACCAACGATAATGCAGAGATGTTTGTTAGGTCTTATAGTATCCCTGGGCAGATTGTAGCAACAGCCGCGCTTAGCCTTACTGAGATACACGAAGAATCGGCTACAGCCATCACGGATGTCACCTTGCTGTCTATCAAGCGTTCGAAAATAGTCGAATTGAAACTCGCGCAACCCCAGTTTGGCTTTGCCCTGGAAAAAAGAATGTTGTGGTTGTTAAGCGCTCGTTTGCGTACGCTTCGAATTCAACTGGCCGCGCAGGGGCAAGACCAGGAACATATCGTCATTCAAAACCTACTGAGCCAAGTAAGCCCGCAGCTCGGTGTCTCTTCTAAATTATATAAACTGCCTCATCTGCTGGCCTGCCGCCTGACCCATGCCGACGCCTTGGCCTGTCTGAAGGATGTCAACCTAAACGGCTCTCGACTTGAGCGTTGTTTAGCCGGGGTGTGCCTTGATGTACTGGCGGAGCTTTCCCGTGAGCTGGATTTTTACGAGAGTCTGCATGATGTTTACAAGGCAGTAACCCAAGCACCGTTGGAAAAGGATCCGGGTTATGTTCGATTTCTGTGCAGCCAGGGATTTAAACGTGTATTTGAGATTTCGCGCTACGCTCTACAAGGCGTCGAACATCTTCCTGAGAAAGGTGGAAACATATTCATTCTGAATCATCTGATCAGCCATCCCTATCATGCCCTGGCTAATGGCTTTGAATTTTCGCTCGACACACACTTTGTCAGTGCAATGATCCTCGAACCAAAATATGGTGAGAGCGGTATACGCGTCGTGCGACGGGGAAGGGGGGAGGAACATGCTCACCATAGCTACTATGACCGGCTCGGACATATTTATGTCTACACCGCCGAGTCAGATTCCTTATTGGAATCCAAAGAGGAAGTAGAGGCGAGGCGGGAAAGTTTTACCCAAACGGCAGGGGGCTATTTGCGCAACGGGGCGAATTTGATTGTATGCCCCGAAGGGACCAGTAACTGGGGTGAAAATTCGCCTTCAGCGTTTAAAAAAGGGACCTTTCACCTGGCGGCCGCCCTTGATCCGGAACCTCTAATTGTCCCGATTTCCGTGGCAAATTTTGACAAACGCCTTAAAAAAAACGCGTTTGCCGCAATGGTTCACAAGCCCTTCTATATATCCGAGGTCTGTGATCCGACAGATAAGACCGACCTAACTGCATTTGTCAGCGAGTTTCGTAGTACTTATCGAGGCTATGTACTAGAGACCCAAGCCCTGGCACAGAATCTTGTTTCAAGTGAATAGTAAGCATGTCGCAATGACCGCTTCAATTGAGGAAATGACAAATTGTTTACAAAGATTATTTGTTCTTAATCTTTTAAGTGTTTTCCTGCGGGTGCTGGAATATTTCAATGGCCTGTTGTTTCTAACTACCAATCGGGTTTCAGGTATTGACGAGGCCATCGTTTCACGTTGTATCGCCATGATCAAATACCACCCTCCCATAGATGATGATCGCAACCGTATCTGGCAAGTGATGATTGATCAGTTTAGTTTGAACGTGGAAAGCAACACTATTCAGATCAGACATTGGTAGATACCTTTCCTGATGGCAGTGGTCGCGATATTAAGGGGCTAGTAAAACTGGTGGCAAAGTTCTGTTCTCAAAAACAACTATCACCATCATTGGACATATTTAAACGCTGTTCAGGTTTTAGGGGAATGGATTATTAAGCGTATGAATAGTGTGCATGGTGCACATAAATACTCACACTCGATAACAAGGAGAAATAAAATAAGCAAACTTAGCAGTCAATGGGACGACAATGCCCTGAAACACCTGGAAAAAACTCCTTCATTTGTACGAGGAATGGCCAAACGAAAAATTGAAAAGGTCGCCATCGATGCTGGTTAAACCACAGTAACAGTTGAATTTATGGACACCAATAAAGAAAAGTTAATGGGATAGCCCAGATGGAAAATAAGAAATTGTATATGGCACCGGGTTCATGCTCGACTGGTATACATATTCTAATGGAAGAACTTGGGCTGATCTTCGACTCTTATGTTGTCAATCTGCCAGCCGGAGAGCAATACAAACCTGAATTCCTTGTCATCAATCCAAAATAAACCATCCCAGTACTGATCAAGACAGATGGTACGGTCGTCACCGAGTTTTCCGCCATTGCCCACTGGCTGGCACGAAGTTATCCCAAAGCAAAGCTAATGCCAGCTGATATAGATGGTGACATCTTAGTGTTAGAGACTATGAACTACATTGTCAGCACCATCCACATGCAAGGTTTTACACGCATCTTTACCACCGATAACTACTCTTTTCGTGAAGCCGATGTCGAACGAATCAAAGCCCAAAGTGAAACCATCATCAGAAAAGCCTTTGCCATAATCAACAAACAACTGACAGGAAGGAAATATATTGCAGGTGATTTTTCCATTGCTGATGCTGCATTGTTTTATTGCGAATTCTGGACTACGCGTATTGGCATAAATTTACCTGAACATTGCCAGGCCCATTACCAACGTATGTTGGCACGCCCTGCGGTTAAACAGGTAATGATGAAGGAAGGCTATTCATCGTTGTACCAATAGCATCAAGTTAGGGCACACACTCACCAACTTGGTTCAACTATCAAACCATCTCACTCTTAAAACCGGCTTAACTAGCTCCCACAGCGGAAAACATACAGTTGGTGCGGATTATGCTTACTGCATTAGTAAGTTATTCAACGCAAGGTGTATTGCATGTCTACAGCTAGTTATATAAGCGTCATTGAGCGTTACCATGAATATAAAAGTGCTATCCACGACATCATGGCCTCAATACTGACTGGTCTTGCAGAAGAGCAATTAATAAAAAATAAACAGACCCGCATTAAGGCCATGCAAACTCTGGGAAAACGCTTTCCATTTGTAGAGATGCTCTTTGTAATAGATAAAAATGGGATCCAGCAAGGCGATAACATCACGGCCAATCGTGATCATCCGGCTGTGTATACCGGTGATGGCACACCGCGGCAACAGCGTCCCTATTTTCGTATGTCACTCAGGGAGAACTGTGATGACATCATTGTTACTGATCCCTATCTCTCTACAGTCAATCGAAGTCTATGTCTTTCGGCAATGATGAAGTGGGACTGTGACGGCGAAGAAGGATATCTTGTGGTGGATGCCGACCTGATGGCAATCGTAGAATTTCTAATGGGTGATTCAAAACGTAGGAAGTTCCAGCCGTTTTTTAAATACATTTACGGAGTAATTGTCATCGGTCTGTTCAGCGTTGTGGCCGCCCTACTCTATTCGGCTTTTCATGAACTTTACCTGGCTACCAGCGCGGCTGTAGGCAGTCAGGAGGCCCACCTAAAACCCTTTAGTGTGATTATTTTTCTTACCCTGGCGCTGGCTATCTTCGATCTAGGCAAGACCACACTTGAAGAAGAGGTGCTAATGCACAAAGATATTTTTCGTCACAGCTCAACACGGCGCACTATCACCCGTTTTGTCGCCGCCATTCTGATTGCCGTCTCGATAGAGTCACTGTTGCTGATGTTCAAGGCTGCCTTGGGACAGGGCGATCAGCTTATTCCAGCTGTTTGGATGATGCTGGCTGCCGTCGGTTTACTCATCGGCCTGGGGCTATATGTTTACCTCGGTGCCAAGGCTGAGTCCTTGTTACGTAAGAATACAGAAACTAAACACGCCTATACACAAAGTCCATAAGTGAATTAAGATGCCTAAGAATTCTATACAACCAGAGTTATCAGTGATTTTATTATCACAAAGGCTTCACCCCATCAGATATGTAAAAATTCAGGATATCCCAGTCACTTTTTGAAAATCATAAATAACTACAAAAGTAAAAAATCTATGGAACTTGGAAAAAGATCAATCCATAAAGGCAATTCTGCTTATGCTACAGCACAAAATAATGGCAATAATTGGGGTCACAATAATTGGGGTCAGGTCTCGCAATCAATCAGGATTGGTCTAGTTTGAGAGAATGAGCAGACCATTACGACTCGAATTAGCCGGAGGTTTATACCATGTGACTTCACGAGGAGATAGGCGTGAAGATATCTATCTGGATGATGACCGACATAAATGGCTTGAATTGTTTGCACAAGTATGTGAACGCTATAACTGGCGTTGTCGTGCGTACTGTCTGATGAGCAACCACTATCATGTTGTGATAGAGACAGTCGAAGGAAACTTATCAAAAGGGATGCGCCAATTGAATGGCGTCTATACACAATATTTCAATCGAAGACATCAGCGTGTGGGCCATGTATTTCAAGGACGATATAAAGGGATACTCGTTGAGAAAGATAGCTACCTACTAGAACTATCACGCTACGTTGTCTTAAATCCTGTCCGAGCACAGATGGTCAAAAATGCACTGAAATGGCCCTGGAGCAGTTATCGGGCAATGATAGGAGAGCAACCATCTCCTGACTGGTTGGAAACAGATTGGCTTTTAAGTCAGTTTGGCGTACAGCGTAAACGAGCTATTGCAAAATATATCGATTTTGTCAGGGCAGGGGTTGATTTACCAGGTGTATGGAGTGAGCTATCTCATCAAATTTATTTAGGGAATGAACGTTTTGTCAAAAAAATGCAAAAGAAACTCGATGCTAAAGCAGATTTGAGCGAAATACCAAAAACGCAACGCCGGCCTCAAGCGAAACCATTAAGTCGCGGTTTCAAGTAATAACTGCAATTTAATTATGCAGCGAGTAAATCCACTTGCTGCCCCATCAATAATTCATTGGGTGATTTTCCACCCCTTGTCGCTCGTGGTCGGTTATTGAGACGATTCATC
>Ga0316208_1002083_pt1 | contig 17029 bp, 16 predicted proteins | sample 3monopyrite_MG_FD_204944 | JGI IMG/M metagenome (GOLD analysis project Ga0316208, IMG submission 204944) | Microbial mat bacterial communities from mineral coupon in-situ incubated in ocean water Damariscotta River, Maine, United States -... | ecosystem: Environmental > Aquatic > Marine >...
TCAGAACGGTGCAAAAGCCCATTTTGAGCAATTTGGAGAGGTGACTGAGCTGGCCGAAAGTACCGGTCTTGAAAACCGGCGTAGGGCAACCTACCGTGGGTTCGAATCCCACCCTCTCCGCCATATTTCTTAATGTAACTTGTTGTTTTATAAGTTATATTTTGCTTTCTATAATAATAAACGTGGTCAAGTGACCAATTAGTGACCACGTTTTTTATTTCTAATTTAGCTATCATACTTTTAAATTAACTTGATAAGTCATTTGCACGTTTATCAAGTAATTCATTGATACGTGATCCGGATAGCTCACCAGCATCTTCGATATACGAGCCATAGGTTTCACTAATTTCCTTAAGAGAGGAATGCCCCATTTGTGTTCTTACCCATTCAGGTGATTCTCCAGCACTGAGCATGACACTTGCGTATGTGTGACGTAAGTTATAAGGACGACGATATTTTACAGATGCTTTTTTTAATATTTTAGTCCACTTTCGTCCAAAACTTGTGGCATTCCATAATGAGCCTGTGCTTGGATGTGTAAAAATGAACTCATTGTCGCCTGTGTATTTCTTTTGCTCTTCTAGCGCTTCTAATGCGGGTGATAATAACTTTACTTTGCGTGAGCTACCATCGGTTTTAGTTCTTTCTTCTGTTTCTTCTTCAAGATCTTCATCTGCAATAGTATTAATAATACGAACCCATTGTTTGTCAAAATTAACATCAGTCCAGCGTAAAGCATATAGTTCACCGGTGCGAGCTCCCACCCATGCCCAAAATTTGATAATAGGTTCTATCTCATCTTCTGAATGCAAATAAATCAAATCCATTTCTTTTAGAGTAAAAGGTTTAGGTTTTTTACGAGATAACTTGAAACTGTCAAAATCATCCATAACATTCTCAACTACCCATTTATTTTTCTTAGCCATTTTAAATGTTTGTCTTAGAATGCTTAATAATTCATTTTTTGTTTTAGGGCTAAGGTCTTTTTTAGTAATCCATATAGCGATATGTTCATCAGTTATGAGGCGTAATATTTTTAAACCTATTTCTTTTGAAATATGAAATTTTATTCGTCCGGAATATGTTTCAAAGGTTCTTTTTCTTACTGCACTATTCATCTTTGTTTGTAACCATCTACCGACAGCTTCGTTAAGAGTCTTAGGTTGTTTACCACCAAACTTTTCAATAGCAATTTTGCTTTTTTCAAAGTGTTTTGCTACATCTGGTTTGTCTGAATTTTTAAGTTCTCGTCGTATTGCATGGCGAATATCAATAGCATCTTCTCTATCCTTTTTTAGGTTTGGATTTAAGGATAAAGTTTTTCTAAGTCGTATCCCTGAAACTCGGAGATCAATTTCTATAGAATTTCCACGAGGTCTTACACCAGGAGATATTATTTTTGAAGTATATTTTTTAGGCATCAATTTGAATTCCTTTTTGTCAGAAATCCGCTGATATCATCAATGAATTGATATTTAGAATTAGTAAACGGAGTATGGCTAGTTTTTATATAAATCATAACGATCCCCCCTCAATCCATTCTTCAATAGCTTTTGGGTTAATAAAATATCTACCATCAGGCGCCTTACGCCAATGAATATTCTTTTCCCACTTGCCGCGCTCAATTTTGTTGTAAACGGCTTTACTGGTGTAGCCACTCATTAATGTAAATCTGTTTAACTTTATCCACTTCATAATTAACTTACCTCTTTGTTAATATTTATTCATAGGCTATTCCATTTTTTTAAGACAAAGGGTTACCCCGTGATTGAAATCACATTTTAAATTTGTCATAAATAAGAAATTGGTTGACTTGAAACGTAGACGGTGAGAAAGTTAGTTATCAATTAATTTGCTTTCTGTTTTATCTTACATACAAGTTTTACTTGTTGTTGCTTACATAGTTATTCTCCTTTATTTCTGTTGCCCTTACTAAGTTGCATTTAAACAAAACTTACAGTCGCTGATAAGGGTTGACCACTCCATTTTGTGAACTGCGTCACGTTTTTTTTGAATTTAATTATTGACAATTTTCCGTATTAATATATAGCTATTGACATAAGTTATTTAAATTAATAAAAGATATTTATTTTTTATTAACAACTTCAAAACCATTTTCTAAATAATCTTTGAACCAACTATCCAAGGTTCTTGTTAAACGAGATCGTAATCTCTGAACTCGTTGTTTTTTGTCTTTAGCAAATAAAATGTCATATTGATTCCCAACCCATGTAGCGATAGCTTCCATATTCGTTCGATCATCTTGATCACCTAGCTCACTAACCCAATCATTGTATAAATTCTTAACTATTCTTGGTTTATTTATAACTTGAGCAAAAGCAAGACATTCACGACGACTAACTCGCGTGAAGTGATCCATATAATGGATAGATTTTTTATTATTTATATCTGAATGTGTATACATAATTTCTCCTGTTTTATATTTATTTTCGATTAGCTTTCATTGATTTTTAGAACTACTCTTTCAAATGTTCAAAAATCACTTCTAACTGTTCACTTACGTACCTAACATGATCAATGCTCGGTAACTCAATTAGCTTTTCACTATGTTTCTTGACGAATGTTACTAATGCGTAATGATTGTTACTTTCTTGTCCATTACCAATTATCCGAATAAGTTCGTTGCCAGTTGCTTGTACCTTTACAAATAGAGGCAACATGAATTCCAAAGATTTTGCTATTTGTTCGGCTTGAAGATTAGATATAGACTCGTCAATAATGTTATTTTGTGTTAAGTTATTAGTCATAATTAGCTCCTTTTCATTAATTTGTTAAACTAGATAACATTTTATTTAATAAAATGCTATTTGTCAAAGCATTTTGATGAAATAACTAACAAAATGTTAATTTAAATAGCATTATGGAGATGTAAAATGGTCAAATGTCACCTATCCACCCTCATGGGTAGACACAAAATGAAAATCGCAGATGTAAGTCGAGAGACTGAATTAAACCGTTCTACGATTACTGCAATGTATAACGAAGATGTTAAACGTGTGGATGTCGAAGCGATTGATAAGCTATGTAAATTATTTAATTGCCAGGTCTCTGACATCTTTGAATATATTGAAGAATAACTAAATAAATTTAATAAGGTACAAAAAGTGATAACAGGTGAGTTAAAAAGCCAAGTCGATAAAATTTGGGAAGCATTTTGGACAGGGGGCACATCAAATCCTTTAACTGTCATTGAGCAATTTACGTTTTTATTATTCCTACGTCGTTTAGATGAACGTCAGCTATTGGAAGAAAAGAAAGCCAATATGGTGGGTGGTGCTGTAAAGAAGCCTATCTATGATGAAGTGCATACAAAATTTCGTTGGAATAAATTTAAAGATAACGACCCAGAAACCATGTTCGCGTTATTCACGCAGCCACAAGCGGATGCGGGTGGTCTTACAGTATTTGAACACATGAAACAGCTTGGTAGTAGTGCTGGTATCTTTGCACAATACATGAAGGGCGCCACCTTTATGATCCAAACACCGAAGTTGTTGGATCAAGTGGTACAAATGATCGATAAAATCCAAATGGATAATCGTGATACTAAAGGTGACCTTTACGAATACCTGCTGTCTAAAATTGCAACAGCAGGAACAAACGGACAATTCCGTACACCACGTCATATTATTAAAATGATGGTAGAAATTATGCAACCCACGCAGGAAGATACTATTTGTGACCCAGCTTGTGGTACGGCAGGTTTCTTAGTTGCCTCTGGTGAATACGTACATGAACATCATTCTGATTGGTTTCATGAACAAAGTTTTACCGAACACTTTAATAGTGACATGTTTACTGGCATGGAGTTCGACCCCACCATGTTACGCATCGGCGCGATGAACTTACAACTCCATGGTATCGACAAGCCACAACTCATTGCTCGTGATGCACTTAGCGAAGCAAATGCAGAGAGTCGTGATGAATATAGTTTAATACTAGCCAATCCACCGTTTAAAGGCGCATTAGATCACGACAGCGTAGAAAGCTCATTACTCAAAACCGTTAAAACCAAAAAGACCGAATTATTGTTTTTAGGTTTAATGTTACGCATGTTAAAAATCGGTGGTCGTTGTGCGGTGATTATTCCTGATGGCGTGTTGTTTGGTTCATCCAAAGCGCATAAACAAATTCGTCAAACCTTAATTGAACAACACAAACTCGAAGCGGTTATCTCCATGCCCAGCGGTGTATTTAAACCCTATGCAGGCGTGAGTACTGCGGTTTTAATATTTACCAAAACCAATAACGGTGGCACAGACAATGTTTGGTTTTATGACATGCAAGCCGATGGTTATAGTTTGGATGACAAACGAGGTGAAATAAAAGATAACGATCTCCCCGATATTATTGAACGTTTTGCTAAACGTAATAACAAACAAGAAAAAGACAGAAGTCGAACAGATCAAAGCTTCTTAGTACCATTTGATGAAATTAAAGAAAACGATTGGGATTTAAGCATTAATCGTTATAAAGAAATTGTGTATGAAGAAGTTGAGTATGCACCACCGGCTGATATTATTGCTGAGATAGAACTGTTGGATATTGAGCGAAATGATGCTTTGAAGTTATTAAAGGGATTGTTGAACTGATGCGATTAGTTGAGATATCAGATGCATTTGAATTTGCACGTAATGGTGCTTCAATTAAGCAAGATCCAAATGCTAGTGGAATCCCTATTACTAGAATTGAAACAATATGGAATTCAACTATAGATATAAATCGTTTTGGTTATGCAAACGTAAAGAAAGCAGACGAGTATAAAAATTATCTTTTGGAAAATGGTGATATTTTAATGAGCCATATAAATAGCCCCAAACATTTAGGAAAGTGCGCTATTTATGAGGATAAACCTGATGCATTAATTCATGGAATGAACCTTTTAAATCTTCGTCCATTGAAGAACATTACTTTTCCAAAATATATATTTTATTATTTAAATACAAGCAGATTTAAACAGCAGATCTTTAAGATTAGTAATCAATCTGTAAATCAAGCTAGTTTTTCGTCGGGTAATCTTAAAAAACTTAAGATTCCACTACCACCCCTTGCAGAACAAAAAAAAATTGCAAAAATTTTAGATGCGGCGGATAGCCTGAGACAAAAAGACCAACAATTGATCGATTTTTATACCGCACTAAGTCAATCACTTTTTTTTGATATGTTTGGAGATCCCGTTACTAATCCGATGGGTTGGGATAAGGTTAGGTTAGATTCATTAGGGAAAATAACATCGGGAAGTACACCAAGTAGAGAAATAGATGAGTATTATCAAGGAAAAATACCTTGGGTTAAAACGGCAGAAGTTAATGGCAAATTGATAACTAAAACGTCAGAATTTATTAGTAAAGCTGCATTGAAAAATTCTAGTTGCAGATTAAATTCAGTTGGTTCGCTATTAATTGCAATGTACGGCCAAGGAAAAACAAGAGGGCAAGTTGGAAAATTAGGGATTGAAGCGGCAACAAATCAAGCTTGCGCCGTAATTCCACCGTCTGATGATATGAATTATAATTATCTCTTTTTATTACTTAAACTTGTATATGAAGATTTAAGACAGTTAGGCCGTGGTGGAAATCAACCAAATTTGAATAGTGGTTTAATAAAATCATATCAAGTAATTTCACCACCAATGAATTTACAAAACCAACTCGCAGAACGAATCGAAATCATTGAAAAACAAAAACAACAAGCCCAGGCTAACCTAGAAAAATCTGAAGCCTTGTTTAATAGTTTGTTGCAACATGCTTTTAAAGGCGAACTAACGGAAAGCAAAGCAGCATAACTATGATGATACTCAGCAATAACAAGGATAGCCTGTATGAGTAACTTTAGTTTTATTAAAACGGACTTTCCTGATTTATTTGTTGATGCTCAAGAGGCGGAGCAACTCACTTTTGTTTCCCCAAAAGCTGCTGCTATTTTCTGCCGTAGTACATTAGAGAATGCCATAAATTGGTTATATGAAAATGATGCTAAATTAACTCGCCCATGGCGTGTGGATCTAAGTACCTTAATGCACGAGCATGAGTTCCGTTCCATGTTTAACCAAACGCTTTTTGGAGAAATAAATTTAGTACGTAAAACGGGTAATCTTGCTGCTCATGGTAACAAGGTAAGTCAACAAGATGCATTGGCCTCATTAAAGTACCTTTTTCGCTTCATGCGACACTTAGCTATTTATTATGGTAAAAATCCACCTAAAACTCAGGTGTTTGATGAAAAGTTAATTCCTTTACCTGAAAGCCCAGCTATTCTAGATGGAGTCAGTGCTGAGGACATTAAAGCATTAATTGAAAAATTAGCATCTAAAAATAAAGAATCACGTGAAGCAGAAAAACAATTAGCAGAGCAAGCCAAAGAAAATGAAAAATTAAAATATGAGTTAGCACAACAACAAGCAGAACTTGTTGCACGTAAAAAAGAACGTGAAAAGGCAGTTGATATTGATACAGCTGTGCCATTAGAAGTCTCCGAAGCTGAAACTCGCCGTCGTTATATTGATCTGTCTTTAAGGGAGGCGGGCTGGAATGAATTACGTGAAGGCCGCGAACTCGAATATGAAGTAACAGGTATGCCTGTTAGCACGAATCGCAGTGGCATTGGCTATGTTGATTATGTGTTATGGGGCGATGATGGTTTACCTTTAGCAGTGGTCGAAGCGAAAAAGACCATGGCGGATCCACGTAAAGGAAAACATCAAGCAGAATTATATGCCGATTGTTTAGAGGCTATGCATGGTCAACGCCCGATTATTTTTTATAGTAATGGTTTTGAAACCTACTTATGGGATGATCAATTCTATCCAGAGCGTGAAGTACAAGGTTTTTATAGTAAAGATGAATGTCAGTTATTGATTGACCGTCGTAATTGCCGTACGGATTTACGTGAGTTTAAAGTTAACCGTGATATAGCAGGGCGACCGTATCAATTAGAAGCCATTACACGGATAGCCGAGAATACAGTAATACACAATCAACAAAGCCAATTGCGTGGTCGTGCAAGACAGAGCTTACTCGTTATGGCGACAGGCAGTGGTAAAACACGAACTGCGGCGGCCATTGTGGATATGTTTAGTAAATGTAATTGGGTGAAGCGTGTTTTATTTTTAGCAGATCGAAATGCTTTAGTCTCACAAGCCAAAGATGCCTTTAATGAACATCTACCAAATCTATCAGCAATAGACTTAACCAAAGAAAAAGAAGATAACGGCACGCGCCTGGTATTTTCAACGTATCCCACCATCATGAATAAAATTGATGGCATAAGAAATGGTGACTCAGAACAGGAACGTTTCTATGGTATAGGTCATTTCGATTTGATTATTATTGATGAAGCACATCGTTCGGTTTATCAAAAATACAGAGCTATTTTTGAATATTTTGATGCCATGTTAGTGGGCTTAACGGCAACCCCGAAAAAAGAAGTCGATCATAATACCTATGGTTTATTTGGTATTGAAGACGATAACCCTACCTTTGCTTATGAACTAGATGCAGCTGTTAATGAAGGTCACTTAGTTCCACCTAAATCGATGTCTATACCACTTACGTTTATACGTGAAGGTGTGAAATACAAAGAGTTATCAAAAAATGAACAAGAAGAATACGAAGAAAAATTTGGTGATCCAACTACGGGTGAAGTACCTAAAGAGATATCGAATACAGCGATTAATAAATGGTTATTTAATACCGACACGGTTGATAAGGTACTTGATCAGTTAATGACTGAAGGTATTAAAGTACAAGGTGCTGATAAGTTAGGTAAAACCATTATATTTGCCAAAAATCATGATCATGCTGTTTTTATAGAAGAACGTTTTAATAAAAACTATCCTGAATATTCAGGTAAGTTTTTACGCGTCATTGATAACTATGAAACCAAAGCACAAGACTTATTAGAAATATTTGTCGATAAGCATGAAGAACGTGATCCACAAATTGCTGTTTCGGTTGATATGATGGATACAGGTGTTGATGCGCCTCGTGTAGTAAATTTAGTGTTCTTTAAACAAGTAAAATCATCCACTAAGTTTTGGCAAATGATTGGCCGTGGTACACGTTTATGTCCTGATGTATTTGGAATAGGGCAAGATAAAGAATATTTTCAGATTTTTGACTATTGTGAAAACTTTGAGTTTTTTGATATTAACCCCGATGGTATTGAAGCCAAACTCATTAAAAGCTTAACGCAGCAAGTGTTTGAAGCGAAGTTAGAAGTCGCATTATTAATTAGAACTAAAATAGAAAGCACAGAAGAAGAACGCAACTTAGCGAATGGTTATATTGAAGAGTTGAATAAATTAGTTGCTCAATTAGATAGAGAACGTTTTGTTGTTAAAGCGAAATTACGCACCGTCGTTGAATACAGCAACAAGAAACGATGGGAAAATCTCTCGCAAGGGGATATGTTAGACATTAATACACATTTGTCTTCTTTGATATTGCCCGAGAAAGGGGATGATGAACTTGCAAGACGATTTGATGTGCTTATTTTAAATTATCAAATAGGCTTATTGTCAGGCGCATACAGTACAACACGTTATTTGAATAAAATAAATGCAATTGCCAAAGCGTTACTTAAAAAACAAAATATTCCCGCAGTTGCCTTACAAGTGCCATTGTTAAATGAATTGCAGACAGAAGACTATTGGAAAGCAATAAATACAAACCGATTAGATGAAGTGCGCTTAGGCTTACGTGATTTAATCCAATATTTGGATAAAGACAAAATAGAAAATGTTGTTACGACATTTGAAGATAAGTTAGATAGAAAGGGTATTAAAGAACGTGATGTAATTCCATCTTATGGTCAATTACAAAGTTACAAAGATCGTGTTGAATCCTATGTGCGTCAGCATAGCGATCATTTAGTTATTAATAAATTAAAAACCAACAAGCCCATTACCGAATCAGAATTAACTGAGCTTGAACGAATACTATTTGATGGTTCAGTCGTAGGCACAAAACAAGAATATATCGATAGCTACGGAGATAAGCCTTTAGGTGAATTTGTCCGAAGTATTGTCGGTTTAGATATTGCCGCTGCTCAAGATGCATTTGCAGATTTTATTCAAGCTGGAACTCTAAGCGCAAACCAAATGACGTTTATCAATACGATAATCGCATACCTAACTAAGAACGGAATTATTGATAAAACAATGTTGTTTGAGTCACCCTTTACCAATATTCATGACCAAGGTTTATTAGGTGTTTTTGATGATGCAGAGGCGACTAAAGTTATTAAGTTGATTGATAGGGTTAATGGGAATGCATTGGTATCACGTATAGCCTTTTCATCTGAATGATATGATGCTTATAGTTTTTAAATGAAGATGGATGTTTTGAATACCATAGCGTATATCTTTAATATATCTTCAATTATAATGAATATAGAGTGAAAAATATTATGACTTTTAACTTGATAATAATTAATATTTATAATTTTAAATGCTCGGTTTTCAAAGGAAAATAATGTGAGAGTTCCATTTAAAGTATCAGCTAGAACTGCAAGATTAATTGGTCGAGAAAATGTTGCTAATGCTGAAGCTGCTATTATTGAATTGGTGAAAAACAGCTATGACGCTGATGCAGACTACTGCTACATCGTCATCGATAATATAAAGGACAAACTCTATATTATCGACAATGGTACAGGCATGACATCAAAAACCATCTTGGAACACTGGATGGTAATAGGAACTCAAAATAAACTAAATAATTTCACCTCAAGCCAAGGAAGAATACAGTCAGGAGCTAAGGGTATAGGACGTTTTGCACTTGATAGGCTTGGAGAAAAATGCACATTACTATCCAAAACTATTCGTAACAAGGGGATAAAATGGAATGTAGATTGGAATCTTTTTGATCAAAAAAGTACGCAAACCATTGACAATGTGACTGCTGAATTAAATGACGAATATGAATTCTCAATAAATGAGAAAGTGGATAATATTTTAGGAGAAGTGACTCCTGAATTTGAGTTAGACACTGGGGTAATAATTGAAATAGATATTCTTAGAGATGATTGGGATAAAGATAACCTAAAAATTCTTTATAGAAATTTAGAAGCATTAATACCGCCAAAAGAAGAATCATTTAAATTATATGTCTATGACGCTAATGATTTAGAGAGCTTTGGAGAGGTGTTACCTGCTCTTTATGATGATTTTGATTTTAAGCTTGATGCGACTATAACCAATCAGAAAGCAAAAATTACTCTATTTAGGAATGAATATATTGTCGATGACTTTCCAAATGAGTTTTTTGATGGGAAGAAAGCTCCTTACGACAAAAAAACCCTTCTTAAAGGGAGTTTCGTACAAGAATGTACCATAGATAAACTGATTCCTGGCTTCAATGATAGTAATAAGCTATTAAGCAATGTTGGTGATTTTAGTTTGTCATTGTACTTCATGAAGAAATCGTCGTCTAAGCCAGATAAAGAGAAATATTTTTATAAGGATTTTGATAGTAGAAAAAGGACTGAATGGCTAAATGCATTTGGTGGAATAAAAATATTTAGAGACAATTTTAGGGTTCGTCCTTATGGTGAAGCTAATAGCGGATCATGGGATTGGCTTCAACTTGGCGGACGACAAGCTTCTAGTCCTGCGCAGGTATCTCGTTACAAGCAATATAGGGCTAGACCTCAAAATATAGTTGGATCAATTCAAATATCGCGACTAACTAATATTGCCTTTGAAGACAAATCTAGTCGAGAAGGCTTGCAAGATAGTGATGAGTTTAAACTATTTAGAAATATAGTTTTATCCCTTCTAAAAATTCTGGAGGATGATAGAAGTTACATCGCGAGTGAATTATACAGAATATATAACAGTAAACATACTATTGAGAGAGTTAGAATTGAGGCTGAAAAAAAATCAAAGGAAATTACACGTAAGTTAGGAAAGAAAAAAGATAGTGATTTTACATTAGAAGAAAAGCTAGCTGTTTCAGTAGAGGCTCAGAAAGAAGAAATTAAAATTCTTCGAGAAGAACAAAGGCTTTTAAGAGTATTTGCAAGTATAGGCTTAACAATATCATCATTTTCACATGAGCTGTCTTCTATTGATAGGAAATTAGTTTCTAGATTTGATGATATAGAGAAACTATTTCTTCCATTTGCTCCATTAAAAGATATGAAGGGTGTTAAGGATTTTTTAAATCCATATTTTTTATTAGAAGACAATAAAAAGGAAGATAAAAAAATTAAGCAGTGGCTTAACTACACACTTGAATCAATTAAAAAAGATAAGCGAAAAAGAACGAACGTGAATTTTTGTAATTATTTTGAGTACTATGACAAAGCGTGGGATTTCACCCTAAAAGAAAGGTGTATAAAATTATCGATTAAATACGATGGTTGTGAGCGATCTGTTATAAGAGCGTTTGAGATTGATCTTGATACAATTTTTAACAATCTTTTAATGAATTCTTTAGATGCCTTTTATCGAAAGAAAGAACCGCATGTCAGTATCGACAGAAATATAAATATTTCAATTATGGTACGCGATAAATTTATTAAAATTAGATATGGTGACAATGGCCCCGGTTTATCTGCTGACATAACTAATCCTGATGATATTTTTGTGCCTTTATTCACCACCAAAAAAGATAAACATGGTGATGATAAAGGAACCGGACTTGGAATGTGGTTAGTGAAAAATGTTGCTGATGAATATGGTGCAGCTGTGACTTTCGTTAAGACTGACGGATTCTGTATTGATATAGATTTCCCTTTAAGAAAGGATATGTGGAGTGTATAAACTTATATATGTAGATGAGCAGCCAGAAGAGCGGCGTGCTTTCTCAAGAGCATACGATGATGATTTTGAGCTTACTACTCATCATCCACAGCAAGATATTGAAGAGTGTCTAGATTATATTATTAATGAGCACTTTGATGGAGTTGTTACTGATTTTAAACTTAATGAACATGCAAATATAAATTATACGGGAACTGATCTTGTGGATAGGTTGCTAGAGGCTAGGGAGGGTTTTCCTGTGTTTGTATTAACAGGTTATCCAAATGGGGATGGAGATCCTGCAATTGATCATGTTTCTGATGTAAATATTATATATAACAAGAATGAACTGACCATAGAAAAGCCACGAACATTATTAAAAGATAAAATATTTACAAATATTAAAAATTATCAAGCAAGAATAGCTGAATCTTCTCAGCGTCTAAATGTTCTTGTTGAAAAAGAAATTTTGAGTCCGAAAGAAGAAAGTGAGCTATTGAAATTAGATGGTTTTATTGAAAGAGCTATAGATAAAGAATCGACTCTACCTGATTCTATTAAAAAAGAATTCATTCATAAAAAATTTGACGATCTAATTTCATTAGGGAATGAAATATTAGAGTCACATAAGAAATAATATAGGTTGGTTGATGCCAAATATACACCGAAATAAACCATTACGAACAGTTGGTCTTGCTAAAAAAGCTAATTACCGTGATAACAAAGTTGATTTGAGAGCCGATTTTAATAGCCGATGTGGGTATTGTGATGATGATGATAAGTTTATGGGTGGGAAGCGAGGTTATCAAATCGACCACTTTGCACCTAAAATAAAATTTAGCAAGCTCGAAAGAGAATATACTAATTTAGTTTATTGCTGCCCATTTTGTAATAGATCAAAGAGTGACTATTGGCCTTCAGCTAGTGAAGATGTGAATGTTGTTAATGATGAAGGCTTTGTTGATCCATGTGATATTCAATATGATCAACATATATGTCGAAATAATAATGGAAGAATTGTTGCCAGATCTCTTTTAGGAAAATATATTCATAAAACGCTTAAACTTCATTTATTACGGCATGAATTAATTTGGAAGCATGGGGAAATTAAGAACTTGATTGTTGAGCTTAAAAAAATATCAGCTCCTAGTGCGCTGATTGTTCAGTTTTATACTGCTGCTGACGAGATAATGGATTCCATTATTGAAGCACAATGATGAATAAAGCTGGCGTATATTATACTCCTGAATATATTGCTGACTTTGTAGCTAGTAAAGTAAGTGGTCTTTTGCATAGTAAGAACCCGGAAATTCTTGAGCCGTGTATTGGCGAAGGTGTTTTTATAAAATCGTTACATAAGAATCTTAGCTGTAATATAAATCCAGTTATTGAAGCAGTCGAGATTAATGAGGACACATGCAAACTCACAAGAAAAATATATAACAGTAAAATGCTGTCAAAAATTAATAATATCGATTTTCTAAGTTACAATACAAAAAAACGATATGACCTAATTATAGGGAATCCTCCATATGTTAATCAGAGGCATATGACAACTGAACAAGTTGAAATGTGTTCTAAGCTTAGTCTAGATGGAGCTGGTGGAGATTTAAAAATCCCTTTAATAAATCTTTGGACTGCATTTATTATCAAGTCTTGCAATATGTTAAGTGATAATGGAGTTATAGCCTTTGTATTGCCATCTGATCTGGCACACGTTAAACATGCTGAACCAATAAAAAAATATTTGCTTAAACATTTTTTTAGAATCGAATTATATGAATTCAATGATATGGTGTTTGATGATGCTGAGCAGCATACAATGCTTATGATTGCAATGAAGTCTCATAAGAAATTAAAGTCAGGTTTATTTTACTCTAATGTTTTTACAGGAAAGGGTAAAATAAAAGAGAAGAAGGTTAAATTATTAAATAATTTAGTGCCAAATAAGTGGACAAATCATGGTTTGAATAAAAGTGAGATTGACCTTCTTAAACGCTTGTTTGAGGAATTGTATCCTGTAAGTGAATTTTGTAATTCATCAGCAGGAATAGTTACTGCTGCAAATGATTATTTCATATTAAATAAAGAAGAGTTAGATGATTATGGGTTAAATGCGTATGGAGTTCCAATAATACAAAAAGCTGCTTATGTAAATGGATCAGTTGCTTTTGAAAATAAACATTGGAACTCATTAAAAGACTCAAATACACCTTGTTATTTATTAGATTTTTCAAAAGATTCGGTAAATGGTCATAAAGTAAAGGAATATCTATCTTTAGGAGTTAAAGATAAAGTAAATAAAAGGTACAAATGTAGAGAAAGGAATGAATGGTATAAGGTTCCTAACATTAACGTATCAGAAGGATTCTTTTTTAAGCGTTGTCATTTATATCCTAAAATGATTAAAAATAATGCAAGTGTTTGTGTTACTGATACTGCGTACTCAATTACTATGCTGGAAAATTACAAAATAAATAGTTTAATATACTCGTTTTACAACTCACTAAGTTTGGTTTTTTCTGAAATTCTTGGCAGACAATATGCTGGTGGGGTTTTGGAGTTAACGCCTTCTGAATTCAAAAGCATACCTTTACCATATGTAGAAATAGAAAATTCAGAATTTTCGGATTTTAAGAGAAGTTTTTCAGATAAGGAAAATATATCTGAATTAATTTCTGTGAATAATAATGTAATACTTCGTGATGGTTTGGGGGTATGCAGAAAAGATATTGATAAAATCCATGGTATTTATCATAAGCTTATAAATAGACGTATAAAAACTTAGTTGGCTTAAATTTACTTTAACTTGATAAGCTAGCATAGATAATAATATTGAAGTCTTTTTTATAAAACTAGAAAGCTAGAAAATAATGAAACAATGAAACAAACTACTCCTAAACTTAAAATAACAAGCTCTACAGCAAAAATCGGTGTTAACTATGTACGTGATGTTGTTGAAAGATCAAATTGTATTTTTCAGAAAATTGACCAAGAAAATGATTTAGGTATAGATGGGCTGATAGAACTAATTAAAGAAGAAATGCCAATTAATAAACAATTGGCTGTGCAAGTAAAATCTGGTGAATCATATTTCAATATAAAATCCAATGAATGTCGTATTCCAATTGAGAATCATCGACTTTATTGGAGCAAACATCCGCTTCCTGTTTATGGTGTTGTATATGTACCATCGCTAGAAACTGCATATTCGATAAATATAAAAGAATATCTAAATGAGTATCCAAATAGTACGATAATAAAATTCGTAGCATCTGACTCTAACGAGTTCTGCACAGATAAATTTTTATCATTATTCATACCTCGCCTGTTAGGTCAAGTAGCAGAAATATCATTTGAGACAGCATTAACATATTTTCGCTCTGGTAATCGAGAAGAGTTTTTTATAGGCCTTACAGTCTTATTTCGAAAGCATATAAATAATATAAATGTTTGGGATGAGCTTATTGAATATTTCAAAAAAACGAGTACAACAGATATACCAGCAATTCTTATCTATTACTTTGCACATATTCCATGGCATGGAGATATTTGGGGTATCGGTGAGATGCCGACGAAAGGGACAAAGGATTACGTACAAAAGATTTTTAATCAATTTAAAAAAGTTGAACTTGTCAAGTTATTGAGTGTTGTTGACGAAGAAGGAATGATTTCTAGAGGTACCGTTGGTCAGTCAGTTGAAGCGATTATTTCCTCTTTAGAGAATTGTGAAAATTTGTTGAATTCCATTATCACAGATAAAACTGTTCTTTTTCATATTAGAGAAGTCGCTGTAACTATTTTTGCTATGAATTGGCCAGACACTTCCGTAAAACAATTAAAAGCTCTTGCAAAAGAAGGCTCTTGGTATTCTGATGAACTTCTTAAGCACATTCAGGAGTGGGGCGGATATAACCCGTATGCTTAACTAGGAGCAACAGGGCTAGGAAAAAATGCTGACCCGTTAGCTTCAGTGTTATGTGCATTTTAAGTATGGAGAATAAAATGAGTGACAGAGTTATTGTTAGAGGAATGAAACAAGAGTGGTTCATGGATCATTTCAAAGATATGGCTGTGTATTTTGGAGGCGATCCGAGAGGTGTACCTTCAAAAGATGCTGACTATATTGGTTTTTATTTAGAAGCGCCTATTTCAGCAATTACCCATATTGGTATTGTTGAAAGCATCGAACGTGGTGAAAATTCAGCAGACTTTTACTTAAAGGCAGTAATCAAACTTGATGAGCCAATAAAAACAGTAGATGAACATGCTATACGGAAGCAAGAATACTGGACATTAGAACAGCTAGGTATTAAGCAAGTGAGCTTAATCTTTAATAATTTTACAAAAAATGGCACATAACAAGAACATTCGCTTGTCGCTTATTTGGACAAATTAAAGCCGTGCGGCGCACATTTTTATTTTCTCCTTATGCTAATCGTTATATTTACCGAGGTTAAATACTTAATGAATGCTGAAAAATATAGTTTATTTTTAACTGAACTCATGGATGAATCTGATCGCGCAGCTATTGTATTAGGGGTCGCTCAAATTGATGTATTATTAGAGGAAGTCTTGAAAAAAAAGTTAACACTTGCGAGAAGCGAAGTATTTGACTTCAAAGGGCCACTTGGAACATTAAGTTCTAGAATCGAACTTTCTTATGCTCTTGGTTTATTGGATTCTGATTTTAGAATAAAACTTGATATATTAAGAAATATCCGTAATGCATGTGCGCACAACATAAAAAATGTAAATCTTGCCAGTGGGTCAATTGCAAGTCAAATACAAGAATTGGAAAGAAACTTTAAAAGCAATGCTTACTGGATAGAGTCACTTTCAGAGTGTGAGAAAATATTCAAGATAAGTGGCAACAAGCTTATACTTAGGTTTTGCATTGCTGTATTAACAATTAATTTAGTAATGGTTAAGTCTCACGTATCTAACTTAGATACAAGCGATGCTTATAAAGTAATTCTACCAAATGAATAAAGATATAATAAGAGCAATAAACAACGCTATAAATGAGACTGTAAATAAATCTGTGTAATTGTCTATCATTAACCCCATATTTGGGTAAGGATAGATAATTATGAAAAAAGAAGACTTAAAAGAACTCGCACAAGCCGCTGCGCAAAATATCAAATCAGAAGCCGATCTTAATGAGCTCAAGCAGATGCTCACAAAGATGACGCTTGAAACCGTTCTCAATGCTGAACTTGATGATCACTTAGGCTACTCCAAAAACGAAAAAGCCAACAC
>Ga0316208_1002085_pt1 | contig 17002 bp, 12 predicted proteins | sample 3monopyrite_MG_FD_204944 | JGI IMG/M metagenome (GOLD analysis project Ga0316208, IMG submission 204944) | Microbial mat bacterial communities from mineral coupon in-situ incubated in ocean water Damariscotta River, Maine, United States -... | ecosystem: Environmental > Aquatic > Marine >...
TAACGTATTTACCTGTCTCCTAGAAATTTTAGTATCAGCACCATTTTTGCCCGAGTCAAATATACCATCTCTAGTACCTACAATAACAATTTCCTCAAGCTCACTTGCAATTTCAGATAACAGAACATTAATTCTTTTAGATTCCCCAAGAGCTAAAGAAACTGCGTTATCCACATAGTCTTTATACCCCACATAAGTAATGGTTACCTTGTAAGGACCTCCTACTCTCATATTCGAGATTCTATAGTAGCCATCAAAATCCGTAGCTGCACCATACTTTGTGCCAGAAGGTGTATGCAATGCAATTACATTTGCCCCAGGTAGAGGCTCTCCATTGACATCTGTAACTTTACCATTAACAGAGGCGGTTGTTACGCCCTGTGCCATTAAAGCTGAAGTAAATAACAATACCACAGCCATCAATAATAATTGAGTTGTTTTTTTCATAATTATTTGTTTGAAATTAGTCATGGCAAAAATACATATTAATAGGTATTAAATGTTAAGTGTTTGTTAATAAATATTAACAATAATTATAACTAAAAAAGGGATAAATATTAAAATATTTACCCCTTTTTTGAGATTTTAGTAATAAAGTGTTATTTAATTAAGATAAATTCTTGTAGTAATTCAATAAATTAGCAGTAGAAGAGTCATGTTTGTTATTACTTGTACTGTTAAATTCCTGTAAAATTTTTGATGCCAATTGTTTCCCTAGCTCTACTCCAAATTGATCATAACTAAAGATATTCCAGATAATACCTTGTACAAATATTTTATGCTCGTACATGGCTATTAATTTTCCTAAACTTTCAGGAGACAACTTATTTATAAAAATGGTATTTGTAGGCTTATTTCCTTGAAATACTTTAAAAGGAATAATAGCTTCTCTAGTGCCCTCTGCTATAACCTCACCTTCTGTTTTACCATTTAACAATGCTTCTGTTTGTGCTAAAAAGTTTGAGATTAATTTATCTTGATGATCCTGATTGCCATGGAGCGATTTAGTAAAACCTATAAAATCAGCAGGAATCAACTTAGTACCTTGGTGTATTAATTGAAAAAATGCGTGTTGTGAATTTGTTCCTGGCTCTCCCCAAATTAATGTTCCTGTTTCATAATCGACAGGGTTTCCGTTTCTATCAATACTTTTTCCGTTACTTTCCATAATACCTTGTTGCAAATATGTAGCAAATTGATTTAGGTATTGAGAATAAGGTATAACCGCTTCGCTTTCAGCTTTAAAAAAGTTATTATACCAAACACTGATAAGTGCTAAAACTACCGGGATATTGCTTTTAAAATCTTCGTTTTTAAAATGGGCGTCCATTTTATGCGCCCCTTTAAGTAAGCTATCAAAATGGTTATAACCAACAGCTAAACTAACGGTTAATCCAACAGCGCTCCATAGTGAAAAACGACCACCAACCCAATCCCACATAGGGAAAATATTGTTCTGGTCAATTCCAAAATTTTTAACAGAATCAATATTTGTTGAAACAGCCACAAAATGTTTGGCAATATCAACCTCACTAGCAGACTTTAAAAACCAATCTTTTAAGGTATTCGCATTTGAAAGTGTTTCTTGTGTTGTAAAGGTTTTTGAAACAATAACAAATAAAGTAGTTTCAGAATTTAATTTTTTAATAACCTCATTCACATGATCCCCATCTACATTACTTACAAAATGTGTAGTTAAATGGTTTTTGTAATACTGTAATGAGTCTACTACCATGGCTGGCCCTAAATCTGAACCACCAATACCAATATTAACAATATCAGTAAATGGTTTTCCTGTATATCCTTTTATTTCGCCATTTACTACCTGGTTTGTAAAAGCTTCTATTTTTTGTTTTACTTTATAAACCTCAGGAATTACATTTTCTCCATCAACCTTAACATTATAAGATTCTGGTGCTCTTAATGCTGTGTGTAATACCGCTCTACCCTCCGTTTGGTTTATTATTTCTCCTGAAAACTGACTTTCAATAGCTTCTTTCAGCTTAACCTCATCTGCTAATTCTAGCAAATACTTAAAAGTTTCACTTGTTATTCTGTTTTTTGAAAAATCCACATAAAAGTCATCCCATTTAATGGTGAATTTATTTGCTCTGTCTTTGTCTGCTGCAAACAAATCTTTCATGTGGACATCTTTTACAACTTTAAAATGTGCCTGTAGTTTTTTCCATGAATCGGTTGTGGTAGGATTTATGCTTGGTAATGCCATGAATTAATGGTTAAGTGATATTAGATTATTATTTTGTTTTATTGTTTGTTCTGGCTGGTTTTGTTCTTCAAAAACATCTTCTAAAAAATGAATATTATCTAGGCGAATTTTTATAGGTTCAATAAATTTCAAATATTCAACTTTTAAAGAATCTGAAATAGGTTTTGCTTCTGGTAGTTTTTGTTTAAATGGATCTACCTCTTTCCCGTTTTTCCAAAAACGATAACAAACGTGGGGGCCTCCAGTGTTTCCTGTCATGCCTACCCAACCAATCACATCGCCTTGTTTTACAAACTCACCAACTTTAGACTTGCGTTTCTTCATATGAAGATACTGAGTTTCGTAAGTGGCATTATGTCTAATTTTTACATAATTACCGTTACCACCTCGTCGCCTAGAATCGATAACTGTGCCATTTGCAGTAGCCATAATTGGGGTTCCAATTGGTGCCGCAAAGTCAGTACCTCTATGCGGACGTAATTTAAATCCGTAAACAGCAATACGTCTTTTTAAATTATAGCGCGATGATATTCTACTAAACTTTACTGGTGCTTTTAAAAACGCCCGACGTAAATTTTTAGCATCTTCACTAAAATAATCTATAATACCTTTAGCTGAATCCGTAACAAATTCAAAAGCATAAAAAGGCTCTTTATTATGTTCAAAATAAGCTGCTTTTATGTTATGCACACCTGTATAAATGGTATCATCAATATATTTATCGGTATAAATCACTTTGAATCGATCTCCTTTTTGAAGTCTTCTAAAATCAATGGTCCATGCATAAATATCATCAGCCAATTTATAAGCTAATCTAGGGCTTAGCCCTTGCTCCTCTAGAGTTTGAGAAATACTACTATTAATAACACCTGTAGCTGTTTTTTCAACATACTTAATAGGTTTTCTACTTGTATAGGCATGAATAGAATCTTGAAAATTTATAACCACATATTCTTCTAAACTGGGTTGATAAATAAAACATTTAGGAGTTTCTAAAGAATCTTTGGAACATAAAAGCGTATAAGGCTTACCAATTTGAAGACGTCTTATGTCAAAAGTGTCTTTAGCTTTTTCAGCAATATGGAATATTTTTGGATAGCCAACATGGTTACGCTCTAAAATTTCGCCAAAGCTATCACCTTTTCGAATCGTATCTCTTTTAACAACGTAGTCTTGGACATTAAAACCAAATTCAATAATTTCTTTTGGTTCTTCAATAACCTCTACTATATCTTCAACTACAGTTTTTTCATCATCTTTACATCCAAAGATGCTGACTACTAGTAATAAAACTATTAAATATCTGTTCCCCACGTTTCTTTTTCTTTCTTGGTCCATAAATCTGGAAAAAATATTCTCTTTTGATATTTTGGATGCATATATTTCACCCATTCGCTTCCTCCTGTGGCTTCAGCAGTTTCACCACCAATATTTAAATAATGATTAGCCGTATTATAATGTGCTAAAACCCATTTTATATTTACTGTATAATCATAGTGACGCATCGCTTTTATCAAATCTTTATTAGATTGATCTTCTTTAGGCAATGCTTTAAATTTGCTCCACAAGTTGTTGTCTTGATAAAACTTGGTAAATCTAATAAATTCTTCTTTATAGCGTGCTTCAAAAGCCGACAATGTATAGCTTTTTTTACCTGTTTTATAATCCTTCCCTGCTGCTTGCCAATATAAATGTTCAAAGGCGTGTTCGTAAGTAGAATTTCTATCAATAGTATCTCTAAAACGCTTATCTATTAGGTTTATAAGTTCTGTAGATGCAAATTCAATTTTTCTATATTGTGCACTTTGAAAACCACTAGCTGGAGTTAAAGTCGTTCTAAACTTATTGTATTGATTCACATCCATCCCATCTTTCATAATAATAAATGAAGATGTTAACACATCAAAATAACGACTAATGCGCATTAATTTGGTTGTAAATGTGTCTGTATCAATGTTGTTATTCCTTGCTATTTGATCCATCTCAGAAAGCACCATCTTAAATAACAATTCGTTAACCTGATGATACATAATAAATACATTCTCGTCAGGAAAAACGGTGCGTTGCACTTGAAGATTTAACAGGGCGTCTGTATGAATATAATCCCAATAATTTATGGGTTTGCTATGAAGTAAACCTTCTAAATGCACCTCAGCATCTTGGTCTATGGCGTCGTATTTTTCTTTAAGCTTGTTGGTTATCTTAGAGTTCAAAATATCTTAATTATTAACAACTATTTTAAAAGGATGCTTTAGTCCTTTAAAAGCTTCTAAGTCTGCTCTTAAAGACCCAACAGCTAAATCTGCCTTAATGCGTAAAGGTACTTTATTTTTATCTTTAGACACCCATAGTGTTAAACTTTCTTCCTCCTTAAACACACGGCCTGCCATAACATAAGGCCTAAATTTTAAAGACTCTATACTACCAAATTCAGTATCAATGGTTTCTTCTCCAAGATATTTCAATTTAAAACCATAATTCTCTTCATCAAAAAACATATCAATCTTCACTTCATCACCTATTTTCAACTCACTTACATCTAAGTTATTTCGCAAATAGTAAAAGGTAGATACCATGTCTTGTATATTAGGCTTAGTATCAATAACCTTTTTAGTTTTATTTTTTTTATTATTTACATGCGCTTTATGTTTTACTTGGTCAAAATCTATTTCTAAATCTTTAGTGTGCCCGCCTTCATCAATATTTCTAACAAATTTATAAGGTATAATAGAATCCTTATCAAAATAGCTTTCATACTTATCTTTCACCTTAAAAAACCATTTAATCATACCTGTAGTCCAGCCTTTACCAACTACATGATACACCTCTTTATCATCAATTTTCGCATCCTTTACGGTTAGTGTTGCATTGCCTGCTTTAAGCCAATTACTATAACTCATTTTAAATCTAAACCATTCACCAGAAGTAAACGCCGATTCTTGCTGAGCAAAAGACATCTGCATTGACATTACAGCGATACATATAAGTAGAATTCTTTTCATTTTTCTTTGCGTAATTTCTATGTAGTGTTTGGACGGAAACACAGCAAAATTAAATTTGTTTCTTTTTGCGCCCTTTCAGTTTATTTTTAATCGCTTGATACTAAGGCATCAACTCATAAAAACTAAACAAAAATGACATCAAAAATAATTCAAATTATAAAAATCGTCTGTTTCCGTCCAGACACTATGTAACTCCTAAGCGCTAAATTTTATTGTTTTAAGTAAGAAATTACAATTACTGTTCCAAAAATAAAAATTTAATTGTATTAGCTATGGTAAAGCACGTTATAGTTTGTTAGATTAACAAAAATTAACGGTTTATCTATATTTTTAGGGCGCCTGCCTGCCGGCAGACAGGTTACCACTCCCGATAGCTCCCGATAGTTATCGGGACGGGAGGTCGGGCTTTCGCTACTCAATCTTTTTGCGAAAAAACAAAAAGGATTTCAAACAAACCACTCAATCCCTAACGCAGTGCAGAACTCAATTCACAAACTATCTTCCCAAAAGATTACACAGAGACACACAGAGAACCATAGAGTCTCACAGAGAAATCTCAACATACATTAAAATTTTGATTAAAAACGAGAATTTCAAAAACCGTATAAACCACTCTGTGAATCTCCGTGAAAATTTAAGAAATCTCTGTGTCATAGACTTATAACGTTTTCCAATCCTATACAAAAAAGGACGATCAAGATTTAAAACACTCGAGTTTGAAAGTTGTAATCTTTTCTGGTATCTATTTTTAAACCCTCCTAATTTCGATAAAATCGAAATTATCCTCCCTTTAAAATAAAAGAGAGGAACAAGTTCATTTTAAGTTTTTAAAAATAATTTGAAGCAAAACAAATAAATCAACACCAATGCTAACACAAAAAGAGACTCTTCAGGTTTTTAAAACCTGAAGAGTCTGAAAACATGCAATATCTACAAGATTATAAGCTAGAGCGTCCCTCTTTTTGCTTGCTCTCGTTCAATAGATTCAAAAAGTGCTTTAAAGTTTCCGGCTCCAAAACCTCTTGCGCCCATACGCTGAATGATTTCAAAAAACAAGGTTGGTCTATCTTCAACAGGTTTTGTAAATATTTGTAACAAATAGCCTTCTTCATCGGCATCAATCATAATTCCTAAATTTTTTAAGGCTTCAATATCTTCTCGCAGTTCATGACTGTGTTCTTCTAAACGACCAGGTACAGCTCTATAATATTCTTCTGGTGGCGTAGATAAAAACTCAATACCTCTTGCTCTTAACGCACTTACCGAAGTAATAATATCATCTGTAGCAACAGCAATATGCTGCACACCTGAACCTTCATAAAAATCAAGATACTCCTCTATTTGTGAGCGTTTTTTACCTTTTGCGGGTTCATTAATTGGAAATTTTATGCGTCCATTACCATTACTCATTACTTTACTCATTAAAGCGGAGTATTCTGTATGGATTTGCTTGTCATCAAAAGATAAAAAGTTTTCAAAACCCATAACATCTTCATACCATTTTACCCATGTATTCATTTGCCCCCAACCTACGTTGCCAACCATATGGTCTATAAACTTTAAGCCAATTGGTTCTGGATTATAATCGGATTTCCATGCTTCGAAGCCTGGTAAAAATGCGCCTTTGTAGTTTTTTCGTTCTACAAACATGTGTACGGTTTCGCCGTAGGTATAAATACCTGCTCTTACTACTTCACCATGCTCGTCTTTTTCAACAATTGGTTCCATGTATGATTTGGCACCTCGGCTAGTCGTTTCTTGATATGCTTTTCTTGCATCTTCAACCCACAGTGCAATTACCTTTACACCATCACCGTGCTTTACAATGTGTTCGTTTATTGGCGATTTACTAGAAAGCGGTGTTGTTAATACTAGTTTTATTTTATCTTGTTTGAGCACATAGCTTACCGAATCTTTAGATCCTGTTTCTAAACCTCGATAAGCATAAGATTGAAACCCAAATGCTGTTTTGTAAAAATGTGCCGATTGTTTTGCGTTACCTACATAGAATTCTACATAGTCTGTTCCTAAAAGTGGCAAGAAATCTTGTGCACCTTCAAATATTTTTTCTAAACCGTAGTTTACTGATTTTATGTCTTTCATAATAAAAAGCCCACCCTAACCCTCCCGAAGGGGAGGGAACTCTAATCTGGACGTTGAGAGTTTAGTTTTGATAATGCTATTAGTTAGCAAATATGCTTAGCCCTGATTGAACGGCATGTTTGAGCTCGTTGAGGCACGAAACAGCGAGTAGTAAAAGCAGGAAATAGCTTCTAATAATTTTTATTTTTAATGAACGTTTTGACTAGTAAGCAAGATAATAAACATGATTTTTTTCACGTTACTAATTCTCCTCCTTTGGAGGGGTTAGGGGAGGCTGGCTTCTAACCAAGATTTATAGTAACTTTCATCAGCTATTTTCATAGCTTCTTCTGTAACCATTAATGGTTTAAATGTGTCTACCATAACTGCCAATTCATCGGTTTTTGTTTTACCAATACTGCGTTCTGCGGCTCCGGGGTGAGGACCATGTGGTATTCCTGCCGGATGTAAGGAAATATGCCCCGCATCAACATCATTTCTGCTCATAAAATCGCCATCTACATAATACAACACCTCATCAGCATCTATATTGCTGTGATTATATGGTGCCGGAATAGATTGTGGATGATAGTCATACAAACGAGGGACAAAAGAGCAAATTACAAACGCCGTTGTTTCAAAGGTTTGATGAATTGGTGGTGGTAAATGAATACGCCCAGTTATAGGTTCGAAATCGTGTATTGATAGAGCATACGGATAATTAAACCCGTCGTACCCCACAACATCAAAAGGGTGAGAATCATAAACCATATCGAAAATTTCATCTTTCTTTTTTACTTTAATTAGAAAATCTCCTTTTTCGTTATTTGTTTCTAACTCATACGGGCGACGAATATCGCGTTCGCAAAAAGGGGCGTGTTCTAACATTTGTCCAAACCAATTTCGATACTGTTTTGGTGTGTAAATTGGTGCATGAGATTCTACAATAAATAAACGATTTTCTTCTGTATCAAAATCTATTTTGTAAATGATTCCTCTTGGAATAATTAAGTAATCGCCGTATTTAAAATCTAAATTTCCATAAATGGTTCTTAGCTTTCCTGTTCCTTTATGAATAAAAATCATTTCATCGGAATCTGTATTCTTATAAAAATACTGGGTTGTCGATTTTCTTGGTGCCGCTAAAGCTATATGGCAATCTGAATTGGTTAAAACAATTTTTCTGCTTTCTAAAAAATCATCTTCAGGTGCTACTTGAAAGCCACGAAATCTATAAGACTGAATATTATTCGCTTTTGAAATTTTTGGAGCTACACTGTATTGAGAACGAATTGCTTTAACTTGTGTGGGTCTTTGCTCGTGATATGAATTGGTTGACATGCCGTCAAATCCAACTGTGCCAAATAACTGTTCATAATATAAACTGCCATCTGGTTTTCTAAATTGAATATGCCGCTTATGCGGAATATTTCCTAATTTATGGTAAAAAGGCATACTTTTAAATTTAAAAAATGAATATTAAATGCGTTCTTAAGTTAAGCTTAAGTTGTTAAATAACTAGTATTTATAAAGATACAAAAAGTATGCTCATTCAGGATTTCTCTTGATGAGATAGTGAAGATATGATAGTAAATCTTTCCAAAAGAGCTTCATAGTGATACAAATATCGTAATTTTAAGTGAGATGCTGAAATAAATTCAGCATGACAAAATAGTTTTAAAAGATTTCCACCTACGCGGAAATGAAAAAACAATAAAAACTTAAAACCAAAATCCAATATTAAAAAACCAGCTACCTTCTCCTTGTTCTGGCGAATAACTATATTTTGCTTGAATAGGGCCTAAAAACGTTTCAATGGCATAGCCTAAAGCATAGCCTCTGTAATCTGGAAGTGTAAACCACTCACCCGAATCAAAAATATCATTATCTACATTAGCCCAATTCCCTTCAAAAGTGATATGGTGATTTTTAAAAGCCTCAAAATCTGCTATTGCAGAAGCTTTAACATAACTGTTCCCAGTTAAAGAAATAAAATCATAACCTAGAAATGGAATAAAATTGTTTATTAAATTATTGCCATAACCTCCCAAAGCAAAATCGAGTGTTCTATTAGACTTATCACCAAATTTAAAGCCACCGCTGGTTCGAAAATTAAATGCCCATTTATCTGAAACACTAAAAGCATATCCTATATCTGCTTTGGCAATGGAAAATTCTTTAAAATCTGGTACAAAACTAGAAGCAGTCAAATATATATTTAAGTCGCCATTAAAATAAACCCCTTTTTTAGGGAAGTATTTATCATCATAGCTATCAAATTTTAAATTTCCAAAAAGACTTATATAGTCTGTTTTTTCAAATAAAAAGTCTTCATCTGGATTATTTCCTATAATAGTTTCAGAATTTATTTCTAATCGTTTATGCTCAACTCCAGCACTTAAGGCGAAATCTCGTCTAAACAAGGTTTGCAGATAAAACTGATTGGTTTGATCTCTTAATTTTACATCAATCTTGTTTAGCCCCGTAGTCATTATTTGGTCATCATCTAAAACTAATTGCGGGCTTATATTTTTATGAAATTGGTTGTATCTAGATCTTAACCCTATACTCCAATAAAAACCTTTATCAATTAAATACTCAAAATTATAACGCACATCATCACCTAAAACAAGATCTAAAGAGCCAACATCATTTTTAAACAGTAATTGCTTTTTTGTTAAGTTTATTAATGCAGCACTTTTATATAAATTATCATAATGAAGCCCAAGCTTTAAAAACGTATTTACTCGGGTTTCTTTTACAGAAGCTTGTAAATCATATCCGTCTTTATTTGGTGAGTCTTTTAGTTCATATTCAAAAGCATCAAAATTATTTGTAGCTACCAAATTATTCACGCCTTTACTAAAATCTTTATAGCTTATTTTTTCATTGTTCTTTAATTTTAGCTTACCTAATATATAAGCTCTTGTATAGTTTTTATTACCACTTACTTTTATAGTATTAATAGTGATGCTATCAATTGATTTTAAATTTATTTGTTGATTTATATTCGGGGTTTTTGATGCTAAACCTCTTAAAATGTTCAATTTAGACAATGCGGCAAATTTACCAGCTTTAATAATGTTGTTGCCTTGATTAAATGAAACGACATTAAAATCTTTAATATTAGGTTTTATATAAACATCGGTTTTTTCAATTTTTAACTTCATAGCGTTAATAGTTCTGAAGTTATTAATTTGAAATAAAACCTCTGGAGCAGAAGTAAGTTCCTCACGAGTTGCTAATCCATCTTGCACATCAACTCCAATAATAATGTCCATGTCCTTAGCCCTTAATTCGTCAATAGGATAGTTATTCACTACACCGCCATCAATTAAAATTTCATCATTAATAGTCACTGGTTGGAATAAAGAAGGCAAAGCCCCACTTGCCATAATGGACTGCGTTAAATTGCCTTTATCTAAAATAACTTGTCTTCCGTTTTCAATATTTGTTGCAATACAGAAAAAGGGTATTGGTAGCTTGCTAAAATCATCAACCGTATTGACATGAATTAGAAGTTTTAAAAGTAAACCATACGTATTTTGGCCTCTTGACAATGCTGATGGTAATTTGATTTTAAAATCGTTAAATGGAAGTTTTACAGCGTACTTTTCCATATTATCGCGCTCGCTAAAGGCCGTGGAAGATCTTGGTAAATCGTCGTTAATAATATTGTCAAAATCTATATTTTGAAAAATAGAATCTAGTTGCTTTCCTGAATAGCCTGAGGCATATAAAGCCCCAATTATAGCGCCCATACTAGTTCCTGCTACATAGTCAATTTTTACACCTAAACTATCCATTACTTTTAAAACACCAATATGCGCTAATCCTTTTGCGCCACCACCGCTTAATACCAAACCTACTTTTGGTTTAGGATTTTCTTGTGCTTTATTTTGCGCTTTCGCGGAAAGTGTAGCTAGTATGAATAGAGTTAGTATGATGGTTTTTTTGTTCAAGGTTTTGTTTTTACTTATTAGGTTTTTAAAATATTGCTGTTTATAAATGCTTTAAATATTACTGTTATTTGTTTTTACACCCCTAAAGTCCCCTCGAGGGGACAATCGTTCAATTCAACCGAGTGAGTTGTCCCCTTGAGGGGACTTTAGGGGTGTTTTTAAAAATTTACAATTCTTTCTGATTTATTATAATACTTCTATTTTATTTGAAACCTACAAGGTTTTTAAAACCTCGCAGGTTGTTTACTTCTCATGATAATAATTATAAACCTTTTCTGCCCTAGAAACTCCTACAACAGCTTCCAACTCATCTAACTTTGCATTAGCAACACGTTTAGCTGATTTAAAATGCCTTAGCAACTCTACAACCGTTTTTTCGCCAACGCCAGAAATGGTTTCTAGCTCTGTGTTTAAGGCTGTTTTACTACGTTTATTCCTGTGATGTTCAATTCCAAAACGGTGTGCTTCATTACGTAATTGCTGTGTGATTTTTAGCGTTTCGCTTTTCTTATCTAAATATAAGGGAATTGGATCGTCTGGGTAAAATAATTCTTCCAAACGTTTTGCAATTCCGATGATGGCTATTTTTCCTCGTAAATTCAACGCATCTAAACTTTTTAATGCCGATGATAGTTGGCCTTTTCCTCCGTCAATAATAATAAGTTGCGGTAAGGGTTGATCCTCTTCAATCAAACGTTTGTAGCGTCTGTAAACCACTTCCTCCATGGATGCGAAATCGTCTGGTCCTTCAACGGTTTTTATATTAAAATGACGGTAATCTTTTTTACTTGGTTTTCCGTTTTTAAATACCACACATGCCGCAACAGGATGTGAGCCTTGTATGTTTGAATTATCAAAACACTCAATATGTCGCGGTTCTTCAGAAAGCCTTAAATCCACCTTCATTTGTGCCATAATTCTGTTGGCGTGTCTATCGGGGTCAACAATTTTCATTTGCTTGAAACGCTCCATTCTAAAATATTTGGCGTTTCTAAGCGATAAATCTAAGATGTGCTTTTTATCGCCTAATTTTGGAACAGTTACTTTTACCTCTTCGCCTAAATCAACTTTAAAAGGGACATATATTTCTTTGGAATTGGAGTTGAAACGTTGCCTTATTTCTGTAATGGCAAGTTGTAATAATTGTAAATCGGTTTCGTCCAATTTCTTTTTAATCTCTAAGGTATGTGAACGAATGATAGAACCATACGATAGTTGTAAAAAGTTAACATAACCATAACTTTCGTCGCTCATAATAGAAAACACATCTACATTGCTAATCTTGGGATTTACAATGGTAGATTTTGCTTGATAGTTTTCTAAAACCCCTACTTTTTCTTTTATTTTTTGCGCCTCTTCAAACTGCATGTTTACAGCATACTGTTTCATTTGCGTTTTAAACTGAGACAATGAATCTTTAAAATTACCTTTTAAAATTTCTTTTATGGCTTTGATATTTTCATTGTATTCCGCTTCGGTTTCTAGACCTTCGCAGGCGCCTTTACAATTCCCTAAATGGTATTCTAAACAAACTTTATACTTTCCTGCCTCAACCTTTTCTTTAGATAAATTGAAGTTACAATTTCTTAAACTATACAACCCTTTTATTAAATCTAATAACGTGTGAACCGTCTTTCCGCTTGTGTAAGGTCCAAAATAGTCGCTGCCATCTTTAAAAACACGACGTGTGGAAAATACTCTTGGGAAACGCTCTTTTTTTATGCAAATCCACGGATATGACTTGTCGTCTTTAAGCAACACATTATAACGAGGTCTATGCTTTTTAATTAAGTTATTTTCAAGTAAAAGCGCATCGGTTTCGGTTTCAACCACTATGTGTTTTATGTTAGAAATTTTTTTAACCAGCACTCGGGTTTTACCATTTTCGTGAGTTTTGGTGAAATAAGAACTTACCCGTTTTTTTAAATTTTTTGCTTTCCCTACATAAATAATCGTCCCTTCTTTATCGTAATATTGATAAACTCCGGGTTGATTTGGTAAAGTTTTTAATTGTATCTCTAAATCGGGGGTATCCATTGTTGTAAAGGTAATTATTTTAATGTTTTTGAACCTGAATTTTATAAGGTTTTAGTGCATATTATTAATTTATAAACGAATTAACACCTCCCTTAACCCCTCCTTTTTAGTAGGGAAACTGTTGTGTGAAATTTTAAATGATTTTTATTTTTTGAATTGATTAATTATCTACATTGCGCCGCTTTTAAAAAAAGTAGAACGTTATTAAAACAACACTTAACAACGGATTTAAATTGGTGTTGGCGGACTGGATTGGTTAGGGATTTCTATGGTTTAACCAAGAGAATATTCATAGTTTTTTTGATCCATTCTCAATAAAAGAATAATTGAAAATTCACACCTCCCTTAATCCCTCCTTATTAGGAGGGAAACTGTTGCGTATGGGTTTCCCCTCCTTGGAGGGGATTAAGGGGTGGGTTTTTAACAAAATTCTTTAATATCTATTTAAAAATGGTATGCGTAGAAAATCAATTATTTGTTTAGCCAATTATATTGTACTCAGGTTAAAAGCACGCTAAATGTCAACGGACATTACTGCCAACTGCGGACTGTATTGCGTTAGGGATTGCAGTGGATAGCCCACAGCGGAGGCACGGAGCGAGGACTTGTAACGGAAAGCCCGACCCTTGTGGTAACGCCCAAATAATATATAAAATAGATACAAAGTGAAATACGAAGTTATATTTTTGGAAAAACATGTAATATTAACTTAACTTTAAACACGAAAGCTAACTGGTGATTTTTTGTCTTTATGAGTAAGTGATATTTATAAAATGTAGTATGAATATAGTAATTCTGTCTAGAAACCCGCAATTGTACTCTACTGAACGATTTGTTGAAGAAGGCGAGAAACGCGGTCATAAAATTGAAGTTATAGATCCTTTAAAATGTGATATTATTATTGAAAAACAAAAACCTACGATATATTACAACGATCGCTATTTAGATTATGTAGATGCTATTATACCAAGAATTGGCGCATCGGTTACTTTTTTTGGATGTGCTGTTGTTCGTCAATTTGAAATGATGAACGTGTTTACAACCGTAACTTCAGATGCCATTATTCGATCGCGCGATAAATTACGAAGCTTTCAAAGGCTTTCTAAAGTAGGAATTGGGATGCCAAAAACGGTGTTTACAAACTACTCTCGCGATGTAGAAAAAGTAATATCGCATGTTGGCGGAACACCTGTAATTATTAAACTTTTAGAAGGCACACAAGGCTTGGGTGTGGTTTTAGCAGAAACTAAAAATGCTGCAGAATCTGTTCTTGAAGCTTTTAATGGCTTGCAAGCCCGTGCATTGGTGCAAGAATATATTGCGGAAGCTAAAGGTGCCGATTTAAGAGCTTTGGTTGTAGATGGACAAGTTGTGGGCGCAATAAAACGCCAAGGAAAAGAAGGCGAATTTCGTTCAAATTTACACCGTGGTGGTTCTGCAAATATTGTAAAACTTAATCATGATGAATTAAAAGTAGCTATGAATGCGGCTAGGGCCTTAAAATTACCAGTTTGTGGTGTGGATATGTTGCAATCTGCAAGAGGGCCTTTATTATTAGAAGTGAATTCAACTCCTGGTTTAGAAGGTATTGAAACGGCAACAGGTCGTAATATTGCTAAAGCTATTATTTCTTTCATTGAAAAAAACAAACAATAGATGACTCAAGTAAATGATGATGGTTTAACCATTCTGGGCGAATCTATAAAATCTGGCGAAAGCAAAGAAATAAGTTTTGATATAGCAAAACTTCATACGGCTGCCACGGTTAATGTACCTATAATTATTGAGCGTTCTAAAAAACTGGGGCCAACGGTTTTATTTACTGCTGGCATACATGGTGATGAAGTTAATGGTGTTGAAATTGTTAGGCAACTTATTGCTAAAGGCATTAATAAACCTAAATGCGGTACTATTATTTGCATGCCTGTTATTAATATTTTTGGATTCATAAATTTAAAACGCGAATTTCCTGACGGACGCGATTTAAACCGTGTGTTTCCTGGAAGCTCTAAAGGTTCTTTAGCCAGCAGGGTAGCTCACAAATTAATGAACGAAATCATCCCTCATGTAGATTATATTATAGATTTTCACACAGGTGGTTCAGGTAGGTTTAACGCGCCACAATTACGCATTGCAAACGAGAACAAGCAATTAAACAACTTAGCAAAAATATTTGGAGCTCCTTTTGTGTTATACTCCAAAAATGTATCAAAATCGTTTAGATTGTCATGCCATAAATTAGGCAAACCGCTATTACTTTTTGAAGGCGGAAAATCTTTTCATATTGATGACATTGTTACAAATTCTGGTATTAATGGTTCTAAACGTATTTTGCACCACTTAGGCATGTTAAATTCAAAATTTACAGTATCATCACCTAAAAAAGACAGTCTTTTTATTAATGAAAGCAAATGGATTCGTGCTAACTACTCTGGTATGTTTAAGGCCTCTTCTTTTATAGGAACAGCAGTAAAAATAGGAGATGCTTTAGGGAACATTACAGATCCTTACGGAAAACTCAACTATGTTGTGAAAGCTCAAAATGAAGGTTATATTATCAATGTAAATGAATCGCCAATTGTGTATCAAGGTGATGCTTTGTTTCATATTACTACGAAACTAAAGCGTTAATATGCGTCCAGACCCTTCAGGTTTTGAAACATATGTGTTCTCAAGAGTTTTTAAACACTTAAATTATTAGTTTTTCACACCCCTAAAGTCCCCTCCAGGGGACGATCGTCCAATTTAACTGAGTGAGTTGTCCCCTGGAGGGGACTTTAGGGGTGTTTTTTAACATTGTACTTTTTTCTTAAATTAAATGCCATTATTAATTACCTTCAGAACAACAATATTTTTGAAACCTGAGGGGCCTAAAGATAGCATCAAAAATGAATAAAAAAGCATTACGAAAAACATATAAAACGTTTCGTAAAGATTTGTCCGAAAATCAAATTGAAGATTTGAGCTTAGCCATTTCAAATGAGCTCTTAAAACTTCCTATTTGGGGGTATTCTTTTTACCATATTTTTTTAGCGATTGAAGAACAAAAAGAAGTGAATACCAATTATATTTTGAATATCCTTTCTGGTAAAGATAAAAATATTCTGATTTCTAAAAGTGATTTTAAAACTGGAAATATGACGCATTTTCTTTTGACTGATAGCACCTTAATAAAGAAAAATGATTACAATATCCCTGAACCTATTGATGGTATAGAGATTTCAACTGATAAAATTGAAGTCGTTTTTATTCCGCTATTAGCTTTTGATAAAACAGGAAATCGGGTTGGTTATGGCAAAGGGTTTTATGACCGTTTTTTAACTAATTGTAAACCTGAAACTGTAAAAGTTGGACTATCTTTTTTTGATGCTGAAGATGAAATTAACGATACTCATGAAGGTGATGTGAGGTTGGATTATTGTGTGACGACTGAGCGAGTTTATAAGTTTTAGTTAAGTACAGACAAAAATTTAGAATAGAACTATAAACCACACATATATAACATATTACGTATTTTTCGTTACGTAGACCTCACAGGTTTTTAAAACCTGTGAGGTCTTTGTTATCCTGAAAATTGCAAGTAGTTTATTTCTGAAAATAAATTTTTGTCATGTACTTAAAAGTTTTAGTTATATCTCTTTTTTTGAAAACGCCTTCTTATTAAATACAATAAGCATAATAAAGCCAGTACT
>Ga0316208_1002086_pt1 | contig 17000 bp, 10 predicted proteins | sample 3monopyrite_MG_FD_204944 | JGI IMG/M metagenome (GOLD analysis project Ga0316208, IMG submission 204944) | Microbial mat bacterial communities from mineral coupon in-situ incubated in ocean water Damariscotta River, Maine, United States -... | ecosystem: Environmental > Aquatic > Marine >...
TGAAACATGAATCGGCATTTTACTTGTGTTCTCATCTTAATAGCTACAGAAACTACAGCCTTTGGTGTACAAAAATCAGAGGAAGTTCTTGCAAAATCCCAAGACCACCTTGTGCGCATCAATACCCTTGATCACACGTTTACGTACTCTGCTTACGAACGTCCACTCAGATTCCGGTCAAGTGGAGTCATGACAAGGTGCGATTTTGAGTTACCTGCATTGAGTGCTGAAGGTGAACCCGTTGTCCAAAGCTCAATAATGGCATTCAACGGTGAAATCTACCAAGATAAAAGAATGCTATTAAAGGTCATGACTTGCAGTCGGGTGCCTTGGGATGAGCCGCAAAAGTCTGGACCGTGTTGGACACCACTTGAGTATACGTTTAGGTGGAATCAATCTCGAAAAAACCCTTTATCATGGCAAAGTCTTAGAGATCCCTTAATATGGAAAAATATTGGTGAATTTGCAGATCCTGAAGTTGGCTCATTTCAGGTCATAATTAGTAATGAGCAAGTCGAATGTGTACGGGTCATTATCCGGAGGCCTGTAGGGTCAATATCTCATGTATACTTTGCAGTCGAAAAAGGATACTTTCCTGTTAAGTGTGAAACTTTTAGTCCAGATGGAAGCCTCTCGTCAACAACGCAGGTTGAGAAACTTCTAAAAATAACTGGTGAGAATGAAAAAGATACTATTTGGTTTCCGTTGATTGTTTCTTCCAAGCAGGAGGCTAGAGAAGAAGAGTGGGATGATGGCTTCGATTTGATGTATCATGTAGATCAAGAATCAATAAGAGTTAATCAGGATATCAACGAAGAAATATTCACGTTGAATTATTCAGGAATGACTAATGTATATCTAAATGAAAATGATGTTTTCATACCTGAATCTAACAAGGTTATCTCGCTCAATAGTATTCCTGAACCTACTATGGTTGACTTGTCTGATCCATCTGTATATTCAAATTCTTATATAACAACTATAGTTGTTTTAAATTGTATAGTAGTTATTGCACTGCTCATATTTATCAGATTCAGGAAAAATTAAGAAATTGTAGATAGTACCTACTTGTATTTTCCAATATCTGTAAAGAAATTTCCTGATGGATGTGATGAGACTTTTAAAATTTATGGGCTATGCTCTTATTGTGGCGTTACTTTCAGTGACTATGTATTCATTTTTCTTATGGCGTGGAAATACTTCTTCGAGTATTGAGTTTCTGGAGGATCAGGTTGTTTTTGACAGACTTCCATTAGGAGCAATTTCTGAAAAAAAAGTAAAATTCCGGAATACATCTACGAAAGCTATTGAAATTGAGAGTGTTCGTGTAAGTTGTGTCTGTACTGGTGCACATGTCACACGAAAATTCCTCCTGCCAGGAGAGGAGGGAGATTTGGTTGTTTCATTGCGAGGGCATCCTGGAATGGAAACTGGAGAAGTGGGTACAGTTAGTTGCAAGACTAATTTACATGAAGATCATGTATTGACTTTACCCGTGGTGGTCAATTCTCTTGAGGGTATGGTTATTGTCCCTTCGGTATTAGATTTCGGACTCGTTGACCCAAAGAAACTACCTCCCACAAAGAGAGTCTACGTCATGTTTAAAACAAAGGATATACCGTCTGGATATCATGTAACCTGCCATAATACATCAGAACGGATTTCCATTGACAATTATAACTCAAGGAAAAACGAGACGGTTTTTAAAGTTACAGTTAGTCCTCTTAACAAGAGTGGTACCTTTGTTGAATTTCTAACATTCAATGCCAAGGACTTGGCTGGCAATATTCTTGTCAGTAGTAATCTAAGTGTTCGGTACAGGGTAAACTAAGCTGTTGAATTGAAAGAGTGAGTAGGACTTGCTGATAAAGTCGTAGGTCAGGCTGTGCCTGACGAAAACAGGTCGAGTTTATACTACTAAACTCAACTTAAAATGATATAACCGGATTGACTGGAATATGTTACGACAACAAAGCAACCAGGTCTTCATCTTGTCAGGCACAGCCTGACCTACATTCTGGAAGATTTTTGTGGAATCCACATCCAACGAAACGGTCTGTACAGCAGACCCTACCTCGTTGGACAAGCCAGACAGTGGCACCCAATTTTTATTTTCGCAGTGCCACCCGCTGCGAGAAATGGATGTGCGAAGCACGGCTATTTCTCGTCGCTGTCGATTGCCTTGTTGGCCTCTCTAATCTGCTGGGGGTCCATCTTGATTTCCTGGATGAGCCACTTGGTAAAGCCCAGTTTGGAATGTGGGTCCGACTCAGGTCCAACGGGGCGCATGCGGCCCGACCCGTGGGGGAAGATGTTCAGGTAGTAATGCATCTTCGGGTCGTGTTTAGGCAGGCCGGCCTTCCAGTACTTCTCGAGCCAGTCCCGTTCGATGAAGTCGTAATACTGATCTGATTTCCAGATGATGGGGCCGTAGTAAAAGATGTATTCTTTGCCCTGGCCCAGGGTCCATTTGGCACCCTTGATGACCATATCGGGCTTTGACCAACCGGTTTCTAACGGCCAGTGGCGGTTGAACTGATGGCACTCATAGGCGATGCCGTCACACTTATCCATGATGGGCTGGAAACGTTTGTCTTCGGCGAAGAAGGACGGATGCTCAACCATCTGGATCAGTTTGTAGTTGTCATGGTTCAGGATCCCCTGTTTGTGCGCTTTCTTGAACATCGCGCGTATGTCGTCGATATCCTTCTCGTAGAGTATTCGTGTATCCTCCTTGAATGGTCCCGGCTTGGCGTTCTTGTGGCCCCTGTGTATAGCAAGCCTGTATTCGCGTGCGATTAGGATGTGATCGAGTGTTCCACCTTGCTTCTCGCAATTCTTTATCTTCTTCACGAGCTGGTTCTTTTCGGGATCGAGATCATCGAACTTCTCGTTCAGCCCCCAATAATGCTCGAAGAACATACGCGTCGTTTTGAAGTCTCCTTCCATCCAGCCTTCCAGTGTGTCGAGATGCTCAGCGACAAACGGGTAATTTCCTTTCTGCTCCGCATAGGTTGGTGTGCCGGCCCAGGATCCGCCGTGGTCTACTTTGTGGTCGCGTTCATCCCGGGGCAGGGGACGAAGACCCACATAACCATACTGTCTATTCTTTTCAGTCTCCTGGGCGTGTATACTCACCCAGCCTGATAGAATCACTGACATTCCCACAGCCATCGCTTGAATGTATCCACTTCTCATCATCTGCTTTTCCTCGTATGTTTCCCATAGGCCAACGATTGAATTCACTTGCCGCAAAAAGCAAAGTTGAGCTATTTATTAGCGTTCGTGTTGCCTGTTTATTCTATCGCTAACTATGTGAAGTGGTTAATGACTGGAAGATTTTTGCGGAATCCACATCCAATGAAACGGTCTGCACAGCAGACCCTACCTCGCTGGCAGTATGACGTACCCGCCGGTTTCAATCAACTCGTGGTACAGCAGGATCGCAATGGACGCTTCAGTATGAGCCTTGGATTCTTTCCGCGACTGCTTGGTTTCATTTTCACGGTCACTTTCGATCGAGGTTTCAATTGACGCATCAAAGAGTGACTGAAACAGTTTGCTAAAACCAAGTTTGCCCTTTGCCTTTGCCCTTGTGGAAGCGGAATCTCCATCTTCTTCCGTGACCTCGGTTTCCATGCTGACACCGCCTTGCACAGCAGCCGCAAAAGAAACGAGCATTGGCACATCAAGATAGATGGGATGAATAAGCCGGATGTTTGTCATATGTAAGCCAGATAACTTGTTATTGACCTGCATGATGTTGAAAATGAGGCCTACGAGGCATTACGAATACATCATGTGGGCAAATCGGGAATTGATGTGCGGAGATAGTCTCTTCAGGGATCATACATACACTGTGCATAATACAGTGTAGCATGGAACAGTCAAGAGGTAAATCGGATACTTCAGTCACAATTATGGTCTGCACAGTAGCTCCTACTCCGTCACTCCAATCAATCGATTCCGGGGACGGGGAACTGGGTGGCGAATTCGCGGACTTGTTTTCCGACTGTTTCAATCACGGTATCGTCATCGACGTGGTTGAGGACTTTGAGGATCCAGCCGCCGACTTTTCGCATGTCGTCTTCTTTCATGTTGCGGGTCGTCAAAGCTGCGGTGCCGATGCGGATGCCGCTGGGGTCGAGTGGTTTGCGGGTGTCGTACGGGATCATATTTTTATTGACGGTGATCCCGGCTCGATCAAGCGATTTCTCCGCGATCTTTCCGGTCGTGCCAATCGTGGTGACATCGCACAGCATTAAATGATTGTCTGTCCCGCCGGATGCGAGTTTCAAGCCGCCAGCCATCAAAACTTCGGCTAAGACTTGCGCATTTTTCACCACTTGCTGAGCGTATTCTTTATAGTTGGGCAGCAACGCTTCTTTGAAGCAGACAGCTTTAGCGGCGACAACGTGCATCAACGGACCGCCTTGCAGGCCGGGGAAGACAACGCGGTCGAGATCTTTGGCGTATTCCTGTTTGCAAAGGACAAAGCCGGAACGTGGTCCGCGCAGTGTTTTGTGCGAAGTCGAGGTGACGAAATCGGCGACCGGGACCGGGCTGTTATGAATTCCGGCAGCGACCAATCCGGAATAGTGAGCCATATCGACCATTAGTTTCGCACCGCAATCGTTGGCGATATCTGCGAACTTTGCGTGATCGATTTCTCGCGGATACGCACTGGCCCCGGCGAGAATCATTTTCGGTTTGTGTTCTTTGGCGAGCCTGGCGACTTGATCGAAATCGATGCGGTGATCTGTTTCTGTTACGCCATAATGGACCGGGTTGTAAAGCTGTCCCGAAAAGTTCAGGTGCATTCCGTGTGTGAGATGCCCGCCGTGCGCCAGATCCATCGCCAGAAAGGTATCGCCCGGTTTGAGCAGCGTCATAAAAACAGCCATGTTCGCCTGCGAGCCCGCATGGGGTTGCACGTTGGCATGCTCGGCTCCGAAAAGTTCTTTCGCCCGATCTCTCGCCAGGTTTTCGGTTACATCGACATACTCACAACCACCGTAGTAGCGGCGACCGGGGTAACCTTCCGCGTATTTATTGGTGAGGACTGTTCCGACTGCTTCCTGAATCGCAGCGGAGGTGTAATTTTCTGAAGCGATCAACTCCAGGCCTTCTTTTTGACGACGCATTTCGTCTTGCACGGACTGGAAAACTTCAGGATCAACATCTTGCAGCGAACTCATGGGGTGACTTTCGTTTTTGTTTAATTATTTGTTGGTCGTTACGTAGGATGGTGTACTTGCACCCATTAAATGTGGTTTCCATTTCATCAATTGGATGCCGGTGAATCCAATACATATAACGGTTTCGACTCTTTTGCGACATTGAACACAGTTAGGCAAGCGAAGATGGGTGCAAGCACGCCATCCTTCTGCGCAATAGTGGCTGGATATTCGGATCATTCGTAGGTTAGACTTTCCAGCCTGACTAATGTGGTTTCCATGAAATTTACTCTCTGGTTAATTAGTGAACGCTGTATTATTAATTGAAAAATTCAGTGTAATTCGTGTCAGGCTGGAAAGCCTAACCTACATATTCTTATTTGGCTCCGGTTAATTCCGGTTAGTGTAATACCCTTAAATGCCTGATTATAGCCAGTTTTTTCAGCCATGCGAGTATTCGGCTGTTGTCCTGGTTAAACATTTCATGAAATGAGGCAAACTGGCGAAAAAAGTCGATGCTGAGAGTGAGAATTTTCCGGCAAATTTGTGTAGACTCAAGCATGCAGAAAAATATTGAATGGGGAATTAAGTAAATCTACATGGATGATGCGACCAACAAGCCGATTATATCTTTAGATGAGGTTCAAGTGAATCCGTCTGCCGGTGGGAATCCGCCTCAAGAAAATGTTGATTCTTCTCTCAAGCAACCGGGCGTTCTGGCGGGGGAAACGCTGGCGTTGACCGGGACATTGGCTTCGATGACACACGAGCAAGCCGCCGAGATCATCGAACAGCATGGCGGTAATTTCACCCAGCACGTTTCTCGCCACACGACATTGCTTGTTATCGGCGAAGAAGGCTGGCCGTTGGAGGATGATGGAAAACCTTCGGTCAAACTACAACATGCAGAATCGCTGATCCGCGAAGGGCATGAAATTCGCTTCGTCACTGAATCGGACTGGCTCAGCATGATGGGCTTATACACGGACGACCCGGATGTGAAACGTCTTTACACACCCGCGATGCTGAGCAAGTTACTCAATCTGCCGGTGCATACGATTCGCAGTTGGGAACGAGCCGGACTGATACGAGCCGAGAAAAAAGTCTGTCGGCTTCCCTATTTCAATTACAACGAAGTCACTGCTGCCCGCAGACTTTCGGAATTGATGCGTAGCGGGGCAACCCTGGAAGAATTAACTCGCAGTATGCAAATGCTGAAAAAGTTTCTTCCCGAACCGGGGCGCATTCTCGAACAACTTGAAATTTTATCTGATCAACATCACCTGGTCATTCGCGATCAGCACGGCGTTTTCGAATCCTCTACCAGGCAGCGACTGTTCAACTTCACCGAAGAAGAAAATAAAACGGAAAGCGATCAGCAGGAAGAAATAGAAGAGGAGCAGCACGCTCATCTTTTACGTTTCGATCTTCCTGCGACTCAACCACAAACCGCAACCGATTGGATGGTCGAAGGATGCAGGCGCAGCGAGATGGCTGATTCCAGTGCAGCAATTCGATGTTTTCATCAGGCGTTGCGGGTTCGCCCGGATGATGCAGAGGCTCATTTTTATCTGGCCGATTGTCTGTATCGCATCGGCAAGCAGGAAGCGGCGCTGGAACGATATCTGGCTGCGATTGAAAACGATCCGGAATATCTTGAAGCGTGGACACAAATTGGCTGCCTGTATGCGGAACTGCATAAGTGGACCGAATCGCTGCTCGCGTTCGACGAATCGTTACAGATTTTCCCCGATTTTCCTGAAGCTCATCTGCACAAAGCCGAGACGTTACGCCAGATGAAACAGACCGAAGATGCCATCGCGTATTGGAAGCGTTACCTCGAATTGGACCAGCGCGGCCCGTGGGCAGAACTGGCCCATCAACGCCTCGAACAGGCCGGAGTGCCCTGCGAGACTCTGGAAACCTGAGACGGTTGAACTGGCAACAGGTCGTCAGTTAGTATCTTATCAAACAAATGCTGCACTAAATTGGCAGGATGTTTGATATGAATCGTAGGTCAGGCTTTCCAGCCTGAGGAATGTGGTTTCCATGAGGTTTACTCTTTGGTTTACCAGCCTTATTAAATTGAAATATCAGTGCCATTCATGTCAGGCTGGAAAGCCTGACCTACTTTCGCTAGCACCTAATTTCCCTTTGAATGATAAATAAGCCCCCCAGCAATCTCAGAAAGTCACCATGAAATACAATCCTTCCCTTTCCTTACGAGCAGTCATGAATATTGCTTTACTTGTAAGTTACTCATTATCGGTTACTGCCGCAGATAAAAAAGAAGAGGCTTCGCCCGCACAGCCTGTTAAGATCGTCGCGCAATACCCCGAGAAAGCGGCTTCACGGCTGCGGGATGATTTTCTGAAAGAGGAAAAAGCCAAACCAAAATGGGAAGACTTTTCTGCAGGAACGGTTCCACAATGGATCTGGGGGCCGAAGCAGGACGGTAAGTATCGCATCAAAACAACATTTTCGGGAGATGTAAAATCCGCTCAACTTCGGGCAACCTGCGATAACGTGATGACGCTGTATCTGAACGGAAAGAAATTGGCCTCCAGCAGCGAATGGCAGGATCCGGTGACGTTGGATATCACTTCGGAAATCAAATCGGGGCAGAACGAATTGATCGCAGAAGTTTCTAATCAAGGGGGAGCATCTGCCTTCGCATTAAAACTGGTGATGACTGATCGCGGAGGAAAAAAGAAATATCTGGTGACTGATTCCAACTGGAAAATTGTTGATCAGCAGGGGAACCCCACCAAGGAGAAAATCAAAATCATCGGAAAAATGGGCGATGGTCCGTGGGGAGATATATTCGGCAAAGAAGCGATCGAAACCGGCGTCCCTCGTGATACTTTTGTTTTACTTCCCGGGTTTGAAGTCGAAACATTATTCACTGTCCCGAAAGAAACACACGGCTCCTGGGTCGCGATTGCATTTGATAACAAAGGACGGCTGCTTGCCAGTGATCAGGGGGACAAAGGGATTTATCGCATCACGCCTGCTTCAATTGGATGCGACCAGGCGTCCAAAGTAGAACGGCTTAATTTCAAACTGACTTCTGCACAGGGAATGCTTTACGCTTTCGACAGTCTATATCTTTCCATCAACGGCGGTCCGGGTAGTGGACTGTATCGGGCAAGAGACACCAATGGTGATGACCAGTACGACGAAGTAATCAAACTGAAAGATTTCCAGGGAGGCGGCGAGCATGGTCCGCATGCGTTGCGGCTTTCTCCCGATGGAAAGTCGATTTATGTCATCTGTGGCAACCACACAAACCCGCCTTTCAAAGCGGGTGAAGACAAAGAGAATCCCCTTTACTCCAGCAGAATCCCGACTAACTGGGGTGAAGATTTATTGCTTCCGCGTCAATGGGATGCCAACGGTCACGCGAGAGGGAAACTGGCACCGGGTGGTTGGATTGCCAAGACCGATCCGGAAGGAAAAACGTGGGAAGTTTTCAGCAACGGCTACCGCAATCCTTACGATATGGATTTCAATCGGTATGGCGATCTGTTCGCTTACGATGCCGATATGGAATGGGATATCGGCACGCCGTGGTATCGCCCGACACGAGTGGTTCATGCCAGCAGCGGAAGTGAATTCGGCTGGAGAAGCGGCACCGGAAAATGGTTGCCGAATTATCCGGATAGTTTGCCTCAGTTGGTGGATATCGGCCCCGGCTCTCCTGTTGGTGCCTGTTTTGGATACGGCACGAAGTTCCCGAAGAAGTACGAACAGGCATTTTACATCTGCGATTGGACCTTCGGCACGATGTACGCGATTCACACACAGCCAAGCGGTTCAAGTTACAAGGCAGTCAAAGAAGAATTCCTGTCCCGCACGCCGCTACCTTTGACGGATGTCGCCGTTGGTCCCGATGGAGCGTTGTACTTCACTTCAGGCGGACGTGGCACACAATCGGAACTTTTCCGTGTCATTTATACGGGCAAAAAAGAAGAGGCCAATCATGAAAATAAATTCGCAGCCGAGAAGAAACTGCGTGATGAACGAAAACGAATCGAACAACTGCATCACGATGGCTTGAAACTTACCTCGAAACAAATTCAGCATCTTGTAAAACAACTTGGAAGTGAAGACCGTTACATTCGCTATGCAGCGAGAATTGCGTTGGAGCATCAACCAACAGAAATATGGACCGATCTGGTGTTGAGCCAGAAAAATAATGATGCGGTAATCAACGGTATTATTGGATTGGCAAGACAGGCAAAGTCAGAATTGCAACCGAGGCTGATTGCCGCGTTGGAAGGAATCGATTTTGCTGCTTTGAATAATGCAAAAAAACTCGATCTGATCCGAGCGATGCAACTGGTCTTCATTCGCATGGGGGCACCAGATGAAGCAGTCGCCAATCGGCTCGCTTCAAAATATGATCCATTCTTTCCCGCTCGTGAGGAAGCATCACAAACCAATCATCAACAGGATGAATGGGCGCATTCAAAACTTTCTGATGCCGATGCTTTGAATCGTGTTTTGAGTGAATTACTGGTCTATCTCAATTCTAAAACGATCAGCCACAAACTGGTGACGCTGTTGAAGAAAGAACAGAAACATAACGGTGCCAAGCTGGACGATTTACTGGCAAGAAACCGAGGTTATGGCAGCGCCATCGCAGCCATGATCGCTAACCAGCCAGATTTGCAGCAGGTGCATTATGCGTTCGTGTTAAGAAACCTGAAGGAAAATTGGACTCTTGAGGATCGAGTCGCTTACTTCAAATGGTTCCAGAAAGCAGCCAAGTGGAGTGGCGGAAACAGTTACCGCAAGTTCCTGCAAAATATCGATGATGAAGCTTATCTGAATATGCCGGAGCCGTTACGCATTGCCATTGAAGCAGCCGGTGGACGGATACCATTTGCCGTGGCAGAACTGCCCAAAGCAAAAGGACCAGGCAAAGTTTGGACGCTCGAAGAAGTTTTGAAACTGGCTGAAGAAAAATTGAAACGAGGTCGTAATTTCGAAAACGGCAAAAAAATGTTCGCAGCAACTCGTTGTATTGTCTGTCATCGCTTCAACGGCGACGGCGGCGCCACCGGTCCCGACCTCACTCAACTGGCAGGTCGTTTCAACCTGAAAGACCTGACCGAAGCAACTATCGTTCCAGACAAAATCATTTCCGATCAATACCGCGCAATGCAAGTGATTACCGACGAAGGAAAATCGTACGTCGGCAGAATTATCAGCGAAACAGACGACCAAATTACGCTGTTGATTGACCCGGAAGACTCCACAAAAATCGTCGATATCCCCAAAGAGAGCATTGACGAATCAATTCCTTCACAAACTTCGTTGATGCCCAAAGATTTACTCAAACCCCTCAACGAAAACGAAGTCCTCGACCTGCTCGCTTACTTGCTTTCACGCGGCAACGCAAAAGACCCAATGTTTAAGAAAAAGTGACAACGCAGGGGACATGCTTGAAAGAACGATGCAACTCTTTTTTGCCAAAGGTGTTACATCGACCTCCCTTGGGATGAATGATTGGGAATGAATGGTAATCAATAGAGATATTTGTCAGAGATTGCATCATTTAGATATTGACACATAATTACAGTTAACGTAAATTTACAACGGCGACTAAATTTACAATAACCGTGATTTTGTGGAAATATTCAGATGAAATCATTTTTGAATCCATTCAAGCCGGGTGCTGGGCATGCGCCTCCTTATCTGGCTGGTCGAGAAGAGGTTACTCTTGAATTTCAAGAACTGCTCAAGCAAGAAATAATCTTGGAGAATCTGGTTCTAACGGGCCTGAGAGGAGTCGGAAAAACGGTCTTGTTGGATAAACTCAAGCCTCTTGCAGTTGAGGCTGGCTGGTCTTGGGCAGGGTCTGAGTTTTCGGAAGCTTCCAGTTTGAGTGAGGAACGAATCGCGACCCGGATACTCGCTGATTTAGCGACAATCACTTCCAGTTGGATTCTCAGGCAACAGGAGAATGTTGAATTTGGTTTTGCAGGTCAACAGAAGATTGTTGATGTAAAACTTAATTATGAGTTGCTCAAAGCGTGTTATGACCAGACGCCTGGTTTAGTTTCCGACAAACTGAAAGCAGTCTTGGAGTTGACTGCTGATTGTATGAAACCGGTTGATACAAAAGGATTAATTTTTGCCTATGATGAAGCTCAAAATCTTGCTGACCATGCAGGCAAAAATGAATACCCTCTTTCCCTGTTATTGGATGTCTTTCAATCGATCCAAAAGAAAAATATTCCGATGATGCTTGTTCTTGTTGGGTTGCCAACCTTGTTCCCAAAGCTGGTTGATGCCAGGACATTTGCAGAAAGAATGTTCCATGTCATTTTCCTGAAACGACTGACAGATTTTGCATCTCGAGAAGCAATTACAAAGCCGATTGAACAGACAGGTTGTCCCTATCCTCTTTCTGAGGAATTGATCAGTTCGATTATTCAATCCTCTGGAGGTTATCCTTATTTTATCCAGTATTTCTGTAAAGAAGTTTACGATGTAGCCGTTCAGCGGCACTCTGTTTCAAGGCCACTTGAAGTTTCTTTACACGATATTACAAGAAAATTAGATCACGACTTTTTCGATGGGCGCTGGGCACGAACAACAGATCGGCAGAGGGATTTATTGAGGGTTATCTCTCAATTAGAAAATTGTGACGACGAATTTACTGTCAAGCAAATCGTAGAGAAATCAATCGAAATGTCAGTAGGTGAATTCAAATCGAGCCACGTCAATCAGATGCTCAGCAAATTGTCTGAGAACGGAATAATTTTCAAAAATCGCCATGGGAAATATTCATTTGCTGTTCCATTGCTGGGGCAGTTTATTTCAAGACAGGAATCCTTGTAGTAGAAATGGTTCAATCTGCGATGATTAAGAAAAAGCAATGCGAAGGATGGCTACTTTACAGGGTAGCAGGGTAGCCCGACCACTTAAGTGGTTGGGTGCCTACAGGCACAAGATGCATGCGCCATGTGCATTCGATTTCAGTTGTGCTTTCAATGATAATGGAACCCACATGGCGCGTACATCTTGTTGCTACGCAACCCAACCGCTTAAAGCGGATGGGCTACCCCGCTGTTAACCCTTACGGCGCGAGACAGAGAGACACCAGAGAGTTTCGGCCAAAATCGGGGCGGCGGATCGGTGTTTGGGTGACCAAATGATGTCGCGCTGAACCGAGAGTGAGACTTTGAGGCTCCCCAGCGTGTCGCAAGTTGTTGCGAGAACTGGCGATGGAACGCGAAAAGGCCGACACCTCTCGGCATCGGCCTTTCTATAACTTTGCGGTCTTCCAGTTTCGCAACTGGAAAAACAAGTGGCGGGGGCCGGATTTGAACCGACGACCTCGAGGTTATGAGCCTCGCGAGCTACCAGGCTGCTCCACCCCGCGTTATGGTATAAATCAACCCTTAATGATGGGTTAACTTAAAAGTGCGACCCGTTCTAAAATTATTTTGTTACCGAAGTAACAAAACATTAACACAGAATCAGGTCGCGAGACCCACTATATCGGCCAAGGCATGGCGAGTGAAGGCGCCAAAAGCTTATTTTTCTCTCCTTTTCAAGAACTTTTTAAACTGCGAACTACATGAAATACCGTAACTCTATTTATTGCATAGGGATACGCGATATTATCCTCGTATTAGTTTGTCTTGCTTCACTAAAGAAATAACTGCCTATTTGATAGGGATAATATTCTCATCAAATAATGTGAATGGGATGGGGTCCGGTTATGCGGATTTTGTTGATCGCATGAATTATCTGATTGTTAACGCTTTTTCGGCTCCAAATTAGCTGGCAGACTCTCAAGAGGATAGCCGGAATGCTCGATAGAATCGGTATAGTCTGAACTTGTGGAAACTAAGGACGCATTGGTTCTTCTCTCCAGATTCAAACTTGAATACGGCAATATTTTGGAAGCACGGTGTTATTTCTACGAATAGGTTCTTGCATTTGCAAGTAATGACCTTCAGACTGCCTGAGAGGCTAATTCGTATAAATAATACTGACAACAATGGCAAACTCCGGGATTTTTTCTGGCTTTGCTTGAGGGATTCATTCCTCAGCCTGGTCTTGGTAAAGAAGTCTGGAACAACTGATTCGGAGTCGACAGCATGTCGAGACCGTGGACAAAATGGGTTATCGTTGGCATCTTCGCGTTTTCAACGAATGCGTTTCTTTTGCTTCAGGCTCAGGATAAACCTGCCGGGGCGGATAACACGCAGGATTCTCCGTTAGCCGTTGAGCCAACAACTCCCGAGGAGCAGTTTGAAGCAGCCATACTGATGACAGAACTAGGGCGATTCGACCTGGCGAAAAAATATATCCAGCAGCTTGTGGATGACAAGTTGTCTGATAAAGAACTTCTTTCCATTCGAGATCGTTTTGGAACCGTCGAGTTGTTTCGACTTTCAAGAACGAAGCAGTTGCAACCCGCTTCGCAAACATTATTGAATATGGTTACAGAGGCTTCTCGCAAAAATGCAAGCGACCCGGCTCGTATTGATCGTATCCTGGCTGATCTGGATAAGTCGCCACGCGAACGAGAGATGGCGATCTTGGAATTGAAAAATATCGGCATCGCTGCGATGCCCCGGCTCATTCAGCATTTGGGGAATCCGGACAGCGAGCAAGATCGAGATCGCCTTGTTTATATTATGACAAAAATGGGAAGACCAGTTCTTCCGGCTTTGTTTGGCGCACTTGATTCTCACCAGCCGATGCTGCAAACAAGTGTTCTGGATGCGATCGGTTTTTTGGCCCAGTCAGATATGGTTGAGCCGCTTTGGTATTTCGCATTTGGTGAAGAAGAACCTCCTGCAGTTCGGGCAGCCGCTCGGGTGGCACTGGCTCGCATTCTGTTTGGAACCGCAGAAAAAACAAAATATATTACTGCACATGGCTCGCAGGATCGTATTATGAATTCTGCGTTTGCTTATTTGGGAAACAAAAAAACATGGCCGACCGATGATGCAGGCCGCGTTACTTTATGGAAGTGGGATTCCGCACAAGCAACGGTGAAGTCTTTTTCTGTCACCCCGGTTTCAGCCAGCATCGACTCGGCCGTGAAGTATGCTTCGCAAGCGTTGAAGATGCCTGGTGAGAAAAAAGAAGTTCAGGCGTTGTTTCTTTCCGCAGTTTTGGCAGATGCGGCTTATCGAATCGGTTGGAAAGAATCGATGTCAACAGGACCAGGGACATCGTTCAATCTGGCGTTGACATCGGGATTGCCTGTTTTGAATCGCTCGGTTGAAATTTCGTTGGAAGCTGGGCAGATTCGTGCAGCAGAAGCAGCACTGGCAGCGATGTCATTGGTTGGAAATGACAATCTTTTGAAAACAACTCCCAACGAGGCCTCTGTTTTTATTCGAGGTTTGAATCATCCCTCCCGTCGCATTCAATTCGCGGCAGCAGTTGGGATTTTACAGCTTGAGCCGGAACAGAGTTTTCGGTTCGCTGGTCGAGTTGTCGAAATATTGACCCAGGCATTGAATGATGATGGCTCGCGCAAAGTTTTGGTCATTGATCCCAATAATGCGCGGGGAAGCGGTATCGCAACGGCGGTCAGCCAGATGGGATATAATCAGCAGACGGTTTCTACCGGGAAAGAAGGATTTGAACAAGCAGCCGGTCGCGGGGATATTTCGCTTGTTTTAATTCACTTAAACTGCATTGATTGGGATCTTTCCCAGACAATTGCCAACTTCAGAGCAGACGCCCGCACGGCTGGCCTGCCAATTGTTGTGTACGGCCCAACGTTTATGGAAAACGAATTGCTAACGACAGTACAACGCACGTCGCGTTGCATGTATTTGGTTTATTCCGATAAACGAAAAGACGTTGAAAAACAATTGACCTCTTTTCTGACTGCTCAAACTGCTCCGACATTAACGGCTCAGCAACGAGCAGTTCGCGCAGAATCATCTGCGTACTGGCTGGCACAGATTGCTCAGGGAAGCCGGTCAGGTATTTTCGATTTGGCCCCTGCGGCTGAGTCATTATTTAACGCGATCAGAAATCCTGCACTTGCTTCGGACGCAGTGGCAATACTGGCAAAGATTCCAACGAATGAATCGCAAATGTTTCTGGCAGAGACGGTCGTCGCCTTAAAACAGTTGCCCGAAGTTCGCCAACAGGCTGCTCTCTCACTCGCATTTCATGTGCAAAAACATGGCTTGCTGATTGAAAAGGAGTTGATTGTTGACTTGAAAGCTCTCTGGAAAAACGAGCAGGATCCTGAAGTACAAACGGCTTTAACTTCGGTCATCGGCAGCCTCAAACCTTCCACTGCAATGACCGAATCCAGAATGCAATCCTTCGCGATCCCTGCATTGCCTGCACAGAATTAACTGAACAGCGACAGGCTCTCTACGTTTTTTGTGACGCCACTTACTTCATATTCCAACAGCCAGGTAAGTCAACGACGTTGCAACTGGTCGCCATAACTGGTGCCTTTTATTCTTTCATCTTGCCAAAACATTGATACTCGCCGTTGAGTGCTTTTTGTTCGATCTTTAGAATTTTATCAACGCGACGTTGATGCCTTTCCTGCGGGGAGTATTTTGCGGAAAGAAACGCTTCAACAATTTCAAACGCAATCGCAGGACCAATGACGCGGGCTCCGATGCACAACACATTCATATCGTCATGCTCAACCCCCTGATGAGCCGAGTAGGTATCGTGACACAAACTGGCACGTATCCCCGGGATTTTATTGGCCGCCACACTCACTCCCACGCCGCTACCGCACACAAGAATGCCCCGTTCCACTTTTCCAGAGATCACCAACTGACCAACCGCTTCTGCAAAGTCGGGAAAATCGGAAGGTGTTTCATCATGCGAGCCACAATCGATTACCGCCAGGTCCATTTGCGATAGCTGCTTACAGACAAGTTCTTTCATCGGAAACCCTGCATGATCTCCCCCAATGGCAACGGTTTTGCATGCGGTTTGTTTTGACACAGTCATGTCCTGTTCATAAAAAATAAATGGTAATTCTCGATTTGCAACGAGGCACTTTGATTAACCCCTTACCAGACGCTACAACAGTATAAAGGGAACCTCTGCATAAAGGGAACCTCTGCTAATTCAAAAGGAACACAGAGATTCAGCGTCTGTTTCGGTTGAGAATGCCCTAACCCGGATAAAACGGAGCCATAAAAAGTAGGTTAGGCTTTCCAGCCTGATGAATGTGGTATCTATGAGATTTACTCTCTGGTTCATCAGTTAACGCTGTCTTGTTTAATTGAAAGATCAGTGCAATTCGTGTCAGGCTGGAACGCCTAACCTACGATTCATCAAAAAAATCCTGCCACTTTTGCACAGCATTTCATTGATAAGAGCCTAACCCGGTGTAGCCGGAACCAAACAGGGATTTGAACCACGAAAGAAACGAAAAACACGAAAGAAGAAACCATCATTCGTTTAACGGCAAGCCGAAGGTGACTGCGTCAACAGGTTTGTTTTATTTTGAAGGCGGCGAACCGCGAATAAACGTGAATTTTCGCGAATTAATTATCAGTCACAGTCTCTGTTCTTCTTTTCTTTGCGTCGTCGCGTCTTTGCGCGAAACTCTTTTTTCTCTATTTTTCACTTCTTTTTGTTTTGCCTCAGTGTCAAAGTAGGTTAGGCTTTCCAGCCTGATGAATGTGGTATCTATGAGATTTACTCTCTGGTTCATCAGTTAACGCTGTCTTGTTTAATTGAAAGATTAGTGTAGTTCGCGTCAGGCTGGAACGCCTAACCTACGATTCATCAAAAAAATCCTGCCACCTTTGCGCAGCATTTCATTGATAAGATACTAACGCGTCCATCGCT
>Ga0316208_1002087_pt1 | contig 16998 bp, 14 predicted proteins | sample 3monopyrite_MG_FD_204944 | JGI IMG/M metagenome (GOLD analysis project Ga0316208, IMG submission 204944) | Microbial mat bacterial communities from mineral coupon in-situ incubated in ocean water Damariscotta River, Maine, United States -... | ecosystem: Environmental > Aquatic > Marine >...
ACCCAACCCAACCGGGCTGCCCCCCGACGCCGGCCACGGAGAAAACGGCCAAACACAGGCACCAACCAGTGCCACTGTCGCGGGGTGGAGCAGCCCGGTAGCTCGTCAGGCTCATAACCTGAAGGTCATAGGTTCAAATCCTATCCCCGCAACCAATTTACTTAAGTTAAATCAATATGTTACGCCTTGCTCTCGCGGGGCCGTTTGCGTTGGGGAATCGCGTGTGGAAGCATTGTGGAAGCGACAGGTTGTGTTTGAGGGAGTGACTTTTGGGTCACAGTGAACCCATGGTCGGCTAAAGGCACAAAGCCGCTTATGATGTTGGGCGACTAGAAGGTCGGCGAGCACGCCATGGCAAAGCTTTGCCGCTGGGATGGCCATAGTTCGATAAAGTGGGACAGGTCTGATTTTCGGACAAGAACATCTGGAATCCAATACCGAAATATGCCAGTAGGTTGTCAAACTCCTTAAATAGCCTCCAATCCACAAGGCCAAAACATGATGCTATTTATATATCATCTTCTTTCACTGCCTGCCTCTGGCATTCTGTTTTTTATCCAGAGGAAATGGATTCGGGAAAACAAAGAAGATCCTCAGCGGGCGAAAGAGCGCTGGGGCAAAACAAATGAAAGCCGCAACACCGACCGCAAATTGGTTTGGTTTCATGCGGCTTCGGTGGGGGAATCTGTCGCGCTCCTAGATGTTATCCGTAAACTTCTCGAGGAAAACAGCGATTGGCGGGTATTGGTTACTACCCTCACACGAACTTCCGCAAAGGTTATGGCCGAGTCTCTGCCCGAAGGTGCCGTGCACCAAATGATCCCGTTTGAGCATAAACCGTCTATTCGCCGGTTTTTGGCACATTGGAAACCAGATTTGGTTGTGTGGACGGAAAGCGATATTTGGCCTCTCATTCTTTCTGAAATCCATCGTAGTGAAATTCCGGCAGTTATGGTCAATGGCGTTATCTCCGAGAGGTCCTACACCAGATTAAAGCGATTTAAAGGCAGTATCAGAAAACTATTATCCCCGTTTGAAGCCGCCCTGATCAAAGATGAGGAGGCGCTCACGCGCTATCGGGTGCTTGGTTTGGCTGAGGGTAATCTGCACTGTGTTGGCTCGTTAAAAGAAGCCGCGGTGATGGAGCAGGCCGCTGCCTCGGTTTTTAACGAAGTTCAGGCAGCTATCGGCGACCGCCACGTGTGGCTTGCCGGCTCTACCCACCCCAACGAGTTTTCCCAGATTGTGGCAGCTCATAAAGCCCTGCTTAAAATCCACCCGGGTATTTTATTGATCCACGCCCCTCGCCACCCTGAAAATGCGGCTTTGTTTATACAAAGCGCGATTGCTGAACAGTGGAAATTTGCGCAAAGATCGTTGGGTGAGCTGCCAACGGCTACATGCGAGGTATTTCTGGCGGACACCATCGGGGAAATGGGACTTTGGCACCGGTTGTCCCCCATTTCATTTATCGGCGGCTCATTGTCCGCTGATCGGGGGCACAACCCTTTCGAAGCCGCTGCGCTTGGCTCGGCCATCATATACGGGTGGTCTATCGAGCATTTTGAAGAGGCGTATCAAAGATACCATGCCGCGGGCGCGGCGATTCAGGTCAGCAATGCGGCGGGCCTGGCTGAAAATGTCAGCAAGCTTCTTGAACCAGATTATCGGCGGAGCTTTACTTCTGCGGCGCAAAAGGTTCGCCTTGAAGGTGCAGAGGCTTTTACAAAAACCTACGACTTTTTGCAGCAACGGCTTAAAAAATTTGATGCGCATTAAGCCAGAAGCTCGGCGATCGAAGGTAAGGTTTCCAGACCATTTTCAAGAACAAAATCTCTCCAGTCGTTCACTTCTGTCCAGTTATGAACAAATAAAAAGTCCATTCCCTGTGTATGGGCCGCCTCGAAATCATATTTGCTATCTCCGATAAACAGTGCAGGTTTCGTGATGTTTGAAGCGTCAAGCTCGCGCGCCAGAATATCAATCTTGTTATCAGGGCTTCCGAATATTCCGCCGTCGAAAAATTCCGCAATCCCGCGCTGGCGGAAGATGTCGTTTAACTCAGCCTGATCCCCGCCAGAAACGATCAACCATTTAACGCCTGCAGTTTGTTCGCGAAGGCGTTGCAAGCCACGCGCCACATTACAAGAAAGCAACCCGCCTTGCACTTCTGCTGCATAGGTTTCCAATAGGGATTCCAGATTTGCGTTAGCCGTGCCAGCGGGCAATATGTGTTCAATAAAATGGGCAAACTTGGCGTAACGTGAAACACCGCCGTATTTTACATGATGGGCTTTGAGCGCCTCGGCACTTGCCTTGCCAAAAGGTAAAGCGACATTAAAAAACGCGTCTGTTTTGACACGGTTGGAATCGAGCACCACGCCGTCGCAGTCGAAAACGAGCGTTTTATATTTTGATAGGTTCACGCCGGGTGCCGATCCTTTAGGGCAAGTTCTACCTTGGCCACATCGCCGGGGGAGTCTACAGCCAGACTGCCGGTCTGGGTCTCGACAAGGAGTATTTTACTGCCAAGCTCAAAAAACCTCAGAATTTCGATATCCTCATGGTGCTCAACACTTCCTTTTCGGCCAAACCCGGCATAGGCCTGCAATTCTGCCTTGGTAAATGCGTAAATACATACCTGTTTTTTATAACGTTCCGGCGCACAACTCTGGTCTTTGAATGACGGGATGGCCGCACGGGACATATAGAGTAATGTCCCATCCTCGGATGAAACGACTTTCGGTATATCCCGGCTATCCGGATCTTCATCCGCAGCCATCCAGCAGTATCCGTTTATTATGCAGCCCGGGTTTTCTTCTTTCTTCACGATAACCTTCGCGATATCTTCCGGATGGATCAGAGGCTCATCACCTTGCACGTTAATATATAGATCGTAATCGATCGCCAACGCCGCCTCTGCGAGGCGGTCCGTGCCGGTGGCGGCTGAGGTGCTGGTCATGAGATAGTTGAACCCTGCAGCGTCAACAACAGCTGCAATCCGATCATCTTCGGTTGCAACATATACATGGGCTTGGCCAACGCATTTTGCGGCCAGTTCAGCCACCCATAAAATCATTGGTTTTCCGAGGAGTTGGACCAGAGGCTTACCGGGATAACGGGTTGAGGCATAACGGGCCGGAATGATGATACATGTTCTCATTTGATTTCTCCAAATACCGAACGGACATCAATTTTTCGATATGTTGTCGGAGTGATCGAAATAATTTGCGGCACGCGCGCGCTTGCCGCAAACTGTTCCAGCAGCGTTTCCAACTCTTCATTTCGTGGGTCAAGCCCGTCATAGCCATCGAATCCTGCAAGGAATATCCGTTTGGACTTCCCGCTCGTCACCACTGCCAATGCATACGCCAATACCAGCGGCAGCGGCGCTACGCAGCGGCAGCTATAAAATTCAAAATTATTTGGCTCGACTATCAGACCAAAATTCAACAGTGTTTTCCCTGCTAATCCGGCAAGCATAGATTCGGGTAATGTAGAAACCGGAACGATCAACGGTTGTGGTTGTTTTCTATGCGTTTCGCTATCCGCAATTAGCCTCACCGGATGGCAGGCAATGCGAAGGTTGATAAGATCTTGCGAAATTGGTGTGGTGGTGTTGAGTGCCAGGACAACTGGTTTGTGTTTCTGGACAAAGGCTTCAACAGCCATGCAATAACGCTTCGCGCTAGGCCCCGGCCCGAGAATAAGCACTTCACGCTCAGCAAATGATCCAGCCGCTTCCCAGTCACCATCTATCTCACTTCGGTAATAATTGCGGGCTGCATCTAAAGCTTTTCGGCTATACTTATTACCGTCTGAGTAACGCAAGTGGTCTATTACTGCCAATATATCTTCGTTATCGTATCGTGCATCAACGAGCATTTCCTGAATATACGTCGGGTGTATTGAGTGCTTTCCCGCGAGATAATAAAAAGGATTAGACCCCCAGCGATACTTGTTTTTCATCGGCTGGAATACGGTTTCGATAAGGCTCATCATCGGCACCAGATTGGAAGCTTTTCCCGTTAGTTCCTCCATCTCGATGGCTAAAAGTTCGGTGCTGGCATTACCCGGGCCGCGCCCCATCCCTGTCACTGTTGAGTCAACCCAGGTTGCGCCGGCTCCAATGCTTGCCAGTGTGTTTTGCAGGGCCATGCCCATATTGTCATGTGTGTGAACACCTATCGGACCCGACCAGTAATTTCGCAGCCACTTAACAACTTTAATGGTCTTCTGTGGAGTCAGGCTTCCTAAACTATCAGCAAAATAAAGAACTTCGATTGGCCATTTGGAGGCGTCTTTTGCCAGCTGTTCGATTTCGCTCTTTTCGCGGTTCGAAATCTGCATAAGGTTAAAGCCAACCAGATAGCCGCGATCGCTTAACCACTGGCAAGCAGGCAGAACCTTTGTGAATTCATGCGCGTGGCAAGCAATTCGGACAAGGTCAACCGGACTGTTTTTGGCTTCAACCGGAAAAAGCGCTGTCAGCGTAGACTCCATACCTTCGTCACCCAACAGATCTGACCCGTTGAGCATAACCGCAACGGTCAAGCTCTTGGGAACATTCAGTTGTTCAATAAATTCGTCAGTCGTAAAGGCACACGGTCCTAAAAATTCGCGGTTCTTGGCGAATCTGAAGCCTAATTCAACAATTCCAACACCCGCGGATATCATTGCCTCAAGATACGATCTGATATGATCAGGCGAAAAATTCCATGAATTATAGTATCCGCCGTCACGGAGCGTACAATCTAAAAGGTTAACGGTGTTGCTCTCAATCATTGCAGGTCCAGTTTGTTTATTCGAACGTTATGTAGTTTGTAAGCGTCCGCGTTCTGCGCGTCCGAACAGTAGTTCCAAGGCAACTTCTCGTCCAGCAGATAAATTTGTGATCAGCGATGCTCTCCAGAATCTAAATAGCCCCTAGATTTGTACATTGAAGTGGTCCTGCTTATCCGCACAGGTTTGCGGCTGAGTTAAGGTGTATTTGGTTTGGTTGTCATACCGCTTTCATCAGTTCTTTGCTGTCAAAGTATGCCTCGTTCGGCGTTCGTTTATCAAGAGCGGTGTGGGGGCGGTCGGTGTTGTAGAATGTGATCCACTCGCGAATGACACATTCGGCCACAAAAACATCGGTTAACTCGTGCAAATACACAGCCTCCTGCTTCAGGGACCGCCAGCGACGCTCGATGAAGATGTTGTCGAGATACCGCCCACGTCCGTCTATTACCGGCAGGTGATTGCATGCAATCACCCAGAGGCATGGATATTTTTACACCTGCCTCGATCAGCGTTGTGATCCACGCTGCTCCAGTGAACTGGCTTCCTTGGTCCGTATTCATAATCTCCGGCGGGCCATATTTGGTGATGGCCTCATCCAAAGCTTCCTTGCAAAAGCTGGCATCCATGGTGTTTGACAATCGCCACGATAGAACCTTGCGCACCTTTAAGGGCGGGGCCGGTGGGCGACGCGCAGGTAACTCGCGGCCTCAGAGGCCGTGCCGGCATCGGTGACCCTAGCCTTCGTCTTCAGCCGGGGTGAGCTGCGCCGCTACTTTCAGCGCAATGGTTTCAAATATTTTGGCGTGCGGGCTGTCGGGTTCGGCCTCAACAACCGGGATACCTGAATCCGAATATTTGCGGATATCCATATGCAGCGGGATGCCGCCAAGGAAGGGCACACCGAGCTTGGCGGATTCGGCCTCGGCACCGCCATGGCCGAAAATATCGGAGCGCTCGCCGCAATGCGGGCAGATAAAGGTGCTCATATTTTCGATGATGCCCAGAATTGGCACATCGACATTTTCAAACATTTTCAGGCCTTTGCGGGCGTCGATCAGCGCCAGATCCTGCGGGGTAGAGACAATGACCGCCCCCGCTACCGGCACTTGCTGGGCCAGGGTGAGCTGGGTATCACCAGTGCCGGGCGGCATATCAAGCACCAGCACATCCAGCGGGCCCCATGCCACTTCACGCAGCATTTGCATCAGCGCCGACACCACCATCGGGCCGCGCCAGATCACCGGATTATCCTCTTCCACCAAAAAGCCCATCGACATCACCTTGATGCCGAATTTGTCCATTGCATAGAGCACATCATCCTTGAGCTCGGGGCGGTCACTGACCATGCCAAACAGGCGTGGCAGCGAGGGGCCGTAGATATCGGCATCGAGCAACCCGACCTTGAACCCGAGTTTGGACAGCGCAATGGCGAGGTTGGCCGCGGTGGTGGATTTGCCGACCCCGCCCTTGCCCGAGGCGACAGCGAGAATGGATTTGATACCGGGAATGGCGGCGGAAGCCGGGCGCATATCGGGGCCGACGGGGCGCTCTTTGCGCTTTTTCAGGGTTGGCACCTCGGGCGGGGCCGGGGCTTCGGCCTCGGCGGTAAGCGCGATCAACGCGGTTTCCACCCCTTCCAGCGCCAGCACCTCGCGCTCGGCGGCTTTTTGCAGCGCGGTCGGGTCTCCGTGCAGGGCTTTGGGGACGGTGATTGAAAACACCACCTTGCCGCCATCCATGATAATATCGGAAACCAGACCGTCGGAGACGATATCTTCCTTCAGCCCCGGCGCGGTCACGCTGATCAGCGCTTTCATTATTTGTTCTTTGGTCGCCATGTGCTTTTCCCGGTTTTGGCACGGGCGCCATACCCGAGCATTTCTGTCATCTTATAAGGGGGGGAAATGACGGGAATCAAGCCAAAGCAAGCGATGGGCGGAAATGCCGCGCTAGTCGGCGCTCATGCTCAGGATGGTCGCGTTTTCAAGCGGCAGATTATAGTAGGAGTTGGCGCGCTGGATGCCAAAACCAAGCTCCGGCAAATAGGTGATTTCACGGGCATAAAGGTCACCGCGGCGACTGTCGAATTCGGTGATAAAAACCTGCGTGGCCTGATAGCTGCATTCACCCACCAGCAGCGGGGCGCGCTCAAAGGCAGACCAGCCAACCGCCTTGGGCGTATCGCGGTAATCGGGGCGCACGCGGGTGGCACTGCCGCCGCCCCGGGTGCCGGGCATATAGGGTGCCAGTATTTCAACCGCGAAATCATAAGCCATACGGCCCGAAGTTACCGGCGACCACTGGTCTTTTTCATGCGATACGCGGCTAAGCTCGATCACGCCGTCAAGGGTTTCCAGAAGGATGATCTCTTTGTAATAGCTTTGCTGATTGTCATAAGCGTCGAGGATACTGCCGCTTGCGGTGCGCTGGACATAAGAGAGGTTGCCATTGCCGAATGTGATGGTGATGCCGGTATCAAGTGCCTCGGGGGTCAGGCATTGTGCTTGCGCAACAACAGGGCTGAGCAGGAAAACTGCGGTGGCAATACGAAGCATAACAACCCCCCAAAAGATGCGATGCCAGCAACATAGGCGCAAAGCCGCCCCTTGTTCAATGTTTTCTGTTTCGCCCGATAAAAATGATATAGAGGCCGGGCAGCACAAACAGGTCAAACAAGAAGGCAATGAAGATGGTGGCGGCGGTTAAAAAACCCATTTGCTGGTTAACCGCAAAACCGCTGAACATCAGCAACGCAAAGCCAAAGCCGAGGGTGGCGGTGGTGGTAAGCACCCCGGGAAGCACATTTTGCAACACGCGCTGCACGCCGCGGTTGGTTTGCTTTTTGCGGCCGCGGTTGAGCGCGTAAAGGATGTGGATGGTATCATCGACCACAATGCCAAAGGTGAGCGCCGCAATGATGGAAGCGGCCATGCCGACCTCGCTATTCACCCATACCCAAAGCCCGAGCGCGGCCATGGCGGGCATGAAATTAGGAAAGATACTGAGCAGGGCGAGCGGCAGCGAACGCAGAAAAACCCCGATCAGGATCGACACCACCACCATGGCAACCGCCGAGCCAACCAGCATGGACTGGGTGTTGACCTTGGAAAGATAGGACGACATCACATTCACGCCCGACACCGCCGCGCGGTCGCCCTTAAAGCCGGCTTCTGCCGCCATGGCTTCAACCGTTTCGGCCAGCCCGCGCACATTGGCCGAGCTTTGGCGCTCCACCAGCAGGCTCATCCGCAATTCGCGAAAATCGGCGGCAAAGGTGGCATTGCCAAAATCTTCGGTCACATAATAATTGCTGCGCACACAGAAATTCAGCATTTTTTGCGGCACATCTTTCAGCGCGCCTTCATAAGGCGGGGTGCGGTGCTCAAGGCAGTTTTGCACAATGGGCAGCGGCCCGCGGATATCAACCACTTGTTCCAGCGCCAGCAGATCATTGGTGAAGTTTTCAAGCTGCTGGAAGCTTTCCGGGGTCAGCAGTGCGCCAGCCTCGTAGCGAAGTACCAGATCAATAGTTTGGGACCAGCCCATATTGTCGGAAATGGTCTGGATATTCTGGCGCAGCGGGTGCTCGGGCGGGAAGAACCGGATGAACTGGTCGTCAAACGTGGTGCGCACCAGCCCGACAACCAACATAATCGATGCCAACCCGATTACCGTTCCCCACACCATCGGTGATTTGGCCCAGGCCTTGGTGAAAACCCGGCTCATCCGGCGCATGCGCTCATCCCTGACCTGCATGCTGCCGCAACCCGAAGCCAAAACCGAGGGTGCCACAAAAAGCACGAGTATCAGCGAAAACACCAAACCGACCGCCACCAGATTGCCCATGGCGCGAAAGGCGGGTGCATCGGCCCAGTTGAGTGACAAAAAGCCCACCGCCGTGGTGGCGTGGGCAAGGATAACCGGCACTGCCAGCTTGCGGAAGCTCGCCAATATCAGCGTGTCGCGCTTTTGGAAGCGCAGGTTGCGCTGGCGCTGGCCGATCGAGTGGATGATATGGATGAGCGAAGCAACAGTGAGGGTCATGATGATCGAAAACGACGACACCGCCGCGGTGGCAAACACATAGCCGCTCCAGCCCGCAAGCCCCGTGGTCAAAACCACCGACCCAACCCCGACCCCGAGCGTGGCAAGGGTGATGCGCAGGTTGCGAAAGGCGAGCAACAAAAACAGAAAATTGACAACAAGCGTCAGCGGAAACAGGAATTTCCGGTCAAATGTCAGGCCGTCACGCAGGGCTTCGCCCATCGATACCGACCCGGTAAAGGCCACGTCTACATCGGGAAAGGTGGTGCGCATATGCTCGGCCAGCGCCTGTTGCTCGCCATAGGCCTGCTGCAAACCACCGTCGCTCTGGTCACTCAGATCGAGCTTGATCGAGACAATGGTCGCGGTGTGGTCTTGGTTGAAAAATACTTTTCCGAGCGCGGCGCGCTCGTCCAGCAAAATGGCAACATCGTCTATTGATGTCATTTCAAGAGGGTAGCCCATGGCCGGCAACAGGCTGGAAACCGAGGTGAAACTGGTCATGTCGGAGATGGCCAATGCGCTGTCGGGGTCGCTCAATATCCTGAACAGGGCGCGTTCGGCCGCCAAAAGGCGCGGGCGTTCTTCGGTCGAGTCTACCGCCAGCAGCATCAGGGTCTGGTTGGTTTCGCCGAAAGATTCGTTTTGCCGTTCCAGCTTTTGGCGATATTCATTGCCGGGCCCAAACAGCAAAAACGGGTCATTCGAGGTTTTTATCTCGAACATGCCGGAGCCGATAAGCAGCAAAAACAAGCCTGCTGTTGCCAACACCACCCGTTTTTTGGCAAAGCACAGCCGCTGAAGCCGGAAAATGCCGCGCAATATCAAAAACCAGACGCTCACCATTTCTCCTGTGTTCAACGTGCCAATTCTGATTACGCAATCCACCCGGCCGATAAAAGCGCTATTTGGCCTTATCACCCAAAGTTTTGCCGATTGTGGCAACCCTGTGGCGCGGTTCGCTGGATGTTCACATGCTTTGCAGCCTCAGGTTGCTCGATGCTTCAGCGGCCATTTCAATTTGTTACAGCCTGTTATTCTGGGCGGATGCGGTAAAAAAATCGCAACGCGGCCATAAACCGGTTACAATCGGGTGATCGGCACAGTCTTTGCTTGACCTTGTGTGGATAACTGCTAGGAAGCGGGTGGCCCAAGAGTGTGGCAGATTGCCCCGCTTTATTCTATTCTACCTCTGGCGCGTTTGCGCCTTATCAAGAAGAGTCTGGCCATGGTTTCACGCGTTATTCCCGTTAATTCCTTTGATCTGGTGATCTTTGGTGCCACTGGCGATCTGGCGCGCCGAAAGCTTTTGCCCGCGCTTTTCCGGCGGATGCTGGAAGGGCAGATGCCCGGGGATGCCCGGATTGTGGGTGTGGCCCGCAAAGCAATGAACCGCGAGAAATTTGCCGAATTTGTGCGCGAGGCCCTGGCGGAATTTGAGCCCGAAGCGCTGGAAAACCCGAAGATGCTCAGGGCCTTTCTGGCCGCGCTTGATTATCTGGTGGTCGATGTCATGGGAGATGCTGGCTGGGCAGCGCTGAAGGCCAAGCTGCGCCCCGATACCGTGCGCGCCTTTTACCTGTCGGTCGGCCCCGGCCTGTTTGGCGAAATTGCCACCCGGCTGAGCAAGCACGGTATTGCCACGCCGGATAGCCGGATTGTGGTAGAAAAGCCGCTTGGCCATGATCTGCGCTCGGCGCAGGTGCTCAATGCCCAGCTAAGGGCCTGTTTTGGCGAGCACCAAGTTTATCGGATCGACCATTATCTCGGCAAGGAAACCGTGCAAAACCTGATGGCGATTCGCTTTGCCAATGCGTTGTTTGAGCCTTTATGGAACGCCCAGCATATCGACCATGTGCAAATCACCGTGGCCGAAAGCATCGGCGTGCAAGGCCGTGGCGGGTATTACGATAAATCCGGCGCGCTGCGCGATATGGTGCAAAACCATATGATGCAGCTTTTATGCCTGACAGCCATGGAACCGCCCGCCAAGTTCAATGCCGATTTTGTGCGCGATGAAAAGCTGAAGGTGATCCGGGCGCTGGAGCCGCTAAAAAGCACAAATAGCGTGCGCGGCCAGTATCGCGCCGGGGCGGGTGAAGCGGCTTACAAAGACCATGCCGAAAACCCCGACAGCAAAACCGAAAGCTTTGTGGCGCTCAGGGTCGATGTGGAAAACTGGCGCTGGGCCGGCACGCCGTTTTATTTGCGTACCGGCAAGCGCCTGCGGGCCCGGGTGTCGGAAATTGCGGTGGTTTTCAAAGCCCCGCCACATGCCATTTTTCCGGATATGGCCAAGCAAGGCAGCAATGAACTGGTGATCCGGTTGCAACCGGACGAGGGCATTACCCTTCATATGACCATAAAGGAGCCGGGGCCGGGGGGCATGCGCCTAACCCGGGTGCCGCTTGATATGAGCTTTGCCGAAGCGCTGGGTGATGACCACCACGATGCCGACGCATATGAGCGCCTGATCATGGATGTAATTAGAGGCGACCAAACCCTGTTTATGCGCGGTGACGAATTGGAGGAAGCATGGGCATGGATAGACCCGGTGATCGAGGCGTGGGCGGAAAGCTCGGCCAAACCCTCGTTATATGATGCCGGCGGCTCTGGCCCCGAAGATGCCTTGGCGCTGTTGCACCGCGACGGCCGCAAATGGCGGGAGATAGAAAGCTGATGGCAACTATAGCCCAATACCCCGATAAAGCGATTTTGGCGATGGATCTCGCCGAAATTGTGGCCGGGCAACTCAATGAGGCGATCGAGCAAAACGGGCGCGCCAGCCTTGCGGTGCCGGGGGGCCGCACCCCGGGCGCGTTTTTGCGGGCGCTGGCCGAGCAGGAAGTGGACTGGGCCAAGGTGCAGGTGATGCTGACCGACGAGCGCTTTGTGGACGAGGAGTCACCACGCTCCAACACACGATTGCTGAAAGAAACCCTGCTTCAGGGCAAAGCCGCCGCCGCAACACTGGTGCCGATGGCCATGCCGGGGGCCACGCCCGAAGATGTGCTGGAGGCGCTGGAGGCGGGCATAAAACCCGCGCTGCCGCTGGATGTGCTGGTACTGGGCATGGGTGAAGATATGCACACCGCCAGCCTGTTTCCGGGGGCTGACCGGCTGAAAGAAGCCTTGGCAGCGAATGCGCCGGTTTTGCTGCCGATGCGTGCCGACGGTGCCGGCGAGCCGCGCCTGACCCTCACTGCACCTGTGCTGCAAGCTGCCACAGCGGTGCATGTGCTGATCACCGGCACGGCAAAAATGGCCGCGCTGATGAAGGCCTTTGAAGAAGGGCCAGCCGAGGCGGCCCCGATACGGGTGGTGCTTGCCTTACCCGAAACCGAAATACATTTTGCGGAGTAGACCATGGCTTTGAACGAGACGATTATACGCGTGACCGAACGGATCGAGAGCCGCTCGGAAACCCAGCGTTCAGCCTATATGGCGCGCTGCGAGCGGGCCGCCGAAGCCGGGGTAAGACGCGCCCACCTCACCTGCGGCAACCAGGCGCACGCATTTGCGGCGGCGGGCGAGGACCAAGACCCGCTGGTCAATGGCACAGCGGGCAACCTTGGTATCGTGAGCGCCTATAATGATATGCTTTCGGCCCATCAGCCCTTCGAGCGCTTCCCCGGGCTTATTCGCACCGCGGCCCGCGCCAGTGGCGGCACCGCACAGGTGGCGGGCGGGGTGCCCGCCATGTGTGACGGCGTGACCCAGGGCCAGCCCGGTATGGAGCTTTCGCTTTTTTCGCGGGATCTGATCGCGATGGCGGCGGGGGTGGCGCTGTCTCATAACGTGTTTGACAGTGCGGTTTACCTTGGCGTGTGCGATAAAATCGTGCCGGGGCTGGTGATAGCCGCTGCCAGCTTTGGCCATATTCCAGCGGTATTTCTGCCCGCCGGGCCAATGACCTCGGGCTTGCCCAATGATGAAAAAGCCCGGGTACGGCAGGAATTTGCCGAAGGAAAAGTAGGCCATAAAGAGCTGATGGCGGCGGAAATCGCCTCCTATCACGGCCCCGGCACCTGCACCTTTTACGGCACCGCCAACACCAACCAGATGTTAATGGAATTCATGGGCCTGCACCTGCCGGGTGCCTCGTTTGTGAACCCCAACACGCCGCTCCGGGATGCGCTCACCATTGCCGGGGCCAAGCGGGCGCTGGCGATTTCGGCACTTGGCAATGAATATACGCCCACTTCCGAGGTGCTGTCACCCAAGGCTTTTGTCAACGGCATTGTCGGGCTCAATGCCACCGGTGGCTCCACCAACCTGCTCATCCACCTGCTCGCCATGGCGCGGGCGGCGGGGGTTGTGCTCGACTGGGAGGATATTTCCGATATTTCAGACGTGGTGCCGCTGATTGCGCGGGTTTACCCCAACGGTTTGGCCGATGTGAACCACTTTCATGCCGCGGGCGGGCTGGGCTATATGATCGGTGAATTGCTGCGCAGCGGCATGCTGCACCCCGATACCAAAACCGTGGTCGGCGAGGGGCTGGAGGCCTATACCCGCGAGCCAAAGCTGCGTGATGGCGAAGTGGTTTATGAAGGCGGGGCGCGGAAAAGCGAAAACGATAAAATCCTCAAAACCGTGGCCGACCCGTTCCAGAAAACCGGCGGTGTGAAGCTGATGCGGGGTAACCTTGGCTCTGCTGTCATGAAAACTTCGGCGGTGGACCCTTCACGCCACATTATTGAAGCCCCGGTGAAGGTGTTCCATGATCAGGAATCTGTAAAAGCCGCGTTTAAGGCAGGCGCGCTTGAAGGCGATACCGTGGTTGTGGTGCGCTTTCAGGGGCCCAAGGCCAACGGGATGCCGGAACTGCATTCGCTGTCGCCCTTGCTGGGCATTTTGCAAGGGCGCGGCTTTAAGGTGGCGTTGGTCACCGATGGCCGCATGTCCGGCGCCTCGGGCAAGGTGCCTTCGGCCATTCATGTATCACCCGAAGCCATGGATGGCGGGGTGATCGCCAAGCTCGCAGATGGTGATATCGTGCGGGTGGATGCGGTGAATGGCACGCTTGATGTGCTTGATGAAACCGTGCTCGGCCGCGCACCAGTGCTGGCTGACCTTTCGGCCAATGGCTTTGGCATGGGCCGCGAAATGTTCGAAGTTTTCCGCCGTTTTGTTGGCCCGGCTGAAACCGGCGCGAGCGTGATATGACCTGTGAGGTTGCGGTGCCAAAAGCACCATTAGCCCGTTCTGCTGCGCTGGTTTTGCCCTTGGCTGGAGATATTCCGGTGGCGATGAACCCGGGTGAATTTGACGGCAAAACCTATGATCAAACCTGGCCCGAGCGGGCTGCTAAAACCTTATGGTGACCAAATGAGCATTACCCCCCAAGACGCTTGCAAACGCAACCGCGAAATTTGTGAACTGGCGCCGATTGTGCCGGTTCTGGTAGTGGATAACGCTGCCGATGCCCGCCCGCTGGCCGAAGCCTTGATCGCTGGTGGTCTGCCCGCGCTGGAAGTAACCCTGCGCACCCCCGCTGCGCTGGAAGCCATTGCAGAAATGGCCAAGGTAAAGGGCGGCGTGGTGGGTGCTGGCACGCTGATAACCCCGCGCGATGTGGAAAACGCTGTGGCTGCAGGGGCAAAATTTGGTGTGTCACCCGGCGCAACCGATGACTTGATTGCGGCCTGCGAAGCGCTGGGCCTGCCCTTGCTGGCAGGTGCTGCCACCGCCACCGAGGCCATGCAAATGCTGGCGCGGGGCTATGATCTGCTCAAGTTCTTCCCTGCCGAAGCCTCGGGCGGGGCCCCGGCGCTCAAAGCCATTGGTGCGCCGCTGCCGCAAATATCCTTTTGCCCGACGGGCGGCGTGAGCCTTGCCAATGCGACAGATTATCTTGACCTTCCAAACGTGATTTGCGCGGGCGGTTCATGGGTGGCGCCCAAAAACCTTGTGGCCGCTGGCGATTGGGCCGGTATTGAAGCCCTGGCCCGCGAAGCCAGCCAATTGGGGAAATAACATGGATACGATGTGGCGGATGTTGCGCTCCAATCGCGCGGCCAGTGCGGATAGAACCATCCTCTCGCTTTTTGAGGATCGGGGCCGGTTTGATGATTTCAGCCTAACGGTGGACGATCTGCTGTTTGATTATGCCAAAACCGCGATGGATGCCGAGGCGCGCGGGCTTTTGCTGCAACTGGCTGCCGAGGCGGGCGTTGAAGCAAAGCGCGATGCGATGTTTGTGGGAGGAAAGATCAACACCACCGAAAACCGCGCGGTGTTGCACACGGCGCTGCGCAATCGCGGCGGCGCTGTAATGGTAGACGGTATTGACGTGATGCCCGAGGTTCGCGCCACACTGGCGCGGATGGCTGACTTTGCCGATGCCCTGCGCGCTGGCCGCTTCAGGGCAGCGGATGGCGGCCCGATCACCGAGGTGATCAGCATCGGCATTGGCGGCTCGGATCTTGGCCCGGCAATGGGGGTTGAAGCGCTCAAACCTTACCATGACGGGCCAAAGCTGAGTTTTGTTTCCAATATTGATGGCGCGCATATAGCGGATACGTTGAAAGAGGCCGACCCGGCGCGCAGCTTGGTGATTGTGGCCTCCAAAACCTTCACCACTATCGAAACCATGACCAACGCCGAAACCGCGCGGCAATGGCTGGGCGCGGCGGCGGGCAGCCAGATGGTCGCGATTTCCTCGGCGCTTGAAAAAACTGCCGCTTTTGGCATTCCGCCCGAGCGGGTGTTTGGCTTTGAAGACTGGGTGGGCGGGCGCTATTCGATCTGGGGGCCCATTGGCCTGCCGTTGATGCTGGCCGTGGGGCCGGATGATTTTGGTGCGTTTCTGGATGGTGGCTATGCCATGGACACCCATTTCAAAGCCGCGCCGCTGGCGCAAAATATGCCGGTGCTGCTGGCGCTGACCGGTATTTGGCACCGCAATATTTGTGATTACCCGAGCCGCGCCGTGCTGCCCTATGACCAGCGCCTTGCCCGCCTGCCCGCCTATTTGCAACAGCTGGATATGGAGAGCAACGGCAAGCGTGTGCGCCTTGATGGCACAGCGGTAAGCCAGCCCACCGGGCCGGTGGTGTGGGGGCAGGCGGGCACCAATGGCCAGCACGCCTTTTACCAGTTGTTGCACCAAGGCACCAATGTGGTGCCGTGCGAATTTTTGATCGCGGCGCAAGGCCACGAGCCGGAACTTGCGCACCAGCACAACCTGTTGAAGTCCAACTGCCTCGCGCAATCCGAAGCCCTGATGCGCGGCCGTGATGGCAGCGGGCTTGGCCCGCACCGCGCCTTTCCGGGCAACCGGCCCTCGATCACGCTGGCCTATCCGAAGCTGACGCCGTTTGTGCTCGGGCAGATCGTCGCGCTTTATGAGCACCGCGTGTTTGTGGAAGGGGTGATCTGGGGGATCAACTCGTTTGACCAATGGGGCGTCGAGCTTGGCAAGGAAATGGCCACGGCGCTGCTGCCTTTGGTTGAAGGCGGCGATGCCGCGGGCAAAGACGCCTCCACCCAAGGCTTGCTCAAGGCGCTGGATGCGGGCTGAGTTTACCTATGCGCCACCCACAGGCCCGCTTGATGTGCTGCATCACGATGATGACCTGCTGGTGCTGAACAAGCCCTCAGGCCTGCTTTCGGTGCCGGGCAAGGCCGCCGAGCACGCCGACTGCCTTGAGCAGCGCGCCAGGGCCGCCTTTCCGGGTGCCCTGCTGGTGCACCGGTTGGATATGGATACCTCGGGGGTGATGATCTTTGCCCGCAACAAAGCCGCCCAGCGCCATTTGGGCCTGCAATTCGAGCGGCGGCATGTTGAGAAAACCTATGAAGCGCTGGTATGGGGCCAGCCCGATGACAAGGGCGAGGTGGACCTGCCGCTGATGGTGGACTGGCCAAACCGCCCTTTGCAAAAAGTGGACCATATCGCTGGCAAACCGGCGCAAACCCGCTGGGCGGTGCTGGCCCGCGACGCCGGCCATGCGCGGCTGCAGCTGATGCCCAAAACCGGCCGCAGCCACCAGCTTCGGGTGCATATGCTGGCCATTGGCCACCCGATACTGGGCGACAGGTTTTATGCCAAAGGCCCGGCGCTGGCCGCCGCGCCCCGCTTGTGCCTGCACGCAAAGCGGCTGGAAATATTCCACCCGAGCGGCGGGGCGCGGGTGGCTTTCAAAGCACCATGCCCGTTTTAAA
>Ga0316208_1002089_pt1 | contig 16994 bp, 16 predicted proteins | sample 3monopyrite_MG_FD_204944 | JGI IMG/M metagenome (GOLD analysis project Ga0316208, IMG submission 204944) | Microbial mat bacterial communities from mineral coupon in-situ incubated in ocean water Damariscotta River, Maine, United States -... | ecosystem: Environmental > Aquatic > Marine >...
ACAAATAAGAAGAAAAATAATTTTTTCATTTTTTTCATTTTTTAAAAGTTTTCTTACTCTTTAGGATTTTCAGTTACTCCCCAGTTTAAATAGTATTCTGGTCTCTATTTGCCTATAACGTATGTATATACGGAACAGTTCCGTATATTTTGCTTATGTGACTACCTTTTTTTTTTTTAGGCAATGTAGAATCAAATATAACAAACTAATTTAAAATTCAAACTGATCTATGGGGTTTTTTATGTTATTTATTCCACTTTGTGTGATGTGAGTATATATTTCAGTAGTTTTACTACTACTATGTCCTAATAAATGTTGTATATAACGTAAGTCAATTCCGTTTTCTAACATATGTGTCGCAAAACTATGACGTAATGTATGGGGTGATACTTTTTTAGTAATACCACATTGTAAACAATATTTTTTAAAAAACTTTTGAATGCTTGATGTAGAATATTTTCCGCCTTTAATTCCTTCAACCATATAAATTTCTGGATTATATTTTTTAATGTAATAAGTTATAACAGATTTTGTTCTTTCGGCCAAAGGGATATACCTGTCTTTTTTGCCCTTGGCATTTTTGATATGAATTCTTTTTGAATCGTAATCTATATCAACCAATTCTAGGTTAATAAGTTCACTTATTCTTAATCCTCCACTATAAATCAATGTAATGATTAGTTTATGTTTTAGATTTCCAATGTTTTGTAATAATTTTTTAGTTTCCTCCTGCGACAAAACTGTGGGTAAATATTTACTTTTTTTAGGCCGATCTATATAATAGGTTTGCCTAACTCCCCCTAAAACTTTTTCGTAATAAAATTTTATGGCATTAATAGCTTGGTTTTGAAAAGATTCACTAACTTCTCGTTCTTGAACTAAATAACGTAAGTAGCTCTTAATTTGTTCGTTTGTAATTTCTGAAGGTTTGTAAGCGTGATAATAGGTGAAAAATTGATTGAGCATATGGGTATATGTTTTCACAGTAGATTCACTATATCTCATCATTTCTAATTTGTTTTTCACTGCTTCAGGGCAAGTTCTTTGATATTCTTTTGGTATTTGAATTTTTGGTTTAATTGTTTTTATACGTTTATCAACAATTTCCACTATCTTTTTATCTGATTTCCATATTTGGGTTAACTGACTTATAATTTCATCTGTGAATGGAATAGTCCAGTGTTTGTATTGACTGTCGTACTGCCAATAACTTAAGGTTTTAATAAAAGACACACCTTGTTTTGAGGGATAAAAAGGAATTCTTAATCTGTTTCCTTTTAATATTAGCACTTGTAAATTAAGTTTTTTAATCGCTTTTGGAGCTTTCTGTTTTAATTGTGGTTTTGGTTTACTAATCGATTTAAGAAAAATTTTATTTTGATTAGTTTGTGGAATAAGCCACATCTTGTTTGTTTGACTCCATTTTCGACCAGTAATCTGTTTAATTTTAACAATTCTCTTATCTGTAAGGCTTAAACTGATGCCATACCAGTCTTTATTTCTATGATTTAATTCAATTACTTTCATAAAATTATTCGGTATATTCCTATTATTTGGGTGAATATACGGAATAGATTATAATAAAGTTAGATTGCAACTGTAAAATTTTACTATCAATTTGATAAAAATTTGGAATTGCTCTGAATGATTAGAACAAAAATATTCTAATGATTTAATTTATAACTTGAGTCAAAGTAAATAATTCCGACTAAACAGTGAAAAACACTTTTTTTCAATCAAAAATCATTTGAATGTATATTCTGTAAATATTATTTGAAATAAAAACGGGAGCTATAAAAGCTCGCGTTAACAAATTTTTAACTGTAAAATTTAATGTCTGCCCCAAACAGAAACTATAGCCTTACCATGTCCGTGACCGGTTTTTGGTGTTTTATAATTTAAAAGTTTTTTTTTTTTATGATTCTTTTGTTACCTGGTAAATCAATTACTCTCGTTTCTGTTCCTGCGGCAAACCTTTTATTAAATACAATGTTTTTATCTGCTCCATTTCCAAAAACAACACGCACATTTTTTACAAATAATGGCGCTTTCATAACTTTAAATTTTAGTTTGGTAAAAAAACCTTCAGTTGCCGTTACAATAATAACGTCATGGTCTGCCTTCATGTTTACAGTTCTCATTCCAATTTTATCCCATTTAGCAGGCGGTCTTTCATGTTTTGCAGTTGTAAATGATGAAGACCCAATTATTGTTACAGATAATGCTAATAATAAACTTACTCTTTTTAATGTTTTCATTTGTTTTTTGTTTAAGGTGTTTTTTATTTTGACTCAAATAAAAGGTAAAAGGTTTAATTAAAATAATAAAGTTTGTAAATCAATGAGATAAATGAGTAACTAACATCAATTGTTAAGTTATTTAGTTGTGTTTAAAAATTAGACACATATAAAAATGAATAAAATTAAGTTTTTTTAAGTTGATTTTGAACTCAAAAAGATTAAATTTGGAAGTTGATTCAAAATAAATGAATGAAAGCATTATATTTAAAAGAAATTCGTAGTTTTTTAGGATCCACTATTGGCTATGCCGTTATTGGGATTTATTTAGTGTTAAACAGCCTTTTTTTATGGGTGTTTTCATTTGGAACTAATATTTTAGAAGGTGGAACAGCCGACCTAATTTCTTATTTTTCGATTGCACCAATCATTTTTTTAATTTTAATCCCTGCTATAACAATGCGGTCTTTTTCTGAAGAAAAAAGAACGGGTACAATAGAACTTTTGTTTACACGACCTTTAACGGACTTACAAGTTGTTTTAGCTAAATATTTTGCAGGATTAACATTGGTGTTATTGGCTATTTTTCCAACAACAATTTATTATATCTCCATTCATTTTTTAGGAGACCCTGTAGGTATAATTGATGATGGTGTTACTCTAGCATCTTTTTTAGGATTATTTTTTGTTGGTGGAATTTTTGTAGCAATTGGTGTTTTTGTGTCGAGTATTACATCTAATCAAATAGTAGCTTTATTGTTGGCTGTTTTTTGCTCGTGGTTTATATTTTTAGGGTTCGATTTATTAGCCAACTTTGGTCAGTTTGGTGGTTTTGATCTTGTTATCAGAAATTTTGGAATCATTGAACATTTTACATCCATTCAAAAAGGAATTTTAGTAAGTACAGACATTGTGTACTTTATTAGTGTGTCTATAATGTTTATTTTGGCTACTAAGCTTAGCCTTCAATCCCGAAAATGGTAGTATGCGTCAAAACAAAAAATCAAAAAGTAATTTAATCATAAATTTTGTAGGTATTGTAGCAATAATAATACTTGTAAATGTGGTTGCTACTTTGTTTTCAACCCGAATCGACTTAACAGAAGATAAAAGGTATTCTTTATCAGAAAATACAATTGCTCTACTGCAAGATGATGCTCAGCTACAAGACAGAGTATTCTTTAAAATCTATTTGGAAGGGAACTTACCAGCCGACATGAAAAACATTAGAAATGCAGTTCAGTATATGCTAGATGAGTTTATTGAAGTTGCAGGAGATAATATTCAATATGAATTTATTGATCCAGATGGTTCTGAAGATAAGTCTTTTAATGATGCCGTTAAACAAAATATTTTTAATAAAGGGCAAGGTATTTTACCTACCTACTTAAGAACTGTTGAGGGTCAAACAGATGAGATAAAAACCATTTGGCCTGGGGCATTGGTAGAATATGGAGGTATAACAGCTGATGTTGTTCAGTTTTTTGACCGAGAATACATTGTCATGGATGATAACGTTCGTGATTTAGTTGATAATACACTCAACCAATTAGAGTATAAACTGATTAGTTCAATTCGTAGAGTTACGCATCTTAAAAAGAAAAGAATAGGATTTTTACAAGGTCATGGAGAATTAGATAAAAAAGAAACTTGGGATATTCGGCAAGCGCTTGAAAAAGATTATGTGATTGGAGATATAACAATTAATGGGCAGTTAAATGCTTTTGAAGATTTAGATGCCTTAATAATCGCAAAACCAGATTCAAGTTTTAATGAAAAAGATAAATTTATCATAGACCAGTTTGTAATGAATGGGGGTAAAGTGATGTGGTTTATTGACCCCATAAATGTAAACAGAGATTCTCTTGCTTTTGCTGGAGAAACTTATGGATTGAGTCGAGATTTGAATATTGAAAAAGATCTATTGTATAAATATGGGGTGAGAATTAATAATGACATTATTTTTGATAAACAATCAACACACGAATTAATCCCCCCCAATAATTTAAAACCGCCCGGATTACCTTGGGGATTTTATCCGTTGTTAAGTCCAGAAGAGCATCCAATAACTGTTAATTTAGATCCCATTAAATCAGAATATGCGAGTTCAATAAAAATTGTGAATGAAAAAGATACAGCTGTAAAAAAAACAATATTATTAAGAAGTTCAAATGAGTCAAAAGCATTAATGGCGCCAGTAAGATTTAATTTTGGGTTTGCGTTTGACCAATACAAACCTGAAGTTTCAAACCAACAATTTGCAAATAATCCGGTAGCTGTGTTACTTGAAGGTCAGTTTTCATCTCCATTCGAAAACCGAATTTCTGACTTGTTTCTACAAGGAGAAGCCTTTAAAACAAAATTCAAATCGGAGCCAAATAAAATGTTAATCGTGTCAGACGGAGACATAATCAACAGCAGTTATACTTATTTTACAAAAGGCGTTAAAAAGAAGGCACCAGTGCCATTAAATGTCGATAGATTTGGAGTAACAACTCCAAATGGAGCCTCTAAATTTAATTATGGTAATAGAGAATTTATATTGAATTCAATTGATTACTTGTTGGGAGACAATTCGTTAATCGGCATCCGTTCAAAAACAATTACGTTGAGAATGTTAGACACCGAAAAAATAGCTAAAGAAAAATCATTTTGGAAAACAATAAACATATTTGTTCCACTTTTGATTATTGCAATATTTGCTTTAATTCAAATGATAATTAGAAAGAAAAAATATACAAGTTAAATTAAACGCATGAAAAACATAAAAACGATTATTATTTTACTAATTGTTGCCGTTCTGGGCTATTTTGTATTTACTAAAATTGGAACAGAAAAATCATCCATGTCAAAAGAAGCTTTGTCAGACTTTGCTGTTATTGATACGGCGAGTGTTGACAAAATTAAACTTTCTGATACTCAAGGTAAAGTAATGGAGTTTTCAAAAACCAACAACATTTGGACCCTTGGAGAAGGGGAGTGTGTGCAACAACACATGATTTATTTAATGCTTGAAACATTCAAATACATTTCTGTTAAAGGACCAGTTCCCAAAGGTGCTGTTGAAAACATGAATAAACAAATTATGCTGCACCATAAAAAAGTTCAAATTTTTCAGAATGGTAAATTGTCTAAAACTTGGTTCATTGGCAATGCAACTCAAGATCATCTTGGTACATACATGATTTTACAAGATCCCGAAAAAGGGAAATCTCCCGAACCATTTATTATGTTTTTACCCAATGTATTTGGAACACTCGGCGATCAATTTTCAGCAAACCCATTAGATTATGTTTGCTCCGAAATTTTTACCTATGACCCACTCAGTATTAAAGAAGTGAATGTTGAAATACCCGACAGTTCTCATTTAAATTTTAGAATTGTAGCCCTTGATAAAAATTCATTTGAATTATATAATAATGAGCAAAAAGTAGAGCTATTTGACACAGCTGCTGTCCGCTTTTATTTGACTGGGTTTAGAAAAATTCATTTTGAATTACATAATAGAACAGCTTCTGAATCAGATATTGATTCAATGAAAAATACTACACCATATTATAAAATTGCAGTAACAAATAAACAAGGAGACGTTAATGCAATTAAAGCCTATAAAAAATATCCGGCATTTACACGCTATGATTTTAACGGAGAATTAATAAAATATGATCTTGATAAGTTATGGGTTTTTAATAGACGTGATGAATTAACCGTTTGTCAATATTATGTGTTCGACAAATTGTTAAGAGAGATTAATTTTTTTAAATTGCCAGAATAAATGAAAGTATATTTAGATAATGCAGCCACTACGCCAATGGCAAAAGAAGTTATTGAAGTAATGACTGAAGTAATGACTAATAATTTTGGCAACCCATCATCCATTCATGCTTTTGGACGAGATTCTAAAGTAATTATTGAAAATGCCAGACGATCAATTGGAAAACTGATAAATGCAGAGCCTAAAGAAATAATTTTTACCTCTGGTGGAACTGAAGCAGATAATATGGCTGTGCATTGTGCTGTAAAAGACCTAGGCGTAACAAGAATTATTACCTCTCCAATTGAGCATCATGCTATTGAACATACTATTCAAAAAATAGGAAACACCACCAATTGCAAAATTGAAATGGTTAAATTAGATGACAAAGCAAATGTTGATATTGCCGATTTAGAAATGTTACTGAAAAAATCAACTGAAAAAACATTAGTGAGTTTAATGCATGCCAATAATGAAGTAGGTACTTTGTTGCCAATTCATAAAGTAAGTGAGTTGTGTCAACAAAATAAAACTTATTTTTTATCTGATACAGTGCAAACAATGGCACATTTTCCTTTTGATTTAAAAGATTTAAAAATTGATTTTATAACTTGTTCAGCACATAAATTTCATGGACCCAAAGGAATTGGATTTTTATATGTAAACAAAAACTTAAAAATTTCGTCAATGATTGAAGGCGGAACCCAAGAAAGGGGGCTGAGAGCTGGAACAGAAAATTTAGCTGGAATTGCCGGTGTTGAAAAGGCATTAGAAATGGCAAATTCGGATATGGATAGTCATATAAAGGATGTTAGATCTTTAAAAAATTATATGAAATCTGAACTGACTAAAGCCATTCCAAATATTCATTTTAATGGAGAAACAGATGACAACAAAAGTCTATATACGGTTTTAAGTGTCATGTTTCCAAAATTTGACAAACAAGAAATGTTATTGTTTATGTTAGATCTAGAAGGTGTTGCAATTTCAGGAGGAAGCGCATGTACAGCAGGAGCAAATACTGGTTCTCATGTGTTAAGAGGGATTTGTGCCGATACGTCAAGGTCAACGGTACGTTTCTCTTTTAGTCGATATACAACTAAAGCCGAAATTGACTTTGCCGTTGAAAAAGTCATTAAAATATTCAATTCGTAAAATGAAAAAAAGCTTAACTTTAATATTAACTGTACTTTTACTATCTTGTTCAAGCAGTAATTGGACAAATGAAGAACAAACTCAATTTGTTCAAGCTTGTAGAGAAGAGGGTGGATCAAAAGACTATTGTGAATGTTTTATGGAGAACGTAATGGATAAATATCACATTGCTGAAGATGCAAATAATATGGATTTTGAAATAAAAATTGAATTGTCTAAAAATTGCGAATAATGAAAATTAAACAAATATTCTTAATTTTATTGATTTGTATTGGCTTTTTAGCTTGTAATTCAGATGAAAAACAAGCTGTTGAAACCATTAGCATGGAAGAATTATTAGGTGATTCTGAATTTGAATCAGAAGAAAATGATACCCTAACTAGTTCCATTGATTCTATAATTGCTGAAACATCAAATTTATTAAATTTAATACAAGTTGTTAATCCTGGTTATGATACAAATGCCTTAAGTGTTGCACATCCAATGGATAGATATGGTTTCTCTTCTAAGTCTAAAATTAAATTTGTTGGTAAAACAGATGTACCTTATGGTAAAACAAATATGGTCACACCAAAAGCAGAATTTTATGTCTATAATTTTCCGGACTCTATAAAATTAAACAACGCCTTTTACAATTGGTTAGACTGTTTTGGTAGCGATTGTGATGAAATTAAATTAAATCAAGATGTTGAGTATGTTAAAACACCTCCTTCATTTACCCTCATTTACGACACTGTTTTAGTTGACGTAAAATATTTATGTGAACATGAAAAAAATGATTGGAAATCATTCCAAAAATCTATTATCAATACTTACGGTAAAAATTACAGGTATAGAATTGACGTGAATTGTGGCGGTCCTTTAAAATGGAAATAAATCTCTAAAAATGTGGGCTAACATTCGTTTCTTAGCTTAAAAATTGGTATATTATAACCTATATGGACATTATTTTTAAAATAGTACAATTTTTTAAGTTTTTCCCGCTTCAATTGCTTTTTGCGCATTTGCGTAGAAATCATTTATTGCTTTTACTTTGGGTTGTTTTATTTGGTTTTGCATCTCAAACTATGGCCGTTAAATTTGGTATTCCATACCTGTTTCTAAGCCCCGAATATTTGAATGAAGTCAATTGGATATCTTATTTTGTATTAGGATTAACAATTGGAGGTTTTTTTATGGCTTTTCATTTATACAGTTATGTGATGTTAGGGCCAATTTTTCCTTTTATAGCATCAATTTACCGACCTTTTCATAAGTTTTGTATCAATAATTCTGTTATACCAATTGCCTTTTATGTGGTTTTGGTGTATAATATTTATCAAACTCAAGTCAATGATGAATTGTTGAATCCAATTAATGTTATTGGATTTATTATTGCCCTAACGTCAGGCATAATTTCGTTTATTGTGATTACAATGCTTTATTTTATTAAAACAAATAAAACAGCCGAAAAAATAGCGAGTAACCAAAATATTGCTAAATCATTTTTTCAAAGAACAAGGTCCTATATTAAATTAACAACAACAGATAAAATTCAACCCTCTTATTATATGTCAAGGTTGTTCAAAATTAAAAGTACACGTGAAGTAAATCATTATAACCAAGAAATTCTTGATAAAGTGTTTAAACAGAATCATTTTAATGCAAAATTCTTTGAAGTATCTTTGATTGGAGCATTTGTTTTTCTAGGTGTTTTTCAAAATTATAATATTGTTGTTATCCCTGCAGCAGCAAGTGTTATGTTAGTATTTACATTGTTTTTAATGTTCGTTAGTTTTTTGTATTCGTGGTTTAGAGGGTGGACCTTTTTTGTATTATTACTTATTTTAGTGACTTTAAATATTGTAATAACTAATACTCGTTTATTTAATATCAAGAATTACGCTTATGGTTTAGATTATTCAAAAAAAGTCGATTATTCATTATCAAACATTAAAAACATTCAATTTAATGAAGAAGACTTAGCTCATGATTTAAAACATCACATTGGTATTTTAAATAATTGGCATCAAAAAGCAAGAATAATACAAGGCACTGATAAGCCTAAACTAGTTTTAGTTAATGTTTCTGGAGGAGGAATTAGATCTGCTATGTGGACTTTTAATGTCCTCCAAAATATTGACAAAAAAATGGATGGAGATTTTATTAAAAATACCCATTTCATAACAGGCGCATCTGGAGGAATGGTTGGGGCAGCCTATTATAGAGATTTGATTCGCGCAGAAAAAAAGCAAAATATTCAAGCTTCAGATTCTATTTATTTAGAAGATATTTCAAAAGACTTATTAAATAGAGTCGCATTTTCAATGGTTACACATGACCTGATGCTCCGTCATAAAAAAGTGGCTTTTAATGGACGTGTATATGCAAAAGACAGGGGGTTCTTTTTTGAACAAGCTTTAAACAAAAATACAAGAGGGTATATGAATTATACTTTATCGAGTTATGAAAATCAAGAAATACTTAGCCAAATACCATTAATGGTTTTTACACCAACCATCATTAATGATGGGAGAAGAATGATTGTTGCCCCACAACCTTATGCTTTTTTAAATGGGCTTAAATTTCAACAAAAAAATATTGGACCCGAAAATGTAGAATGGATTAAATTGTTTAAAAACAACGACCCTTTAGCTGTGAGTTATTTATCTGTGCTTAGAATGAACGCTACATTTCCTTATGTATTACCAATGGTGAGTATGCCAACAAAACCAGAAATAGCATTAATGGATGCCGGTATAAGAGATAATTATGGTACTAAAACTACAATCCGGTACATACACGCATTTTCTAAATGGATTGAAGAAAATACATCAGGTATTGTGATTGTTGAAATTAGAGATATAATTCAAGATTATGATATCGATAATCAAGAAGATATATCGTTATTAGATAAATTGGTGCAACCAACACTCAATTTTTATGGTAACTTTCACCATGCACAAGAATTTAACGCAACTGAATTAATTGAGGTCTCTGAAAAAATTAGTGTACCCATTTATGAAATTTCTTTTATTCTCAGAAATGCACCAAAAGACAACATTTCACTCAGTTGGCATTTAACACAAAGAGAAAAAAACAAGATAAAAACAACATTTCAATCCCCTAAAAATCAAAAAGAATTACAGAAATTAATACATTTGTTACATAGCAATCATTAATGGAAGAAAATAATAAGTCAGAAAATATAGAATCAAATAACAATTTAATTGAAGGGGATCCAACAAAAATTCACATTGAAAAAAATCCATCAACTGTTTTTCAAAATTGGATTAAGTTCCTAAAAGTGACTTTGTCAATTCGAAAAGGAACAGTAAAATTTTCGGATGTAATTAAAGAAACTAAAGAATCAACAATCTTTAAAGGTTATAATGTTTGGATTTTAGTTTGTTCAATCGTTATTGCATCCGTTGGATTAAATGTTGATTCCACAGCCGTTATTGTTGGTGCAATGCTAATTTCTCCACTAATGGGACCAATACGCGGTGTTGGATTTGGTGTAGGTACAAATGATTTGGGACTAATTAAGTTGTCATTAAAAAACATGGGAATTACTGTTGGCGTTAGTTTGTTCACCTCTTGGATTTATTTTTTGATAACGCCTATTGATCAACTCACAACACAATTATTTTTAAGAACAGAACCTAATTTCTTAGACGTGATAATTGCTTTTACCGGTGGACTTGCAGGAGTAATTGCAGTAGTAAAAGGCAAAAATGATACTGTTATTCCAGGTGTAGCAATTGCGACTGCTCTAATGCCTCCTTTATGTACAGCCGGTTATGGTTTAGCAAATGGACAATGGAATTTCTTTTTTGGAGCATCTTATTTGTTCTTAATTAACTCTGTATTAATTGCGCTGTCAACTGTGTTAATTGTGCGTTATTTACAATTTCCTAAAAAACACTATTTGGATGAGGTAATAGAGAAAAAAGTTAAAAATTCTATCATTATTTTTACCATTGTTGTATTGGCACCTTCTGCTTATCTCTTTTACACCATGATTCAACGTACTGTTTTTGAAAACAATGCACAAGAATTTGTGGATCATGTGATTAAATATGGTACAGATGGAAAAGTGAGCACGTTTTTAGGGTACGGTAAAGACTCTTCTTATATAGATATAGAAATTTCTGGAGATTATGTGAGTAAAGATGTCATTAAATCATGGAATAACCAAAGAGTTGATTACGATTTATCTTCTACTTTTTTAAATATTTATCAAGGAAAAGATTACAGTGGGTTAGCTGAAAAATTAGACTTATTACAGCAAAATAATATTAATGACAGAGAATTTTTTAAAACCCTTAAAGAAAAAGACAAACAAATTTTAGAACTGAGTCAAAAGTATGAAACACTTGAAAAAGAATCATCTTCAAAAGATTTAATCGACTTTAATTATTTATTAAATTCATTTAAAATTGATTATCCAGAGTTTAAATCGGTAAAAATTAACAGAAGCTTTGGAATCAATAGAAAAGGAGAAAATGATACAACTTATGTGATGTTTGTTAAATTTAATCCTAAATATGAAAATATAGATCAATCTGCTTTAAAGTCAAAAATATCGAATCGATTAAAATTTGAATTGAAACAAAAAATGTCATTTAAACAAGATTCTATACCTGTAATAGTTTTTTAATATGAGAAACTTAAGAATTATGATTTGTGTGGCTATGTTCTTGTCTTTTCAGACTTTTTCGCAATCCAATAAAGAATTTATAGAATTAAGTACAGGTTTTAATCGTATAGGTTTTTATAATGATTTAGCTTTTAAATTTGAAATTAAATATCATCAAGTTAATTTAGGATTAAGGCATTATACTTTGGATAATTTTTTCGAAAAAAATACAGTTGGGATGTCTATAGGTTATAAGTATATAATTCATGGTCAAAATAATAAGTTTTACTTTTATCCAGGATTAAATACGAGTTTTTTTAAAGAAAACAAAAGTATTGGGCAAGTATTTTTATCTGATTTTAAATTAATAAATGGTGTAGGTGTAAATTTTAATCCTAAGTGGTCACTGTTTTACCAATTGGGACTAGGAGTACTTAAAACAAGGGCTGAACTTATAGTAAATCAAGGTGTATCAAAAATAGATTATTTTAATTATGAAATTGCATTGGGTATTAGTTATTCTTTTGGTGATTCTTCAAAGTAGTTGTAAAAAACAAGTTGAATTACCTATTGTTGATGTTTATGGACATGCAGGAATTTCTTTGCACCGTGATCGCGCAATTTTTCCTGCAAATTCTTATGAAGCGAACGAATATGCAATTGATGTATTAGGCGCGGATGGAGTTGAAATGGATGTTCAAATGACAAAAGATTCTGTTTTAGTTTTATTTCATGATCCCTATTTAAATCAGTCTTCAAATATGGATGGCTGTATTTCTCAATACAATTACGACCAAATTAAAGATTTAAAGTTAGATTTCACCAAGTATAAATTAGTTAAACTTAAAGATGTATTAAATTTAACCGAATCCAGGAATATAAAAATTTATTTAGATATTAAAACTTACAGTTATTGTGATGGCAGAATTTCAGAATCAGCTTTTCAGTATGCATTAGATATGGCAAGTATTGATTTGTCAGACAATCACAAAACTCATGTTTATTTGGGAATGTTAGATTTAGAGTTTTTAAAAAATATAACCTACCCAACCAAATGTTATGAATCTACAAATGTAAATAGTGCAATTCAAACTGCTCAAAATAACGGATTTCAAGCGCTGACGTTTCAAACTTCATTAATAGGTCAAACAGAAAGTGAAAAATTAAATACTTCAGGTTTATATTGGGGTGTATTTGGAATAAAAGATAAATGGAGTATTGATAATGCTATTAGCTTTAGTCCAAAATTTGTGATTACAGACAACATATCATACACGAATCAAATTACAAAGTAATTATGGCAAAAAAAAATAAAAATAGGGTTGAGGTTTTTTCTTCTTTGCAAGATTTATTTGGAGAGTCTAACGTAAACGAAATTGAAAATGAATCAGAACAACAAACTTTACCCCCACAGCAACAGTATTTAAAAGTTTTAATCGATCGCAAACAACGAAAAGGTAAGGAGGTTACTCTAGTAACTAATTTTGTAGGTTGGGATGAAGATCTAAAAGAATTGGCTAAAATGCTAAAATCAAAATGTGGTGTTGGTGGTTCAGCAAAAAATGGTGAAATAATTATTCAAGGCAATCATTTTCAAAAAGTATATGACTTACTCATAAATGCAGGTTATAAAGCTAAAAAAGTAGGAGGTGGTTAAAGTATTGAACAAAAAACTGGGGTTTTTAATAAAAAAAACCCCAGTTTCGACTTTAAAACTACTGGTATCTCTACCAACGTTAACCCTATGAAAAGAAAATGTTGTTTTTGCGAAACTGGGATATAAGTTTGTAACCAAAAAACTTTGATACAAAGATATGTAATTTATCTTATTCAACCATAAAAAAAGTACATAGAAGGTAAAAATTAGCTAATTAATGGAAAAAAGTCGTCTAATACGTGATTTTTTTAGATTAAAATTATAAGTAACTGACAGCGTGATAATTCCATGACAATACTGTGTTGTTACTGTGACAAAATAAATGATTTAGTAGGCTATTTTGAACTTAGATTGGTATTAGATCTACAATTTAGTTTCTAATCGTTCATTTGGAAATTTATCTGATATTAATTCTGTGTAAAACAATAAAATGATGTATATAAAGTATAAAAAAAAGAAATTTATTAGATTGAGTTCTCGATATTCACGTAAAAAAATTAACTTTGTATAACTTAAAAGTCAATGGAAAATAGAATTGTTTTAAATAGTAAGCATTTTGAAATCACTTTAAAGAGACTTGCTAGTCAATTAAAAGAAAATCACCAAACATTCGAAAATACAGTACTAATTGGACTTCAACCACGTGGAATTCATGTATTGGAACGGCTAAAATTTATTTTAGAAGCTGATTTAGGTAAAGCATTACAGTTTGGTCAGTTAGACATTACATTTTACCGTGATGACTTTAGAAGAAGAGAAAAACCTCTTATCCCTTCTGTAACTAATATCGATTTTATTATTGAAAATAAAAATGTTGTTTTAATGGATGATGTGCTTTTTTCTGGACGAACAATTAGAGCCGGATTAGACGCATTATTAGCTTTTGGACGACCTAATAAAGTTGAGTTGTTGACTTTTATTGACCGTAGATTTAAAAGACATTTACCAATTCAAGCTGATTATATTGGTAAAGTTGTTGATACTTTAACAGACGAAAGAGTGTCGGTTGAATGGAATGAAATAGAAGGAGAAGATAAAGTAGTGTTATTAAAATAAGAAAAATGGATAATTTAAGTGTTGATCATTTAATTGGGATAAAAGACTTGACTAAAGCTGACATTGAGCTTATTTTTAAAACAGCCGATAATTTTAAACAAGTGATTAATCGACCGATTAAAAAAGTCCCTTCATTAAGAGACATTACAATCGCTAATTTGTTTTTTGAAAACTCAACTAGAACAAGATTATCTTTTGAATTGGCAGAAAAGCGATTATCGGCAGATGTAGTGAATTTTTCTGCGGCAAGTTCATCCGTTAAAAAAGGTGAAACTTTAACCGACACAGTAAATAATATTTTATCAATGAAAGTTGACTTAGTTGTGATGCGTCATCCAAATCCTGGAGCTGCTAAATTTTTATCAGAACGCATTGATGCTAGAGTTGTTAATGCCGGTGACGGGACTCATGAACACCCAACACAAGCATTATTAGATGCGTATTCAATACGCGAAAAACATGGAGCAGATTTTAAAGGCAAAAAAGTTGTTATTGTAGGTGATATTTTACATTCACGTGTTGCCTTGTCAAATATATTTTGTCTTCAAAAATTAGGAGCTGAAGTTATGGTTTGTGGACCAACTACTTTAATTCCACGTCACATTCATGAACTTGGTGTTAAAGTTGAACACAATTTAAGAAAAGCACTCGAATGGTGTGATGTAGCAAATATGTTACGTATTCAATTAGAGCGTCAAGACATGAAGTTTTTCCCATCTTTAAGAGAGTACTCTATGTTGTTTGGATTGGATAAAGAATTGCTAAATTCTCTAGATAAAAAAATAACAATAATGCACCCAGGACCTATTAATCGTGGGGTAGAAATTACTTCAGATGTTGCAGATTCTGATCAATCTATTATTTTACAGCAAGTAGAAAATGGTGTGGCTATCAGAATGGCTGTTATTTATTTATTGGCAGGAAAAATCGACAGGTAACATCATTTTTTTCGTGACCAGAGTCACAAATTAAAAAACTCATTCTTTATACATTGCACTCGTAATTAACTAAAAACTAAAATTATGAGTAAACATTTTCAAATTGTAATAATTGGTGGTGGAACCGGTGGAATAATGACCGCAGCACAATTATTAAGAAAAGATAACAATTTAACAGTAGCGATAATAGAACCGTCAGAAAAACATATTTATCAACCAGCTTGGACACTTGTTGGGGCAAATACATTTGACTATAATAAAACCATAAGAAATGAGAGTTCAGTTATTCCTAGTGGAGCTGAATGGATTAAAGAATTTGCAGACAAATTTGAACCCGAACAAAATAAAGTCATCACTAAAAATGGAACCGAAATAACCTATGATTATTTAGTGGTTGCCCCAGGCATTCAAATAGATTTAGATGGGATTGAAGGTCTTAAAGAAACCATGGGGAAAAATGGTGTATGTTCAAACTATGTAGATCCAAATTATACATGGAAATGTTTAAAAGATTTTAAAGGCGGTAATATGATTTTTACACAACCAACAACACCTATTAAGTGTGGTGGTGCACCTCAAAAAATTATGTATTTAGCAGATGAACATTTAAGAAAAACAGGCATAAGAGATAAAACAAAAGTTATTTTTGCTACACCGGGTACTGTTATTTTTGGCGTGTCACCATTTAAAGAAGAATTAGAACGAATTTGCCAAAAGAAAGGTTTAATTATGAAGTATTCTTATGCAATTACTAAAATTGATGGCGAAAAAAAAGAAGCTCATTTTAAATTGGCTCAAACTGGTGACAATCAATGTGTACTGAATGAAGATCCTGAAATAAATGAAAAGATTGAGGGAGAAATGAGTGTTGTAATTCCATTTGAGATGCTTCATCTTGCACCACCTCAATCAGCACCAGATTTTATTAAAACATCTCCGTTTGCAAACGAAAACGGATGGATGGATGTTGATATTAATACTTTGCAATCAAATAAATATAAAAATGTATTTGGACTTGGTGATGTCGCAGCATTACCAACTGCTAAAACAGGAGCTGCAATTCGTAAACAGGCACCAGTAGTTGTGGGTAACATTTTACATTTAATGGAGAAAAATACCCTTGGAGACAAGAAATATGACGGTTATTCTTCTTGTCCGCTTGTAACAGGATACGGAAAAATGCTTTTAGCCGAATTTGGATACAATAATGTGAGAATGTCAGATCCATTTTTGTCAAAATTTGTGGATACATCTAAAGAAAAATGGAGCATGTGGATTCTAAAAAAATATGGATTACCATACTTATATTGGAATAAAATGATGAAAGGAAAAATGTAAAAAAGATTCATTTTACAAATTAAAATAACCGAAAACGCTCACTATTTAGTGGGCGTTTTGTTTTGAAACAAATAATGACTAAAAAAAACAGCTATAATTAAACTCGAAAAAATCCAAGTGTAAAATCCAAATTTTATGCTTTCAAAACTATGCACAACTCTTAATGTGAAATAGCCTATTAATAGAGGTAATGCGATAATTGTTAGAATTATTAATAAACCAATTTTAACGCTTACTT
>Ga0316208_1002091_pt1 | contig 16976 bp, 17 predicted proteins | sample 3monopyrite_MG_FD_204944 | JGI IMG/M metagenome (GOLD analysis project Ga0316208, IMG submission 204944) | Microbial mat bacterial communities from mineral coupon in-situ incubated in ocean water Damariscotta River, Maine, United States -... | ecosystem: Environmental > Aquatic > Marine >...
GCTGAAAATGCACCTACGTAAGCTACGATATTGAGCACAAATCCGTGTTCGACAAAATAGAACATGGGGAATAATCTTGCCACCAAATACACTCCAGCAACTACCATTGTTGCAGCATGAATCAAAGCTGAAACGGGTGTTGGCCCCTCCATAGCGTCTGGTAACCATATATGTAATGGAAACATAGCAGATTTACCAGCACCACCAATAAAAATTAATATGAGTGCCCAAGTTAAAACCGATAATCCCATAAAGGACGTCGATGCCCAATTTAAGATTGCACTCCCTTCAGGATTATTTAGGGTTTCAAAATCATAAGTCCCTGTGTAATAACCAATAATGAGAATGCCAATTAAAAAACCCAAATCGGCAAAACGAGTGACAATAAAAGCTTTTTTTGCAGCTGATACAGCTGATGGCTTTTTATAATAATAGCCTATTAATAAATAAGATGACACCCCAACCAATTCCCAAAAAATATAAATCTGAAATAGGTTTGTTGCCAACACCAATCCAAACATGGAGAAGGAGAACAGTGACAAGAAAGCGAAAAATTTGGTGTAACCATCATCCCCTTTCATATAACCTCTGCTGTAAATATGAACCATGAGCGACACAATAGATACCACAACAAGCATCATCACAGAAATTGGATCAATTAGAATTCCCATATCAATACTTAGGGTATCTGTAAAATTCATCCAAGTTGTTTTTTCAACTAATATTTGATAAACGCCATCTACTTTTCCAACTTCAAAAAAGTATTTATATGCTGTATAGAATGATAGTATTGCCGAAGTAGTTAATCCTAAAACACCAATATATCCAGAAATACTAGGTTTAATTTTCTTATTAAAAATTCCTAACAGTAAGAATACTGCGAAAGGAATTAACGGGATTAATATGATATAACTTAGATTCATAATTTATTTTCTTTAACCACAGAGGGCACAAAGTTTTACACAGAGGCCGCAGGGTTTATATATTTTATTTTTAATAATGTTACACCAATTTAGGCTTGTGTGCTCTGTGTATTCTTTGTGAACTCCGTGGTTATTTTTTCACCTCAGAGTTTATCAATTTTTTCACAGAGTTCCATTGATTACTCGCTTTATCCCTTGTTTTAATAGGGTTACATTGAAATTAATCAACAAGCCTAATTTGTATTTACCTAATTTCATATAAGTAAGTGTTTGAGCTAAATGGACATCATTTAAAGCTTCAACACTTTTTAATTCAATGACTACTTTATTCTCTACAAGTAAGTCTATTCTATATCCGCATTCCAATTTTACTTCTTCAAACACTAATGGCATGGGTTTTTCTTTTTCAACTTTTAATCCAACTTTTTTGAGTTTATAATATAGACATTCTTGATAGGCACTTTCTAACAACCCTGGACCCAAAACTTTGTGAACATCAATGGCACATCCAATAATTTTCGTTGCTATCTCATTTTCTGTCATTCTGTTTTCCATAGTGTATTTGTGGCTACTTTGTGCTCTCTGTGGTTACATCTATTAATACTTCATTACTTCAGTGTTCTTAACCACAAAGGACACTAAGTTTTACACAGAGGTTGTATTTTATATTTTTAATTATTTGGTTTATGCGCTTTGTTTTTGTCAACGGCACATCCAATAATTTTCGTTGCCATCTCATTTTCTGTCATACTGTTTTTCATTCATTGTCTTTGTGTCTTTGTGGCTACTTTGTGCTCTCTGTGGTTACATCTATTAATACTTCATTATTTCGGTGTCCTTAACTTCAACAGAACTAATTTGCCTGTAAAGATTTATTATAATTGACACCGCCAAAGCAGTCTCCGCAGCAGCCACGGCAATAATAAAAATGGAGAACAAAACACCTTGAAGCATATCTGGATATAAATATTTATTGATAACAACAAAGTTTATCACAGATGCATTTAAGATGAGTTCTATTGAAATTAAAACTGAGATTAAGTTTTTTCTTGTGATGAAACCGTAAACCCCAATAAAAAACAAGATGGAAGTGACGGTTAATAGTTCGTAAATGCTAACTCCAAAAATCATATTGTTTCATCATTTTTATCGGTTAGTTTTTTTCCTTTTGCAATAACTATGGCGCCAACCATCGCTGCTAATAAAAGCAAGCTTATAACTTCGAATGGAAGAATAAATCCGCCATCTTCGTAGCTCAATAATTTTGAACCTATATCTGCGGTTGAAGTGGTTTTTGCATTCTCTATTACATTAAAATTATGATGGTAAATGGTATATAGAAAAACACCTAAACCAAGTAAACAAGCCATTGCAGTAATTAATTGCCTGGAGCGTTTTGCAATTTCCAATTCCATTTCGATATGATGGACTAATAGCACCGAGAATATGATAAGAACAATAATTCCTCCAGCATAAACGGTTAACTGAATGGCTGCTAGAAAATTATAATCTATTAAAAAGTATATTCCTGCAATGCCAAAAAGCACAAACAATAGGTAAATAACGGATCGTAACATTTTTTTGCTTGTTACAGATGCTATGGCAAATACTATAATAATAATTGCCAATATGTAAAAGATATATTTTTCCATTTGTTAATCTTCTATTCCTGCTTTAACCTTAGAATCCGGTCTATTTAAAACTTTTGTGAGTTTTGTTCTGTCGTAAACGGAGTTCTCATAATTTTGAGCCCAAACAATAGCATCGGTTGGACACGCTTCGATACACAAACCACACATAGTACAAAGCCCTAAATGATAAATATGTTTATCTATTTTCTTTTTCTTTTTGCCAGTGGTTTCATCAATGCCTCTATCCCATATAATTTCAATACTACCATTAGGGCAAGCAATTTCACATTTCTGACAACCAGTACATGTATGTTCGTTATGTTCGTCATGCGGCATCACAACCTCGCCTCTAAAACGCTCAAACATTTTTAAGGTGTCCCTGTTGTCTGGGTATTGTTGTGTGATAGCTCCTTTTCTGGAAGTTAAAAAGTACTTTCCTGTAACACTCATGCCAGTAAGCAGTGTTTTCATTCCTTTATATATATCTGAAAAATAGCTCATACTTTTTTAAAATTTTCAAAAATAAAATAACAAATTCCAAATCCTTTATTTATCAATTCTTTCTAAATTATTCATTTATTAATTATTCAGTCGATATTTTTTTTCAAACTGCCAACTGAATACTGATTACTGCCAACTTATGGTGAGGTTCAACCAAACAATTATTGCCATTATGACGATATTTACCAAGTTAATAGGTAACAAATATTTCCATTCTAAGGTGAGTAATTGATCAACTCTTAATCTTGGAAATGTCCATCTAAACCACATCATCAAGAACACTAATACCAATGTTTTTCCTAAAAACCAAAACACACCCAACCATGGAATAGATTCTGTGATTCCGAAAGGCGATAACCAAGCGCCAAAAAAGATGGTAGTTGCGATGGCAGCAATAATAAACATGTTTATAAACTCCGCTAAAAAGAAATAAGCGAATTTCATTCCTGAATATTCTGTATGGAAACCTGCTCCAAGTTCAGATTCTGCCTCAACCATATCAAAAGGTGCTCTGTTTGTTTCGGCGGTTCCTGCAATCATATAAATCATAAAAGCAATAATTGCAGGAATATGACCTTGAACAATTAGCCACCCATTTTTTTGTACTTCAACTATTTCAGAAAGTTGCAAACTTCCTGTAATTAATATCATGGTTAAAAGCGATAAACCTATTGAAAGTTCATAACTAATAGTTTGAACCCCGCAACGCATAGCGCCTATTAGGGCAAATTTATTATTACTACTCCATCCACCCAATAAAACTCCAATCACTCCAATGGAGGAAATGGCTATCAAAAAGAAAATGCCAATATTAATATCAAATGCCTGAAAATTTTGGGTAAAAGGAAAAACAGCCAGAGCCATTAATGATGATATTATTACAAAATAAGGTGCTAAATTGTATAAAAACCTATCGGCTTTATCCGTACCTGTCAACTCTTTTGAAACCAGTTTTAAGGCATCTGCCATGGTTTGCAACAATCCTAAAGGGCCAACTCTATTGGGGCCAATACGCAATTGAAACCAAGCGGCTACTTTACGTTCAAGAAGCACTAAATATAATCCGGCAACGGCAAAAATTCCTAAATAAATTAAAGCAACTAAAACCAAGGCAACAATACTTGCGACGCTTTCTGGCATCATGCTAGCCAGCCAATCTTGTATGTTTTCAGTTATATTCATATTATCTATCAATATCTGGTATTACGAGATCTAAGGTTGACATACTTGCCACTAAATCTCCAATTTTTCCGCCTACGGCGATATGATTTAATAATGATAAGTTTGAAAACCCTGGTGACCGGAATTTAAGTCGATATGGGTTTTTTGTCCCTGTACTTATTACATAAACTCCAAGCTCGCCTCTTGCCGTTTCAACGCGTTGATAAAATTCACCCTTAGGTAATTTAATCACTACTTTGGTTACCACTTTATGCTCGCCTTCAGGAATATTATCAATTAATTGTTCGATTATTGTCATCGACTCCCACATTTCTTGAATTCTAACTTGATAACGTGCAAAGGTATCGCCTTCCATTTTTAAAGCCTCCTTAAAATCAACACGGTCGTATGCGCTATACGGATGGTGTTTTCTCACATCGCAAGAGTATCCTGAACCTCGACCTACTGGACCGGAAGCTCCAAATGAAATAGCATCTTCTTTAGATAAAATACCAACCCCTTTTGTTCTTTTTTGAAATATAACATTACCCGTTAATAGCGTATCGTATTCTGGAAGTTTCGCCCTAAAATGAGTGATGAATTCCTTCGTTCTTTTTACAAAATTTGGATGAATATCGAACATCAGCCCTCCAGGAATATTATAATTCATGGTTAATCGTGCACCACAGGTTTCCTCGAAAATATCATTAATCATTTCACGATCTCTAAAGCCATAAAAATACGTTGTTAGTGCACCAACATCCATCCCCATAACGCCCCACCATAAACAATGGGATGCAATTCGAGTAAGCTCGCTTAAAATGGTTCTGACTACTTTTACACGTTCAGGAACTTCAATTTCAAGCGCATTTTCAACCACTAAGCAAACGGCTTCATTATTAATATGCGATGATAAATAATCCATTCTGTCTGTTAAATGAACTATTTGTTGATAACTGTCGCGTTCACACATTTTTTCGATGGAACGATGGATATATCCTAAATCTGGTTCTACTTTTTTAATGATTTCACCATCAATAGTTAATATAAGCCTTAACACACCATGTGTGGCAGGGTGCTGAGGCCCCATATTAATAAAATATTCTTCAGATTTAAAATTGTTATTAATAGTTACCGTTTCCATATTCACTTATTTAATAACCATATTAATATCATCTACATAATCTTTTCTTAAAGGAAACCCTTCCCATTCTTCTGTTAAAAATAACCGCTTTAAGTTTGGGTGATTGCTAAATTTTATTCCGAAAAAATCAAAAACTTCTCGCTCATGAAACTCTGCAGTTTTCCATATATTACAAACGGTATCGAACATTGGGTTTTCTCGGTCTTCGGTTTTTACTTTTACAACGATAGTATGCCGATGTATAGTAGATTCCAAATGATAGACGACACCTAATTCTGGTTCCCAATCAACACCACTTAAACAGAATAAATAGTCGAAGTTAGTTTCGCTATTACTCTTTAATTGTGACATTAATCGATGTAATAGCTCAGGCTGTACAGTAATATTTAAAAATTGACAACTTTCTTTCGTAAATTCTAAAAGGCTGGGATTAACAGGTTCTTCAGTTTTTGTGCTTTCTACCAAACCTTCTTCGGTTTCAGAAATAGTTGCAACTTCAGAAACGTTTCCAGCTTCAGGATTTGGAAACCAACTACCAATTATATTTTGTAAATCTTCGTTGTTCATTTTATTGACTGTTAGTCTATTATCTTTCGTCTTTTCTCTTTATTCTTTTGTCATAATTTTGATAACACCCTCCTTAATCCTTCCTCAAGGGAGGAATGGTAATTCAGCATTTATAATTCATTAAAGCCCTTCATCAAATCCATCAATAGGATTTTCTTTATGCTTCATGTTTTCCGTTCTAATTTTATCTTGTAGCATTAACATCCCTTCTAACAATGCTTCAGGGCGAGGTGGGCAACCAGGAACATAAACATCTACAGGTATTACATGGTCTGCGCCTTTTACAACTGAATACGTGTTATAAAAAAATGGTCCACCAGATATTGCGCAAGCACCCATGGCAATGACGTATTTTGGTTCTGCCATTTGATCGTACAAACGACGCAACACTGGCGCCATTTTATTTACGATGGTTCCTGCAATAATAATTAAATCTGCTTGTCTTGGTGAAGGTCTTGCTACTTCAAATCCAAACCTAGAGTAGTCATGTCGAGCTGCTCCAGTTTGCATCATTTCAATAGCGCAACAACTGGTTCCAAAATAAAGAGACCAGAGTGAATTTGATCGCCCCCAGTTGATTATTTTATCCAAGGATGTAACAATAACGTTAGCCCCATTTCCTGCTGGAATTACCTTTCCTGGAAAATCTTTTGAAAACTTGTGGTCTCTATCTTGAACTTCTGAAATATATCTTTTTTTGTCGTCTATTCCCATTTTAATGCGCCTTTTTTCCATGCATACAATAACCCTAATCCTAATATAAATAGAAATATAAGTATTTCAATTAAAGCCACAAACCCAATATCCTTAAAAACGACTGCCCAAGGCACTAAAAATGCAACTTCAACATCAAAAATTAAGAATAAAATAGCGAACAAATAATAGCCTACTTTAAACTGAACCCATGTTGGTCCTTTAGTCACCATACCACTTTCATAAGGCTCTCGCTTTTGTGGATTGTCTGATTTATGGGAAATCATATTCGACATAAAATTCGCCCCAGCAACTAATACAACACCTGCTATAAAAAATACAATAATGGCTTCTGAACCCATGATTAAATTTTAAGTTAAATCACTTGATAAATATCTCCTGAGAAAAACAAATCGTCTACTTTTCTAAACTTTGAATTTGATTTTACCAAATCTGTTTGATCCTTTTCCCTTTCTTCCAAAGTAAAATCATCAAAACTTCTAATGATACCTGTTACCAACGGATATTTTAACCGCACTAACATTTGATGTAATGTTACATCTTCCTCTTTGGCGTTATGAACCAAAATATCTTCCTGTTCAATCCCATTTTCTCCTATGGTGACAACCTCTAATTTTAAACCATTTAAAACTAAACCTTTGTTTCGCTCTTTACCAAAAATCATTGGTTTACCATCTTCAACAAACAACTGTTTATCTTCACGCACAGCTTTATTTGTGTATTCATCATAACAGCCATTATTAAAAATTGGACAATTTTGTAACACTTCAATTAGTGATGTACCTTTAAACTTTTCACAATCAATAAAAATTTGGGTCATTTCTTTTGGGGTATTCCCTCCTATTCTTGCAAAGAAACGCGCTTGAGCTCCTAAGGCTAATTCGCCTGCTGAAAAAGGAGGCTGGGTATTTCCATAAGGAGATGATTTTGTTTTTTGTCCAACTAAAGACGTTGGTGAGAATTGCCCTTTGGTTAATCCATATATCTCATTATTAAACAAAATGATGTTTAAATTAATATTTCTACGTAATACATGGATGAAGTGATTACCTCCAATGGCCATAGAATCTCCATCTCCAGTAATAACCCAAACACTCAAATTAGGATTGGCTAACTTTACACCTGTAGCTATTGCAGGAGCTCGACCATGAATACTATGCATGCCATAAGTATTCATGTAATATGGAAATCGTGAAGAACATCCAATTCCAGAAATAAACACAACATCTTCCCTTTTTACGCCCATTTCTGGGAGGGCCTTTTGCATAGATCGTAAGATAACATAGTCATCGCAACCAGGACACCATCTTACCTCTTGATCGCTCTCAAAATCTTTGTAGGTATACTTTTTATCGATTGTTGTTTCCATATTATTTTAGTAATTGTTTAAACTTTTCGATTAACTCACTATTTCCAAATGGAAGTCCTTGTACTTTATTAAATTGAGATAAATCTAACCCATTGAAATTCATTTTTAACACTTTACTAAACTGACCACTATTCAGTTCGCAAACCACAATTTTTTTGAATTGTTTTAATACGGCTTCCGTGTTTTTTGGCAACGGATTAATATAATTGAAATGTGCATATCCAACATTTTCAACACCTTCTTCGTTTAAATGCTTAACAGCAGAATGCAGTGAGCCATAAGTGCCACCCCAACCAACAACCAATAAATCGCCTTTCGTCGCAAATTCGGTAGTTAATTCGGGGATATAGTTTTGTACTCGCTTAATTTTTTCGGCTCTTATTTTAGTCATATATTCGTGATTTTCTGGAACATACGAGACATTACCACTAATTCTATCTTTTTCTAAACCACCAACCCGATGTTCTAAATCAGGCGTTCCAGGAACCGCCCAATTACGAGCTAGAGAATCTTCATTCCGTTCATAAGGATGCCAATCGCCATCAACCTTTGTAACAATATTATTTTTAATGTCCGGCATATCATTTGCCGATTTGATTTTCCAAGGTGCAGAACCATTAGCAATATACCCGTCTGTTAGTAAAATAACTGGGGTCATGTGTTCTAAAGTAAGTTTCGCTGCTTCGTATGCATAATCAAAACAATTTGCAGGTGTACTCGCTGCAATCACAATTACGGGACTTTCCCCATTTCTTCCGTATAATGCCTGAAGTAAATCTGATTGTTCTGTTTTAGTTGGCAAACCTGTTGAAGGTCCTCCTCGCTGCACATTAACTATAACTAGTGGCAATTCAATAATCATGGCTAACCCCACGGCTTCCCCTTTAAGGGCTAAACCTGGTCCCGATGTTGTTGTAATGGCTAAATCGCCCGCAAATGAAGCACCTATTGCCGATGTAATACCCGCAATTTCATCTTCAGCTTGAAGAGACTTTACTCCAAAATGCTTATGTTTTACCAACTCATGTAAAATATCCGACGCTGGTGTAATGGGATATGACCCTAAAAATAATTCCAATCCAGATTTTTCTGCTGCGGCTAAAAATCCCCATGCCGTAGCGGTATTCCCCATAATAATTCTATAGGTGCCTGATGCCATTTTAGCTGGCGAAATAGTATAGACGTTCGGAATTAACTCTAATGTTTCAGCAAAATAAAGACCTGTATTTAAAACTTTAGTATTGGCCTCAATAATAGCTGGCGAGGATTTAAATTTCTTATTAAAAAACGCAATGGTGTGTTCGGGCGAACGGTCATACATCCAGTACACCATTCCTAAGGCAAACATGTTTTTAGTACGTGTTATACTCTTATTATCGAGCCCTTCAATATCTTTCAATGCCTCTTTTGTTAGTGAGGTCATTGCAACTTCAATAACTCTATAATTAGCTAAACTCCCATCCTCCAATGGGTTTGCTTCATATTGTGCTTTTTCTAAATTCTTTTTAGTAAAGGCATCCGTATCTACAATAATGGTATGTCCAGGCTTTACTGCATGCAAATTTGTTTTTAATCCAGCTGGATTCATAGCCACCAGTAAATCTACCTCATCTCCAGGTGTACTAATTTCTACACTACCAATGTGAACTTGAAACCCAGAAACACCATATAAACTGCCTTGAGGTGCTCTAATTTCTGCTGGATAATTAGGAAAAGTGGCAATATCATTGCCAAACATTGCCGACGTATCTGAAAATTGTGTTCCCGTTAATTGCATGCCGTCACCGGAGTCTCCAACAAATCTAATAATAACAGCTTCAAGAATTTCTGGTTGATGTTTAGGTTGCTTTATAACCATGTTTTCCGATAATTTAATAAATTAACTCAACTAATTTGACAAGAATTTACTACTTTGTAAGCATCAAATATAATGTCACTTTTTAATACTAAATATGATTTTTATCACATTTAAAAAGTAAAATGTGTTATAAATTTACAAATATTAATTCTTTTAATCTGATAAATCATGGCAATTATTATAACCGACGAATGCATTAATTGTGACGCATGTCTTGTAGAGTGTCCTAATAATGCAATTTATGAGCCCGATCAAGAATGGGCTTATTCTGATGAAACCCAGTTGAGTGGAACGGTAAATCTTCTAAATGGAGATGAAGTAGATGCAGATGCAATGAATGAACCCGTGTCTGATGAATTTTATTTTATTGTTCCAGAAAAATGTACAGAATGCAAAGGATTTCATGATGAACCACAATGTGCGTCAGTATGTCCTGTTGACTGTTGTGTACCTGATGAAAATCATGTTGAAACCGAAGACGCTTTATTAAAGAAAAAAGCTTGGTTGCATGCTGAATAGCATTTTTTAAAACTATATTTTTTAAGAATTAGAGTTTCTTTTTCGGTGTAAAATTTCAATTTCTAATAGTTGAGGTTAAACGTAAAGGTTGAGGGTTTCATACTATTATGAAACCCTCAACCTTTTTTTTATACCGTCCACATGACAATTATCATAATCTATTTACTCTATCATCGTTAACTTTATACTCAATTTATTTGAATGGCCTAAAGGTTTTGGTCCATAAAAAAAATCTTGTTAGGCTACACACAATTAGAAATTTTGTGAAGAGTCTTAAATATGACTTTTTGTGAATTTCATTTTATTTAATAAGATATCATATTATGAAGAAAGATTTTCCAAAACTAATTTGTGATGCTAATGAGGCTGTTGCCAGAGTTGCTCATAAAACAAATGAGGTGTGTGCTATTTATCCAATAACACCCGCATCACCTATGGGCGAACATGTAGATGTTTATAGCTCTAAAGGACAGAAAAACATTTGGGACAATATCCCAAGAATTGTTGAAATGCAGAGCGAAGGCGGTGCCGCTGGAGCCGTTCATGGTTCTTTACAAGCAGGCGCATTAACAACCACATTTACGGCATCGCAGGGATTATTATTAATGATTCCAAATATGTATAAAATGGCAGGCGAATTATTACCTTCTGTAATACATGTAGCCGCAAGAACGGTTGCAACGCATGCGCTTTCAATTTTTGGTGACCATTCAGATGTCATGGCTGCTAGACAAACAGGATACTCTATGTTATTTGGAGGATCTGTTCAAGAAGCACAAGATTTTGCACTTATTTCTCAAGTAGCAACATTAAAATCTAGAGTTCCTTTCTTAAATATTTTTGATGGCTTTAGAACGTCTCACGAGATTTCTAAAATAGATGGTATTACTGATGATGTTATTACAGCTATGATGCCAGAAGATGCTATTATGGATCACAAAAAACGTTCTCTTGATCCAGATCATCCGGTAATTAGAGGTACTTCTCAAAACCCAGATGTATTCTTCCAAGCCAGAGAGGCTGCCAATACATTTTACGAAAAGGTTCCTGGTATTGTTGAAGAAACAATGAATGAATTCTATGAGCATACCGGTCGTAGATATAGTTTATTCTATTATGAAGGTCATCCAGAAGCAGAACGCGTTATTATACTCATGGGTTCTGGAGAAGGTGCTGCTAGAGAAGCTGTTGAAGCCATGGTGAAAAACGGCGAAAAAGTAGGCGTATTATTTGTACGCTTGTTTAGACCATTTTCAATAAAACACTTTGTTGACGAATTACCAGACACCGTTAAAAAAATAGCTGTTCTAGACAGAACTAAAGAACCAGGAAGTGTTGGCGAACCTTTATATCAAGATGTTGTTACCGCATTAATTGAAAGCGACAGAGAAATGCCTGTTGTGGTTGGAGGCCGTTACGGCTTATCATCAAAAGAGTTTACGCCTAAAATGGTTAAAGGGGTTTATGACGAATTATTAGATGACAAACCAAAAAATCACTTTACCGTTGGTATTAATGACGATGTCACTTTTACAAGTTTACCAATTGATGATTCTTTTACAATAGAACGTAATACCATTAATTGTATGTTCTACGGTTTAGGATCTGATGGCACTGTTGGTGCTAATAAAAACTCCATTAAAATTATTGGAGATACCACAGATAACTTTGTACAAGGATACTTTGTTTACGACTCTAAAAAAGCTGGAGCTCAAACCATTTCTCACTTGCGCTTTGGACCAACGCCAATATACTCTTCATACTTAATTGATAAAGCAGATTTTATTGCTAGTCATCAATATAAGTTTATTAAAAAGTTTAATATGGTTGCCGATTTAAAACATGGAGGCACATTCTTATTAAACTCACCATATTCTAAAGATGAAATATGGAATCATTTACCAAAGCAAATTCAAAAAGAAATTATTGAGAAAGAAGCTAATTTCTATGTGATTGATGCCACCAAAGTAGCGGCAGAATCCAATCTTGGTAAACGTACAAATACCGTATTACAAACTTGTTTCTTTGCAATCTCTGGTGTTTTACCAAAAGAACAAGCCATTCAACGTATTAAAGATGCCATTGTAAAATCTTACTCTCATAAAGGAGAAAGCATGGTAAAAATGAATTTTACAGCTGTTGATAATTCTCTTGCTAATCTAGAACAAGTAGATTACCCAAAAGAAGTTACCAGCGAAAGATATTTAGAAACCGCCATGCATAATGCGCCTGACGGATTTGTTACTGAAGTACTCGAAAAAATATTAGGAGGATTTGGAGATGAATTACCTGTAAGTGCATTCTCCATGGATGGTACATTCCCAACAGGAACCAGTCAATTCGAAAAAAGTGGAATTGCTGATATTGTTCCAGTATGGGATGATATAGATTTATGTACACAATGTAATAAGTGTGTTGCTATTTGTCCGCATGCTGCCATTAGAGCAAAAGTTGTTAGCAATGACGAATTAGCAAATAGACCTGCTTCTTTAAAAGCAGTTGCAGCAAAAGGCAGACCTTTTAATAAAGATGAAGAATCTTATGTACTTCAAGTATCTCCTCAAGATTGTACAGGCTGTGACCTTTGTGTTGCTGTTTGTCCTGCTGTAAGTAAAGAAGATCCAGACTTTAAAGCCATTAACATGCACAAAAAGCTTAAAGTTGAAGCTGTAGAAGATTTAAATTGGGATTACTTTATTAATTTACCTGACTATAATAGAACCGAGTTACAAATAACAAATGTAAAAGGATCTCAATTCTTAGAGCCTTTATTTGAATTCTCTGGAGCGTGTTCTGGTTGTGGCGAGACACCATATATCAAAATGTTAACTCAATTATATGGAGATAGTATTTTAATTGCCAATGCAACAGGTTGTTCCTCTATATATGGCGGTAATTTACCAACAACACCATATAAAACTAATGAAATTGGACGCGGCCCTGCTTGGGCTAATTCTTTATTTGAAGATAATGCTGAATTTGGTTTAGGTATGAAATTGGCCTTAAGTAAGAAACAAGAAATTTCTGTAAGCTTACTTAAATCTATTGAAAATGAAGTTGGAAAAGACTTAGTTGATGCTATTTTAAATAATCCTGAAAAAACGGAAACTGAAAAAGCAGAAAACTTCAAAAACTTAGACAAATTAAAAATCAAATTAGCTACTATCGATAACGATAAGGCTAAAAAACTGTCTCAACTAACTGAATATCTACGTAAAAAATCAGTGTGGATTTTAGGTGGAGATGGTTGGGCTTACGATATTGGATTTGGTGGCTTAGACCACATCTTAGCTACAGGAGAGGATATCAATATTATGGTATTAGATACCGAAGTGTATTCCAACACAGGCGGACAAACATCTAAAGCCACACCATTAGGAGCAAGTGCAAAATTCTCAGTTTCTGGCAAACGCACTAGTAAGAAGAGTTTAGCACTACAGGCAGTCTCTTATGAAAATGTTTATGTTGCTCAAATCGCTATAGGAGCCAAAGATCTTCAAACCCTTAAGGCTATTGAAGAAGCTGAAGCTTATCCTGGACCATCAATAATCATTGCTTACTCACCTTGTATTGAACATGGTTATGACCTTGCTAACGGTGCATCACAACAAGTAAAAGCTGTAGAAAGTGGTTATTGGCCATTATTTAGATTTAACCCTTCTAAACCAAAAGGCAAGAAGTTTAAACTAGACTCTAAAGCACCTTCAATTCCTCTTAAAGACTTTATGTATAATGAAACACGATTTACAAGAGTTGTTAAAGACGATGCAGAACTTGGAGCTAAGCTTCTTGAGCAAGCTCAAACTGAAGTTAATTCTAAATGGGAACGTTTAGAACTTTATAGAGATATGTAAACATCCTTTGGTTAGGCTATGTTAAATATAAAAATCATGAGGCTGTCTAAAAAATAAATTTTTAGTTTAAATGTCACATTGAGCGCAGTCGAAATGCTTTGGTTTTCAGTACACTGAAACTTCGACTGCGCTCAGTTTGACAACTTTAAGACACTTTTTAGACAACCTTAATGATTACTATTAATTACTAACTATTCATTAATTTATTATGGAAACCGAAGCCATCCAATTCTTTGTTAAGGCTGCTCAAAAATTGAATCAAGCCAACAAGGAGTTGTTCAAACCAAAAGAAGACATTGTAACTTATTTAGTTTGCAAGAATTCTCAGTATGCCATCAAAAATTATTTAAGAGGTTATCTTTTAAAAAAGGGTATTGAACCCAAGGAAGATGAAACTATTGATAGTCTTTATGAGCAATGTAAAAAAATAAATAAAAGTTTTGAAAATGTAGATTTATCAGACTTTAATTGTAAATCTTCTCATAATTTAGAAACAAAATATTGTGATAATGTTTCAAAAGTTAACAAATGTTTTGATGCAGCAGATAAATTAGACACATTTCTTAGAAAAGAAAAAATTATTTAATCTAAAACTTCTATAGTTTCGATTAAATGGAACCTTAAAACGAGTTTTATTTAATTGGTTAGTTATTTTTTAACCAAAGAGATATCTATGGCTAAAATATTTTGAACTTATAGTTTAACCATCAATATTAATAACCTGTTCTATTTGAGGCGCATACTTTTTAATAGTCATTTCTACACCCGATTTGAGTGTCATTTGATTAACACTACAACCTACGCAAGCGCCTTGTAACTGAACTTTTACCAAAGTATTGTTTTCCTCTATGGACAATAATGAAATATCGCCACCATCACTTTGTAAAAACGGACGGATTTCGTCTAACGCTTTTTCTACATTTAATCTTAGTTCTTCTGAAGTCATTTATTATTTTTCATCACCTAACCCTTTCCTCCCTTAAGCTATCGGAAGGAGAGAGAAGATGAATTTATTGTTTTTTTACTGATGAGCAACCTGCCATAGTTGTAATTTTAATGGCTTCGGTTGGTGGTAAATTGTCATTTCGTCTTACAACTTCTTGAACTACATTTCTGGTTATTTCCTCAAAAGCTTGTTCTAACGGTGTTGCTGTTTGTAATGCTGCTGGACGACCAACATCCCCAGCTTCTCTGATACTTTGTACTAGTGGTAATGCTCCTAAAAAGGGTACTTTTAAATCTTCAGCTAAATTTTTGGCACCTTCTTTTCCAAAGATAAAATATTTATTATCCGGCAATTCAGCAGGTGTAAAATATGCCATATTTTCAATAATTCCTAATACAGGCACATTAATACTTTCTTGTTGAAACATAGCTACACCTTTTTTAGCATCAGCCAGTGCCACATTTTGAGGTGTACTCACTACAACTGCCCCTGTAATTGGTAAAGATTGCATGATACTTAAATGTATATCGCCGGTTCCTGGAGGTAAGTCAATCAACATAAAATCTAACTCACCCCAATGTGCATCAAAAATCATTTGATTTAATGCTTTTGCTGCCATTGGTCCTCGCCAAACTACGGCTTGATCTGGTTGTGTGAAAAACCCGATTGATAATATTTTAACCCCATAGTTCTCTACAGGTTTCATTTTAGATTTTCCGTCAATGTTTACTGCTAAAGGTTTCTCAGCCTCTACATCAAACATGATTGGAATGGATGGCCCATAAATATCGGCATCTAGCACACCTACTTTAAAACCCATTTTCGCCAAAGTTACCGCCAAATTTGCTGTAACCGTAGATTTCCCAACACCACCTTTACCAGAAGCTATTGCAACTATATTTTGAATACCAGGAATTGGAGTTCCTTTAATAACATTAGCTGTTGGGTTTGCCGGTGCTTCTACTTTTACGTTAATTGTAATTTTAGCTTTTTCGTAAACCTGTTCATGAATGGTTTTAAGGATATCAACCTCAGTACGTTTTTTTGCTTGTAAACTTGGATTTTTAATGGTTATATCTACAATAACCTCATCGCCAAAAGTAATTACATTTTTAACTGCTCCGCTCTCTACCATATTTTGCCCTTCTCCAGGAACAGTAATACTTTCAAGCGCTTTTAAAATATCTTGTTTATTAAGTTTCATTTCTTTTATTAAGAATCATTCTAAAGACAAATATATGCAATAAATCTGGAAGAAGGAAGTATGTAGTTAGAAGTTTTAACTATGCCGTTATTTGGATTTGCTATTGAATTTTGATCTAAAAATTTCGAAGAATTAGGAAATCATTACAATTCCTTAGAAGGATCCCAAAATATCTTATCCAAGTTTTGAATTTGGTTTTCAATAACGGCAATACCTTCACTCTCTAATAACTGTTGCATCAAGTTTGTGCCATCAAAATGATGCTTTCCTGTTAGCAATCCTTTTCTATTCACAACACGATGGGCTGGCACATCTTTACTATGAGAACCGTTCATAGCATAACCTACCATTCTTGCACTTCTTGCTGCGCCTAAATACGTTGCAATAGCCCCATAGCTAGTCACTCTTCCATATGGGATAAGTTTTGCGACTTCGTAAACCTTGTCAAAGAAATTAAGGGTTTCTGGCTTCATGTGTTTATTGTATTGTTTTTTAATAGTCACTCCGAAATTGTTGGAGCAAGCTATATAATCATTTCTTTGGGTATCGAACTTTTAGTTATGGATGTTTCTCTTTAGAAGTCTT
>Ga0316208_1002092_pt1 | contig 16970 bp, 12 predicted proteins | sample 3monopyrite_MG_FD_204944 | JGI IMG/M metagenome (GOLD analysis project Ga0316208, IMG submission 204944) | Microbial mat bacterial communities from mineral coupon in-situ incubated in ocean water Damariscotta River, Maine, United States -... | ecosystem: Environmental > Aquatic > Marine >...
CGCCGTTGGCCAGCGACGCCCTTGCCATTCGAATTCTCTTCCCCACGAACAGGGCGAGGTCACTGACAAGCAGTGACAGGGTTTGCCAGCTTCGCTGGGCAAACAAAAAGCACTGGCAAAGCCAGTGGCACACTTTTTCAGTGGAGTGATAGACTTTGTATTCCGCAGGATTCGAATTTGTTCGAGGTATCACGACGTCATGCTGACCGTTATTCAGGCTTTGGATCAGGTTGTTCGCGAGGTGACAACGTTTGCGCCGGAACAGGTTGCGCTGAACGAGGCCCTCGGTCTGGTGACGGCCGAAGATGTCATCAGTCGAGAAGGCTCGCCGCCGTTCGACAAGTCGCTGATGGATGGCTACGCCGTGCTGAGTTCAGACATTGCAGCCGGAAAGCGAGAACTGATCGTCGTTGATGAAGTGACCGCCGGGCGGACGCCGTCGTGCGACATCGTGTCCGGTCAGGCGACTCGGATCATGACCGGAGCCCCGACGCCGGCCAGTGCCGATGCCGTTGTGCCGGTTGAGATGACGGAGCTCGTCGACGGAGATTCTGACCGCGTCCGAATTCTGGTCGACTCGATCGCTCCCGAAAAAAACGTCATCCGGCAAGGCACGAACAAGCGAGTCGGTGAAGAAATCGTGGCGACGGGCCGCATGTTGAGGGCTCAGGAACTGGCCGCTCTGGCGGAACTCGGCGGAGCACAGGTGTCCGTCCATCGGAAACCGATCATCGCCGTGCTGGCAACCGGCGACGAACTTGTAGCGATTGATCAGGCGCCGGGGCCGGGACAGATTCGCAATTCCAACGAAACAATGTTGTGCGGACAGGCCTGCAACGCTGGAGGAGTCCCCGTGCCGTTGGGAATCGCTCGGGATAACCGCGACGACCTGCGTCGGCACATTGAAGAAGGACTGAACGCCGACATCCTGTTGCTGTCCGGCGGCGTTTCGGCCGGGAAGCTCGATCTGGTACCGAGCGAACTTGAGCAAGCGGGCGTCGAACAGGTCTTCCACAAAGTGCGAGTTAAACCGGGGAAACCAGTCTGGTTCGGAGTCCTTCGCCGTGGCGGCAACTCGTGTCTGGTATTCGGGTTGCCGGGAAATCCGGTCAGCAGTATGGTCTGTTTTGAACTGTTCGTGAGGACGGCAATCCGTCGTCTGACCGGTCAGTTTCCGGCGATCCCACAATCGCTCACGGCACGGCTGACGCATTCGCACTCCCACAAGGATGATCGGGAGACGTACTTTCCGGCGGCGGTCGAGTGGACGGTAGACGGGCCGACTGTGCGACTGATGAACTGGCACGGCTCGTCCGATCTGCAGTCGACGGTCGATGCCGACGCGATGGTGTTTTTCCCGCCGGAACCCAAAGAGTACGCAGTCAACGATCGTGTCGAAGTCGTCCTTTGGGATAACAAAGTTAGGTTGTAATGGATGTCACATGGCCAGAAACGCCAGTGAACATTCGATTGGACTGGAGCGTTCGGCTCACTATGATTCCCTCGTTTTGAGCGATGAATCAACACAACCTCAACAGAGCGGCGGCGATGTTGGCCTCGACAGAAATCTTTGAAATCGTTAAACCGCTGGGCGAGGTTGTCGGCGTGTTGTCCGGACTCGGGCTCGTCACAGTCCTGCTGGCGTACCTCAAACACCTCGGCGAACGACGCTGCTGGAGAAACTTCAAAGAATCGGCTCACGATCTTGCAGGAGATCTACGTCAAGCCGGAAATCGACACCCGCTCTTTCATATGGAAAAGGATGAGTGGAAAGCAGTCTGTGAACGGCTTCTCTCTGACGCAAACTTTAGCCCAATTCAGATCCAACAGGTTTTGGATACTGCAGTGATTGTCGCGCAAGGCATTGCTGCGAATCGGATCATTGAACCGAACACGGATGGTAAATGATGCTCGGAGCGAAGAATATGTCGAGCCTCCTGGATCCCCATGAGGCCGGTTTGGCACGCAGTCGTAAAGGCAAACTTGTTGATCGCTTAACACGGAAGCGAAATTTAAGCTTGTTCTTCGCGTTTTTGTCGCTGTGCCTCAGTGTCGTATTCTGGATCGTCCGCCTGCCTGTCGTTGCCTTCTGCGCCGGGATCATCTCGGTGATTTTCGCCTTACGATACTTTGACGCGAACAGTCATCGACATGAAGTCATTCGGCGGTCCGACTCTCTTCTGGTTCCAGTTCTCTCCTTACTCAAACCTGAGCCTTCTGCCGAAGCTGATGTTTCGGCGAATGCTCCAGATTCTTACGCAGAACCTTCACACCGAGTTGAGTCTGTTGATGAGTTACCGGACGACAGCGTAACTATGCCTTCAACAGAAGCGACGGTTGACGTCCGTGCTGAATCCGAAGGTCGCTAGCCGCCGCCCAGTTAACACGGTCGCTCGCTTTCCACGCTCCATGGATGGATGCAATGGCCACGCAAATCCTGCCTCAGACCTCGCCGACCGGACAGTCCTCAACGATGAATCCCGCGTCTGCGAAACGGCATGAGCCAACGGTTCGAGAGATCATCGAAGCCGCTCGGTCCGCGCCGGCTCCGGTTCGAGGAGCCATCGCCTGCACACTCACGACGACTGTGCTGCTGTGGGGAAGTTTCACGCCGCTGGACTGGGGATGGCTCGGGTGGATCGCTCTTTCGCCGATGCTCATGCTCGTCCGGCTCGAACGCCCAACGCGATTTATGTACCCCGTGCTGTACGCCTCGGGGCTCGTCTGGTCGCTGGCAACTTTGCAATGGATGCGGCTGGGAGACCCCGCCATGTACATCGCGTGGGTGGCGCTGGCCGTTTATGTGGCGATGTACTTTCCGGTTTGCGTGGCGATTTCCCGAGGGGCGGTGCATCGACTCGGCCTGCCAATGCTGATCGCCGTGCCGGTTGTCTGGACCGGACTGGAATATCTGCGAGCCACGCTGATGACCGGCTTCGCCTGGTACTTCATGGGACACACTCAGTACGCATGGCCGGAAATGATCCAGATCAGCGATCTGGTTGGCGTCTACGGAGTCAGCTTTGTCGTCGCTCTCGTCGCAACGTGTGTTGCTGGCTTGGTGCCGCTGGCCTGGCTCGAACGACTGAAACTGTTCCCGCCTGTCGAAGTGCCGGCCGACTTTGCTCACCTCCCCGCCGACGAGATCGTCGTTCAGAATTCCAGCCGCGCAGAATTTCGTCGCCCCTGGTTGAATCTCGGAATCACGCTGGCCGTGGTTGCTGCGGCGTTTGTCTACGGAGCCGTTCGACGCTCACAGGCCGACTTCAAACCCGGCCCGCGAGTCGCGCTGATCCAGGGAAACTTCCCGGCCCGGCTTAAACATTCAGAAGGCGAGTACGCAGCAATCTTTCGCTACCACGACGCCCTGACCGGCATGGCGGTGCAGCATCAGCCGGACCTGGTCATCTGGCCGGAAACGATGTTTCGCTGGCCCTTGCAGATTGTCGAACCCGGTGTCGAGGAAGCTCAACTTCGCGCCATGGCGCCGCCAATCGACCTGACCGAACAGAATCGGTGGATCGATTCCTGGACGGATCCCGCCGTCCGAAAAACGCTGCGTGAAATGAGCGAACGCGCCAACGCCGCCATGATGATTGGCATCGACACGTGGGTCGCCGGAAGTTCGGACGTGAAAGCGTACAATTCATCGATCCTGATCACTCCCGAAGGCGGCATCGGAGATCGCTACGACAAAATGCACCGCGTACTCTACGGCGAGTACACACCTCTTAAAGAGGAGCTACCGTTCCTCGCATCGCTCAGCCCGCTGGGCGACAGCGGCGGACTTTCGAAGGGCGAGGCTGCCAAAGTCTTCAAGTATGGCGGTTGGAATTTCTCGCCGATCATCTGCTTCGAAGACACCGTCCCGCACCTGGTTCGGGACATCGCCTACGAAGCTCAGGCGTCTGACCAGAAGATCGATGTCTTCGTGAATCAAACAAACGACGGCTGGTTCGTTCATCAATTGGAGAATGGCAAGTCCGCAGGCTCCAGCGAACTGAATCAGCATCTCATTACGGCTTCGTTCCGCGCCGTAGAGACTCGCACGCCTTTGGTACGAGCAGTCAACACTGGGATCTCGGCGGTGATTGATGGCGACGGCGTGTTGACAGAACCCAACGTGTTTATCAATGGCGACGCTGAGACTCGCGAAGAATCGATCTCGACCATGCGCGACCCGGCCACCGGTAAACTTCGCAAGTCGCTTAACGCGGCAATCATCACCGACGTGCCGCTCGATAATCGCAGCAGCTTCTACGTCGCACACGGCGACTGGTTCGCGCAAGGCTGCTGCGTCGGAGCGTTGTTCTTTGCGTTCGTGTGCCCGTTCCGCCGACGTCAACAAGCCTGACGCCTCTGCATCAACAGATGCATTGAAACCCGGGCCGTCTCAAATGCCGCTCGAAACCTGCGACCGTGCCGCGTAGAGAATCCGTACAGACGGAACTCTGTTGGCCCCGCAGTCGCCGAAAACGTGTCGAGATCTCAAAAGCCTCCGGACCGAGGTCGTTCTGTAAGGCACATACCTCCTGCACGGTTTGAGGGAAACGCCTTACGTGCCGGAAGAACCGGCAATATGCCGCAACGACATTGCTGATTTCGGGCTACCTGACGACACCGACTTGTTTACTTGCACCTAAGATTGACAACACCGAAGCGCTGAATCATTGGGGGGATGAATTAAATGGTTGCACTGGTACATCAACTGAAACAACAGACGGATCATGGCATTCTGGATGAGATCCAGGAGGTCCACTGCTATGCCTTGTTTGTCGAGCATCGAGGAAAATGGATTCTCGGCAGCAAGAGCGCTTCAAAACGCGAAGCTCGCGAAGCTGCCATCACGGCATTCAAGCGTGCGGGCTTGCCTGTCGAAATCCGCCAGGAAGACGGCACGGTCGTCTTCGGCCTGCGAGCCGGCTACCCGGACGTCGTCGACGAGTTGGCGAGCTAATTCGGCAGGACGAACGAGCTGTAGAACAACAGCCCGCTCGATGCCTTCGTGCATCGAGCGGGCTTTTTCTACGCGCTGAGGTCGAGTTCAAAGTGATCGTGTCCAAATTGCAGAAAGCTCTTCACATAGCCGCAACAGGTGGCCGCTCGCTCCTGCACCTTCGCTCGATCAGCTACAGTGTCGCCGTACAAAAACGTGGCGATTCTCAATGACGATCAACCGGAGACTGTGATCATGGCCCGAGCCTTCAAATTCCTGACTTACATAGCTCTGCTGCTGGCGACAATCGACACAGCCAGTGCCGAAGACTGGACGCGTTTTCGAGGTCCAAACGGCCAGGGAATCTCCAGCGAAACGAACCTGCCGGCTACCTGGTCAGCCGACGACAACGTCGCGTGGAAAACCAGTATCCCTGGCAAAGGCTGGTCATCGCCGATCGTGTACGGGGATCAGATCTTCCTGACAACGGCCACTGAAGAAGGCGTTTCCTGCCGCATTGTTTGCGTCAATCGCAAAGACGGAAGCGTTGCTTGGAACACAGAAGTGCATCGTCAGAAGACAGGCCCGATGCGACGGCAGAATTCGTTTGCCACTCCAACTCCGGTCACCGATGGAAAACGCGTCTGCGCCGTTTTCTACGATGGCACGGTGGCTGCCGTTGATCTCAGCGGAAAGCCCGTGTGGAAGAGTCAGGAAATGAAGTTCTTCAGTCTGCATGGCCTGGGTGCGTCGCCTTTGCTGGCAAATGGGCAACTCATCATGCCGTTTGACGGGAGCAGCAAAGAGGAGAACAAACTCGGTTGGAAGATCCCCTGGAAAGATGCCGTCATCCTGTCACTGGACGCCGAAACCGGCTCCGTCCGATGGAAGGGTAAACGTGGCGAATCCCGAGTCGGACATGTCACTCCGATTCTCGTTGAAGACGGAAGCCAGATCGTCACCGCAGGCGGAGACCGCGTTCAAGGGTTTGATGTAAAAACCGGAAAACGAATCTGGTCGATCTACAGTCAGGGTGAAGGCGTCACTCCGTCGCCGGTTGTTGGTGACGGCCTGATCTTCACGTCGTCCGGTTTCGAAGCACCAACGACTCGCGCGATTCGACTCGGAGGAAAGGGCGACATCACAAAATCGCACATCGCGTGGGAACAGACGAAAGGCGTGTCAGCTCTCGCATCGCTACTCTACGTCGCCCCGCACGTTTACTCGATTACTCGTGACAATATTCTGCATTGCCTTGAGGCGGACACCGGCGAAGTCGTCTGGCTGCAGCGTCTGGAAGGCGTTCACTCCGCGTCACCAGTCTTCGCCGATGGAAAGATCCATGTTCTTTCCGAAGACGGCGTGACACTGGTTCTGCGTCCGGGCGACAAGTACGACGAAATCGCCAGCAACAAACTCGGCGAAACCTGCCTGGCATCAATGGCCGTTTCCAACGGGCACTTCTACATCCGCTCGGCCGAGCATCTCTTCTGCATCGGCTCCAAATAAAGCAGATAGGCTCCACAGCCGCATGTGTGCTCGCGGTTGCTGAGAAACGTGTCCGAAACAAGTTTTCATTTTCAGTGGCACGCGACTCCGTCGCGTCAGCCTTTCCGAGGCTTTCCGCACGGTGTGCAGAGCCACTGTGGGCAACGCCGTTAAGGATTCTCACCGCCGGATTCTCCTTGTATTTGCCACCGGCTTTAGCCGGTGGTGTCTGAGCAATGGACAATCTGGTGAGCCGGCTTCAGCCGGACTTTCCGCGCGGAGTTGGTCAACTGGCTGAAGCCACAAGGGAAGTCCGGCTAAAGCCGGCTGCTTGACCACAATAAACCACGGATCCACCAGCTAAAGCTGGTGGCAAAGACTGGAACTGTGAATCCTTAACGGCGTTGCACTGTGGGGAAGTTCGGACATAACCTGAAGCGAGTTGCTCTGCCGTCCGCCCGAATTGCTGGTCTGCAGCTCGGTGCCCACCAACTGGCGGTTCGATCTCAGAATCACGAGCGCCGACATCGCCGCCACTTCCACGGGCAAAGATCGAGCGCCGCTCGAAAACGCTGCTCTCGAAGACCGAATCGATCTTCGTTCTTTCTGACGAAAGCGTGATCCAACCTGATAATTCAGTCGTTGACTGGATATATCATAGTGATATCATATCGATATCTATCGCGATCTCCCTCTTGAAGACAGGAACAGAGCTATGCACTCAGAAAAAACCTATCGTCCAATGTCCGGCTGGCCGGCACTGATTTGTATTCTCGGAACGTTCTTCGGAGGCTTCGCACTCTTTGTTTACGGAGTCAATGTCGAAGCCCCATTCCCAATCATGGGTGGAATTGCGATGGCCGTGATCGCACTCATCAGCCTGTTCGGATTCATGGCGATCGCCCCGAATCAATCGCGAGTGCTCCTGTTGTTTGGCTCGTACAGGGGTTCGGTCAAGGAGTCGGGCTTCTATTGGGTCATCCCGTTCTTCTCCAAGAAGAAACTGTCACTACGTGTCCGCAACTTCGAAACAGGCTCAACGACGACACCTGAAAAGAAGAACGAAGCCGGGCAGGTTGTGACGCCGAGCACACGATCCGGCGGCAGACCTTCCAAAGTAAACGACAGCGACGGTAACCCTGTCGACATTTCAGCGGTCGTGGTTTGGCGAGTGGTCGATACCGCCGAGGCATTGTTTGAAGTCGACGACTATGAAAACTTCATGGAAGTCCAAAGCGAAGCCGCGCTGCGAGTGCTCGCCAGCCGTCATCCTTACGATAGTGATGATTCAACGATCTCGCTCCGCGGCAATCCGGTTGAAGTCTGCGAGCAGCTCAAGACCGACATCCAGGAACGTCTCGATAAAGCGGGCTGCGAGGTCATCGAAGCTCGCATCAGCCACCTGGCGTACGCTCCTGAAATCGCTGCCGCGATGCTGCAACGTCAACAGGCTCAGGCCGTGGTTGCTGCACGAACGAAAATCGTCGAAGGAGCCGTCGGAATGGTCGACATGGCTCTCGCCCATCTGGAGCGGGACGGCATCGTACAACTCGATGAAGACCGGAAAGCCACGATGGTGTCGAATCTGCTCGTCGTGCTTTGCAGCGGCGGGCACACACAGCCCGTTGTCAATACGGGCACGCTGCACACCTAAGGAACTGTCCGAAATAACTTCCCGACAGTGGCACGACATTCCGTGTCGTCAGCCCATGCCGGGCTGACGCGACGGAGTCGCGTATCACAGAAAACGGGAACTGATTTCGAACACATTTCTAAGTGACCGTCGAAGAAGAAAACACCATACTGAAACGAAACACGTTCCGGCTTTGATTCAATCGAGCCGGGACGTTGTTTCGTAAGAATGAAACAGGCATCGGATGGCTCGTGAATCCTTCCTGCTGAGAACTGACCCGAAGATTCTGAGCGCGTTGCGGCGTTGGGCAGAGGACGACTTGCGCAGCACGAACGGTCAGTTGGATTTTATCCTGCGAAAAGCGCTGCGGGACGCAGGTCGACTGCCGGACAAAGAGAGAAAAGCGAAGAAGAAGCAAGAGCCGCCCGACGACTAAGGAATTGTCCCGAAATAAGTTCCTTGTTTGACCGCAAGCCGAAGGCGCCCGCGTTTCAGACGCTGGCACGCATTCAAAACACCATCGCCTGCGGCTTCGGGTCAAACAAGGCAATGGAAATCGGGAAGTTATTTCGGGACTGTTCCTAAGGTAATCTCAGCGTCATTTTTCAGGGCATCTACACTTCAGCTCGAAATCTCATCAAGCGGCTTCCGCACGAGGCTTAATTCAACCCTGCTCGCCACTCTGCGGCACGCGCTGTGTGTCGCCAGGCTTCGTAGCGTGGTCCGGGGCCGACGACTCGGGTTAAGGCACCGGGGACTGAGTCTGGCGGAGTCGCTCGACCGTTTTCGAAGCGGGTAATACCGAGCGATTTCGCATCGTTCGCTCCCTGCATCGAATCATCGAATGACTCGCGGCCGCCATCAATTCGGATTCCACCGAGTCGCGACGTCTCGTCATTCCCCCGCCAGAGCCGCTGCCAGTCGTCATGCAAACACATGTTGCCCGCGCACGGTCTCTCGACCTGCCACGTACGAACGAAAACCTTGCGGAGCGTCGTAAACGTTCTGGTCGCCGCTCCAGGCAATTAACGCTGGTTCTTTAATGTTTCGCAGCTCAAATGGGTTCAGAAGAGGAGCCTGCTGTTCCGACGCTCGCGGTGGCACGCTACGGCGAAGCACCATGGAAAGCCGCGAATCGACGAGCGAATTCCGCATTGCAAAGCCGATCGCCGATAACCGCGATGTGAGATTCTTTGCCAGCAGATCATCTCGCGAAGGAACAAGCAGCATCAGCATGTGGACGTTTATGAAAGTTGCTCGATCAACCGTGACTTCCGCTCCCAGATTTCCGTTGCACCACAGAACCAACCCGGTCCGACCAACGAAAACACAATTGTTGATACTGCATTCGCCGGCTCTGGGAGCGTACCAGGTGACGGCACTCCCGCCGAAAAACTCGCTGCCTCGGATAGCGACTCGATCGGCAACATCGGCTGCGACGCCGACCTGCAACGGCAGCCCCGGTGACATTCGGACTCGGCAGTGAGCCATCTTTAAAGCACCGCCGTCACAGCGAATGGCAGTCTGTCGGGCATTTTCCGGGTGACGCTTGCCTGCTCCTTTCTGAGGTCGACTTTGACATTCAAACGACAGTCCCTCGACAGTTAATTCACCTTTCTCAACGACAAATAACGCGTCTCCGCGGGCAGGAGCTGGCTGATCGAGATTAGCGACAATCTTCGGAAAAGAACCGATTGCCGGCCTGACGTTCAGCGACTTATCAATCCGAATTTGCCCGATCCGCAAACTGCGATTTGAAGCAATTTCGATCGTGCTTCCTTCCGGTGCTGCAGCGATCGCTTCCGGAAGAGATTCGTACCAACGGTCCGCCGGTAGAACATGGACGAACAGGTCAGGTAGCAGGTTCTGAAGATCGACCGGCAACACGTCGCCCTTCATGCCGTCTGCTTCGATTTGAGGTGCAGAGAGATCTCTGTTTACGGGGTGATGTTCTGCGTCGTTTTCACTCTGCCCGACGACTGCCGAATCGTCGCGGCGATCAGCGTCCGGTTTCGACGAAAGATGCCCAGCAACAACCGGCACTAACAGACACGTCGCCAGCGCTCCTCCCGCAGCAATCATCCATCTTCGGCGGCGACGCGTGAGACGAATCGTCGAGCCAGTTTCGTCAGACAATGCTTCGTTGACGACCCCGTCAATTTCGACAACCGTCTCGGCGGCGACACGTGCAAATTCCGGAGCGTTGGCGTCGAATTCGGCGACGTGAAATCGTCCCAATCATCGTCTGTGCCGACCGCGACCGGATTTCCTGTCGCGAGATTCGGATGTTTCAGAATCGCGGAAACCTGCCGTCCATCTTCGAAACGGTCTTCGGGATTCTTTGCATGCAGTTTCCTGATGACTGCCGTTAGCCATGCAGGCAATGTGGGATCGATCTGCTCGATCGATTCGACTTTGGCATGAGCAACAGCCGTTACCACTTCTCCTTGATTCTTGCCGGAGAACGGTGGCCGCCCCACACACATTGTGTAAAGGACGCTGCCCAGGCAGAAGAGGTCGGACGCCGGGCCGGTCTTTTCGCCGCGAGCCTGTTCTGGCGACATGTACCGTGGAGTGCCCAGCAGCGTTCCCGATCGAGTCAGTCGCGATGCCCCTTCTGCATGAGCGAGTCCAAAGTCGGTGATGCGAACTTCGTCCGTTCCGTCCATCAGCTGTCTCTCCGTTTGTCGAAGCCAGACGGGAATCTTCCGGTTCGACGTTTTGAACAGCAGGCCAGTGCTGGTTGCGACAATGTTAATTGCAGGCAAAGATGCGAACGCACCTGGATTGGGTTCACAAGGAAGCAGTAATCTACCCCGCCGGCCCCGACGTGAAATCACGTGGGTTAGACTGTGTGGAACATCGAAATCCTCGCACCCGCCTGGATTTCGTGATTCGAAATGGAGACGCAACTTGTCGACAGATATCTACGCACTGCTGGTTGGCATCAACGAATACTCGCCCGGTGTTGGAAAGCTGACCGGCTGCCTCAACGACATCGATCACTTCCAGAGTTACCTTAAGTCCAGGTTCGACCGGAGCCGGCTCCACGTCGTTTCACTCAAGGATGCAGACGCGACTCGCTCCAACATTATCGAGCAGTTCCGCTCGCACCTGGGACAAGCAACCGCTGACGATGTCGCTGTGTTTCAATATTGCGGCCACGGTGCCCGCTGGAAATCTGCCAAAGCCTTCGAGCCATTCTTTCCAGACGGCAAGGACGAAGGGCTCGTCTGTTATGACAGTCGCGGTGCCGGCGGGTTTGACCTGGCGGATAAAGAGCTGGCCGTTCTGCTGGCGGAACCAGCGAAGAACGCCCCCCCACATTGCCGTCATTCTTGACTGCTGCCACAGCGGGTCAGCCACGCGTGGGGCTGACGATTTTACACAATTGAAGTCGCGGCAGACTCACGACGTTCTCGAAGAGCGTCCGCTGGAAAGCTACCTCGACGGGTACTACTCGGATCTTTGTAAACGCGGCGGATCGCTCGATATCCCGGCCAGCCGACACATTCTGCTGGCCGCCTGCCAGCGGGTTCAGAAGGCCTGGGAAGGTAAGGACCACAGCGGAGTCTTCACCAGCACGCTGCTGGAAGTGCTCGACAAATCAGGGACCGATATTTTTTACGCGGACCTCTTCGTTCGTTGCCGCGCCGCCGTTCGCGAGCGAGCCGACAATCAGGATCCGCAGTTCGAAACTTCTCGCGGATTCCAGGCTTACGGCGGATTTCTGGGTGGCCAGACGTCGCAGGCGGCTCGACGTTTCAACGTCCACTTTGAAAATAATCGCTGGACAGTCGACTGCGGCTCGCTGCACGGCCTGCCCAGTGATCCTGACAGGAACGTCGAACGGGCACTCTTCTCCGAATCGGATCCGTTGCTTCCGACCGGGCGAGCAGCGACGACACAAGTCGGTCCTCAGAAAAGCGAACTTGAGTTGCTGGACATCGCCGCCGCCGATCCGTCCACCCGTTATCAGGCTGAGATCACCAGCCTGCCAGTTCCACCACTGGCCGTGCACCTGGAAGGCGAAGCCGTCGGCGCCGCAGCGTTTCAGCAATTCCTTGCCGCATCGGAAGATCGTTCGACCGGGGTGTCTTTTCAGACAGACTCGCCGGACGGAGCACAGTACGCGTTGGTCGCTGCCGACGATTGCTACCTGCTGAAACTGCGAGAGTCGGGAAAGTTGATCCAGGGCACAAAGGGCGACACCCCGGAAGCCGCCGCTTACCTGTTTCCGATTCTGAAGCGAGTTGCGAATTGGGAGCGGGCCGTCGAGCTTCAGAATCATTCCACGAAGATGAATCCGGACGAGGTGCAGTTCAAATTCAGCGAGGTGCTCGGCGAGCACGAGTGCGCCGGCAGCGAAGTCACCATCGATATTTCTCGAGAGGATGACGATTGGAAAGTCGTTCGCGGCACTTTAAAGGCCAACAATCTGTCGCAGCAGACACTGCACATCATGCTGGTCTATTTCTCGGAAGATTACGGATTCCAGCCGCTGTTCAATGAACGAGTTGAACGCTCGGAGAAGGACTTCATCGTCACGCTGGACGGGAATGCGATCTTCAATCTGGCTCTGGAAGAACACGAAGGCGACGAGGCGACTCACACGTTCAAACTAATCGTCAGCACGGAAAAGGTCGACGATTTTCTGCTGGGACAGGAGGCGTTGCAACTCGGCAAGATCGTCACGCCACCGTCGACTCGCGGTTTGAGTTTCGGAGCGCCTCGCAAAAAACTGGTCCACGAAAACGAGTGGTTCACCAAAGACGTACGTGTCAAGCTCGTCCGGCAACTCGATCGAATCTCCGCGAACGACGCGACGATGGCCAACCAGAAAATCACGATCAAGGGGCACCCATCGCTGCAGGCCGGCATCAGTCTCAGTGCTGCCGCACCGGCCACACGCAGCATCGGTGGCAGCTCGGACATTTATCGGGCTCTCGAACGCCAGGGAATGGAACTGATCAACTTCTCCGGCACGCGCGGTGACAGTGAGAGCATCCTCGAACTCACCGACATTCAGAATCCTGAGACTCTGGCAGATGAACCGATGAAGATTGAACTCGACATCGACCTCGCGGAGGGAGAGTTCATCCTGCCGCCGGCGTTCGACGGCGAGCACATCCTGCTGACCGGCGATCCGTCGCAGGACGACGAAGGCCGGACGCACATCAGCATCGGCCACATTCCCGACATACCGGACAATCGTCGGAGTCTGGGAAGCTCACTGAAGCTCTACTTTTTCAAGACATACCTGAAACAGGCAAACGTTAAGCGGCTGTGCTGGATCGAGTACCTGGCAGACGGAACATTCAAGCGACATCGCAGCGGAATGGCTGAGCAGGTTGCCGCCGCGAAGAATATCCTGCTGCTGATTCACGGAATCGTTGGTGACTCCGGCAAACTCGCCACGGGTCTGCGATTGGCCAGAGACGCGGACGGAAAAAGCGTCGATGAGAAATTCGACCTGGTGCTGACTTACGATTACGAAAACCTCAGCACAGAAATCTCCGCAACTGCTGCCCGATTGAAAGATCAACTCGTTGAAAGTCGAGGGGGCACGGAAGAGCATGTCTGTGTTGACCACTCTGGCCATCAACTCATTCCCTTTCGCTGCTCCGGTCTGCGGAGGGCTCATTTATCTGTTGAACTATTCGAAGAACGTAACTCCAACGCTCGAACAGATGAATCCAGCATCGGAATTCATCAGATCGCTCAACACAAGCCCCGACCCCGGCGTGCCCTACACAATCGTCGCGGGCGACATTCGAGACTACCAGGAATCGCCCGACTAATTGGCTGCTCAACTGATTGCGAAAGTCGGCTCGGGTTTTCTGTTTGACACCCTGTATCAGAAATCCGGCCACGACATCGCCGTCAGCACCGAGAGCATTCACGGCATCGCCAACGACCGCACACCGCCACCGGTCAAGCACAACGTGATCTGCCACCATTTGAATTACTTCACAAGCGAGGTCGGTCTACAAACCCTGGCAGCGGTTGACTGGGTTTAAAACGACTCTTCCGCACGGGCTCCCATGACAGAAAAAACCAGCAAGCCAGTCATCTTTCTGGCGTTTGCCAATGACCGAGATGACACCGTTGGATACTTGCGGAATCTGCCTGATGAAACGCGGCGGTTGCGCGAGGCTCTGGAGCCGGCGGAGCGGGCTGGATTGTGTGAGGTGGTCGTACGGTCCAACTCCACCGCCGCTGACATCTTCAAAGTGTTTCAGGATCCCAGATATCAAAATCGCGTTGCCATCTTCCACTATGGCGGACATGCCAACGGTTATGAATTGTTGCTGGAATCGACGACGGGAAACGCGGCAACCGCCAATGCGGATGGCCTGGCGGGCTTCCTCGCGCAACAGCAAGGGCTGCAGTTAGTTTTCTTGAACGGTTGCTCGACGATGCGACAGACGTTTGCGCTGCTGGAAGCCAACATTTCGGCGGTCATCTCGACCTCGCGCGCTATCGATGACAAGGTGGCGACGGATTTTTCGTGCCAGTTCTATCAGGGCCTCGCGGGTGGAGCGGGTTTACAGAAGGCGTTCGACGAAGCGGAAGCCACCATCGAAACGACGTGCGGCGACAACACACGAGCGCTCTATCTGGATGACTCCACCGGATACAAAGATACCTTCGATGCATACCGTCTGCCCTGGTTGCTGTCGTTTCGGCAGGGGATGGATCACGTCACTTCATGGAACCTGCCGAACGCAGTTGATGATCCGTTGTTCGGCCTTCCCATCCCGCCAGAACGTGACCTGCCGGAGAGTCCTTACCGTCATCTGAACTGGTTCACCGGCGAGGACTCGGATGTGTTTTTCGGACGCGGCCACCAGATTCGCGAACTGTATGACCGACTGACGGCGCCGCGCACCGCTCCGATCATGCTGTTCTATGGTCAGTCGGGTGTGGGGAAATCGTCGATCCTGGATGCCGGTTTGATTCCGCGACTGGAGCATGACTACGACGTGCGCTATCTGCGACGCGGCGAAGCAGGGCTGCTGGATGCTCTCCAACTGGCCTTTCTTCCCGAAGCGGTCGATGTGCCGATTGAGTCAGCATGGCGGGCGAAAGAGGAACAGACTGGCAAGCCGCTGATCGTTTTCCTGGACCAGGTGGAAGAACTTTACACACGTCCCATTGTGGACCGGCCCGACGAACTCGATCAATTGCTGGCGGTCCTCAAGGCAATCTTCATCGATCCGAACCGACGACCACAGGGGAAACTCGTACTGGGCTTTCGCAAGGAATGGCTGGCCGAACTGGAAGCGCAACTGATCGCTTACGAGCTGCCTCGAACGAAGGTGTTTCTCGAACCAATCGATCGGCGAGGCGTCATCGAGATCGTTCAGGGGCCGGCGCGATCCGAGCGACTTTCTGAGCGATACGGACTCACCATCGAAGAGAGTCTTGCTGAGGTCATCGCTGACGATCTGCTGGGCGACAAGGACTCGGCGATCGCGCCGACGCTTCAGATCCTGCTGACGAAAATGTGGACCAGCGCGACTGCCGAGAACTACGAACATCCACAGTTCAGCCAGGACCTGTATCAGCGGTTGCGACGCGAAGGCATCCTTTTACGCGACTTCCTGAATCAGCAGATCGCGGCGTTCCGCGAGCGTTATCCGGAAGCCGTTGATTCGGGTTTGCTGCTGGACATTGTCTCCCTGCACACGACGCCGCTGGGTACGACCGACCAGAAAACGGTCGAGCAACTGCAGAAACAATACGCGCACCTGGACACGACATTGCCAGAGCTGATTCAACAGTGCCAGGACCTGCACCTGTTGACGGTCGCGGCGAGTGCTCAAAAAGAAAGCATCAGAACAACCCGTCTCGCTCACGACACACTCGCCCCGCTGGTGCGCGAACAGTTCGATGTCTCCGACAAACCGGGACAGCGAGCCCGTCGAATTCTCGACAACCGCGCCGTTGACTGGATCGATGACAAAACAGGTACGCCGCTGGACGAAGCTGATCTCGCCATGGTCGAACAGGGCGCGCAGGGAACCCGAGTTTTCAGCCCCACTGAACAACGCCTGCTGGACGCCAGTCGCGAACCGCGTCTGTTGAAGGAACGGGAACGTCTCAGAATCAAGCGATTCGAGGTGGCGGTCGTCATTTGCCTGGCGGTCTTCACGCTCGTCGTGGGTTGGCTGTGGCGATCGGCGGAAAATGCGCGTGTCGTTGCCGATCAGGCCAGAGGTCAGGAAGAACTCGTCAAGAATGAGGCAGTGGAGAGTCTGGCGAAAGCCATTGCCGCAGCTGACACGTGGCTGATCCAGGTCAGTAATGACTTACTTTACTACCCTGGTTTGGGGCCGATGCACCATCGACTGCTGGATCAGGCAGCCGTTGATTACAGGAGGATCGGCGAGAAAAAAAGTGATGATCCCAAACTACAAGTGCAGTATGCGAAATCTACGATCCGACTGGGTGACGTCTATATGCTGCTTGGCAGACTTGACCAGTCGCTGACGACATTCGAGGCGGCGGAGAAGATGTTTTTGTCACTCTCAGATAAAGAGAGTGACCACAGTTCGCAGCAGCTCGATCTGGCAAAATGCCACCTTGGTCAGGGCCTGGTTCTCAGCCGACAGGACCGTCCTGCGAAGTCGCGTAAGAAGTTTGAATCCGCTTTGAAAATGCTGAAAGAAATGCCGCAGGAAACCGAGGTCATCGACGCACATGCCCGGGCACAGGTTGGACTGGCAGGTCTATTGAATGACCCCAGTGAAGCCGCTCAGAGAATCGACCTGCTGCGAAATTCGATCGCGATGGTCAGGCGTCGGTCCGCTGGTGCGTCGCGAGGCGAAGCGGCTGAACTTCGCCGCGGCGGCCGAGAAGATCGCCAACGTCGACGGAGCACTGCGGATTCGCAATCAGTTAACGGCT
>Ga0316208_1002093_pt1 | contig 16969 bp, 11 predicted proteins | sample 3monopyrite_MG_FD_204944 | JGI IMG/M metagenome (GOLD analysis project Ga0316208, IMG submission 204944) | Microbial mat bacterial communities from mineral coupon in-situ incubated in ocean water Damariscotta River, Maine, United States -... | ecosystem: Environmental > Aquatic > Marine >...
AGTCGGACGACCTTGTCCATTTCGCCCAGGACAGCCTGGCAGCAGAACTTGACTTTCTTGCCGCTGCCACAAGGGCAAGGGGCATAAACATCCATTTTCGAAGTCATCAAGAAATATCCCGAGCAAGAGTATTGCTGAACGACGGCCGCGATGAACATCGGCATTTAGCGTCAGTTCGGGTGCACGCGACGCGTTCAATCGGAATGGACGAACGGCGAAGATGCGGCGGCCAGTATGACGGCAAAGAATATTGAATAGGGGAATGGTGAGAGGCGATTCACCTGCTCACTCGGTCGAGCCGAATCCTATGCGAACATTGCCCGGTTTGACAGCATCGACCGGAGCATCAGGCAGCTCGCCGCGCATCCTCTGTGGGAGGTTCTGCCCGGTAGGTTTCCGGAATATCGATCGGCCACGCGACATCTGCAGAATCGGATTCCGCCAGCACGTACATGGCGTCCAGACGCTGCTGAATTTCCTGCGTCAGCGCATCCAGTTCTTCACGACCGACGTTTTCCGGAACATAGATTGGCTTGTCGAGAAAAGCGGTCACTTTCGAAAACGGCTTGGGGATGACAAGGTCCGTCCATTTGCCGGAAATCTTCCAACAGCGAGACACTCGATAGGCCAACGGAACGATCGGGCGGCCGCTCTTTGCCGCGAGAAACACGATGCCGTCCTTCATGACGCGACGAGGACCGCGAGGTCCGTCCGGCGTGATCGTGATGTGGTAATCCTGAACGACCGTGATCGCTTCCCGCAGCGCCTTGACGCCTCGTTTTCCGGAAGAGCCGCGTACCGGTTTAATGTTTAGAAACTCCATCGCGCAGGCGAGAAACGAACCATCGGTATGGCCGCTGACCATTCCGGCTGTGGCAATTTGAGGGCCATGAAACAGCGGCATGACGATCGTGTCGTGCCAGGTGCAGAACAGGTATCGGCCTTTGACGTCCGGTCGGCACGGATTGGTGTCCTCGTCGATGGCGACTTCAGTGCGCCGGACTGTCAGGTAGAGAGCCTGAATCCCGCGCACCAGCAGCCAGGCAGCGAATTTCGTCAGCAATGGGCTTTTTAACTTCATGATCCAGCTCGTCCGTGAGTGATCTGGCAGCGAGCACTGAGCTGCCGCGTCCGTGACCTTCCATGGCGGGTGGAATCTTAAACGGCATCCCCAAACTGACGGAAGATCGGAGTCTGACTGTTGGGTTCTGAGTTTGCGCGATCTGAAGACTGAGAAGCGTAGAGAATGGCGAAAGCTATAAATGAGCACCACATCACTGCAAATGCTATGACAACCGGCTTGGCTCCTATGTTTGTTGATTTGCCAATCCCAAGGATTTCGATTTGAAAATTGAGTAATCCGAACCAGGCAAGGACTAGCAGAGACTCAATGAGAGTGGTGAGGAAGAATTTGTCTAAACCAAAGTTGAAGCCAACCACAGCTGCGATGGCCAGAAACGGAATACAGGCCCGTCGAAGAATTCGAGCAACCCAGGCTTGATCTTCGACATCTTTTTTTCGATGCCGGGCTACTTGCGTTCCGCTGGCAATCCGCCGTTGGCGTCTTGCTTCCTGCTGCTTTTTTTCGACCCTTTCCGCCTCAGATGGCAGATCAAGCTTCTCACATTCGTCACAGAATTCTGCAGAGTTCGCGATTCCCGTTCCGCAGTTTCGGCAGGGACGCATGAAATGACCCTTCGACGTTGAAAACGCAGAGCAACTGGTAGGCTGGAACAAGTTCCGCGCAGTTCCGGCACCTCTACGCGATTGATCTGCCGGAACTGCGCGGAGCTTGTTCCAGCCTACTCCTTATGACCCTTCTTTGGCTGCCGTTCTGGCGATGCGTTTGGCGGCGGCTTTGTCGATCATGGCCTGGGCGGCGTCGTTCAGGAGCAGCACGCAGATGATGAAAATCAGCAGGCCATTCGAGAAGTGCGAGCCGGTTCCGTCGACCAGAAGCTTCGTCGCGATGACGGCGAGGATTGACAGCATCAGAACGCCGAAGTGTTTGTTCCTGGCGACGATCGCGCTGAGCGGGATCATGCAGAAAACCATGATGCCCGAAGCGACAAGTATGGCAGCAACCATCCACCAGAACTGCGTCTCCAGATCCATGATCGCGACGGCAGCGAATACGGAATCGAGACTGAACAGGACATTCATCAGGGCGAGGTACCCGACGACGGCGAGGACTTTGAACGTTCCGCTCTTTGCATCTTTCTCGGCGTGAGCGTGTCCTTCCAGTTCTTCGCGAAACTTGTGGTAGTACTCCCAGACGGCCATGGCGAGGATGATCAGCCCGCCGCCAAACAGCACGAGGCTCATCCAGGTCAGCTTGGCACCTTCGGGCGCGAACCAAAGATTGGGAAACCACTTTGAAGTGGATTGCGGATTCTCAAGAAACGACAGTTGCGACAGGCTGAAGAGAAATACGATTCGCAGCAAAGCCGCCATGACGAGCGCGACCGATCGCCACAGCATGTGCTTCTTCTCGTCGAGGTTGAGTCCCTTCAGCGAGAACTCGATCAGCAGACCGTTGTCGATGCCGAGGCCGGCGCTCAGCAGCACCAGTGAAACAAACGAGAAGAAAACGTCCACGATTTCGAATCCTCAGCAATGACAGAGTTCGAAGGCAACCTCAGCGGAGTCACTTACAGCTTGCTGTAGACGCCCCAGGCACCCGCGATCAGCAGGCCGACGCACGACAGAATCAGGAAGCCGTCCCAAACCTTGCCGGGGCGAATCGGTTCATCAGTTTTTGTGTAGCGGAACCAAAGCGCCGCAAAGCCGAGCATTGGCAGCATGATCGCCTGCATCAGGCCGCTGAGCAGTACAAGCTTCACCGGGTTGATTCCGCTGCACCACAGGCTCATCGAAATCAGCGGCAGAACGATTGCGAGAATCAGGATCGATTGGTTGTGAGCCTTTTCGTTATCCCGGCTCATCAGGCCGTAGACCTTGAAGGCGTCTGTGTAAAGTCGCGTCCACGCGGCGTTGGCTACCAGGTAAGTCGAGTAAAGGACGGCGATCGCTCCGACGAGGAACAGCCACTTGGCGTACTCGCCAAAGACCGGCACATATTGTTCGAGCAGGGTGCTGACCATTCGCATGCCTTCCGGGTCGAGGCCGTTCTGATACATGACGGCAACTCCCATGAAGAAGAAGGCCAGCGTCGCGATTGTGTAAATCAGCATCGACGCGAACGAGTCCCATCTCATGACGTTGATCCAACCGTTGGCTCGACGATACCAGCCTTCGTCATTCGTCTTCGGGCCGGTGTACTTTGCGTAGCCCTTTTCGATGCACCAGTATGGGTAGGCAACCAGTTCAGTCGCTCCGACTCCGATGATACCGAACGTGGCCAGTGCCGTTGCCAGAGGCTGTTTCAACTCCCAGTAAGGTAGGCCGGGAGGTGCGACACCAGCGTCCGGCAACAGGGGCATCAGTCCTGCAAAGATCTCGCCGGCGCTCATGGCGAATTCCGGCTTGAACTGCAGAGCCATCACATTGCCGATCGTGATGAATGTGAATCCGACGACGAGGAACGTTGAAACGTTCTGGATGAGGCCGTACTTGCCTCGAACCAGCAGGACGATTGTCATGATGGCCACGGCGATGGACCAGTATTTGTCGTCCCAGGTCCACGGGGTCAACGCTGCTTTGACTGCTGATTTTTCGATGCACAGCACGTCATCTTTGGTGAAGTCCTCGCCTGAGGCTTCTTTGGTGTCGACGATCTTCTCTTTTCGGATCAGATTTCGAATGAGCTGAAGTGTTTCTGCAGTTCGACCAGGAGTGTCTTCGTCGAGCTTTGCCAGTTTCAATCCGATGACTTCCCGAGCACGCTTAACTTCCTCTTGTTCCGCAGTGGGAAGCGCTGCCAGGAAGTCGTTGTTGTTTTCCTCTTCGTCATCCCACGCGATGTACCGTTTCAGCTCTGCTTCTGACGGATACTCAATTCCTTCGTCGGAGTTGCCAGTCAACACGGCTTCGACGGCTGCCTTTTCGACGCCCTGGACGTCATTTCTGGTGAATTTTTCGCCTGCGTCTTCCCTGGCTTTGGCGACCTTCTCTCTCTCGATCAGCTTTTGAACGAGCTGCACTGTTTCCGCCGCGCGCCCGGGCGATCCATCGTCAAGATTCGACAGCCGGGTTTCGATAACTTCCTGAGCACGAGTGACTCGCTTCTGCTGGTCCGGAGCAAGCGTTGCGTGGAAGTCGTTGTTGTGATTTTTCTTTTCATCGTCCCAGGCAATGTACCGCTTTAAGTCGGACTCGGACGGAAACTTGATCGCTTCGACATAGTCGCCGGTCAGTGGTCGGGCGAGTGCCAGTGCCTGACCGACTCCGCCGATGATGCCACCCAGCTGGCCGAACCCAACGATCATCATGATCAGCCAGTACCAGATGATCCAACTGACACCCAGACGCGGGCCGGGGATTCGATTGAGCGATGTCAGCGTGGTCTCACCCTGACTGATGGCGACCCGTCCGAGTTCAATCTGCACGAAGACTTTGATGACACATCCAACGACAATCAGCCACAGCAGCGAAATGCCGGCCTGGGCTCCGGTCTTTGTCGTCGCGATCAATTCTCCCGACCCAACGATGCTGGCCGCAATGATCAGTCCCGGACCAAGCTTTCGAAAGATGCCGCCAAACGACGTTGGCGGTTCCTGAATGTCGCTGTTCTCGGTCGTTGCTTCGGCGGGTGTTGCTTCGGCGGGTGTGGTCGCCGCATCGTCGTTCTGCGGAATCTGCTCTTCGTTCGTATCGGACATGCGAGGTTGCTTTCGCTGTTGAGTGGCTCAGTGCGCGTACGCAGAAAGACGTAAATCGATAATGAACGTTCGGTTATAGTCCCGTCCGAAAATCGCTTCAACCAGCGGCGATTGGGTGCGCTCTACGATTTCTCGTAGGTCAGGCTCTGCCTGACGAAAACTTGCCGCTAAGTGGTCGGTTTCATAAATCCTTAAAGGGTTGGCATGGAAAGTTTGTTTGACCCGAAGCCGTAGGCGAAGGCGTTTCCGAACGTAAATTGCACCTTCGCCTGCGGCTTCGGGTCAAACGATCAACCGTGTCAGGATTTACAAACAAGACCACTAAGTACCTGTCCAGAATAATTTCGGGATTCCGTCAGGCACAGCCTGACCTACCACGTTGACGACATCGCGTACCGTGTTACCAGTCGCCGACGCTGCCATCCGGGTAGAAGACTCGTTGAGGAATTTCCTGCTCGAACGGATGTTCGGCTACGGCGTCCTCGTTGATCGAGATGCCGAGTCCAGGTCGAGTATTCGGCTTCACGAGTCGACCTTCCGGTTCGATCGTGAAACCCTCATCAACGACGTCGCTACGCCAGGGAACATCGTTATGAACGGTTTCGCAGATGATGTAGCCGGGTTGCGAGAATCCGAACTCCAGGGACGCCGCCGTGCTGACGGGGCCTTGCGGATTGTGTGGTGCTAGCGCGATTCGATGAGCATCAGCCAGCGCGGCAATTCGCCGAGCTGCCGTCAGGCCGCCGCAGTGGGTGATGTCGAGCTGGCAGATCTCACACGCGCGTCTTGCAAATAATTCCTGAAAGTCGGCCAGGTCAGTGACTCGTTCACCGGTTGCGACGGGAGTTGTGATCGCCTCGTTGATTGTTGCCAGGCCATCGACCGATTCTGGCCAGCAGGGCTCTTCGAAGAAGTACAGACCGTAGGGGTCGAGAGCTTTTCCGAATCGCAACCCCATGGCAGGCGACGGTCGAGCATGGCAGTCGACCATGATGTCGATGTCGTCGCCGACGGCGTCGCGCATGGAGGCGACGGCTGCCTCCGCGAGCCGCACCGGCCGCAGCCCTTCGATTGGCATCGTCGGCGGAACGGCCATGCTTTTAAACGCGGTATAGCCGTCCTCGACGGCCTTCTGAGCCAGTTCGCCAAACTGCCTGGCGTCTTCGACGGACGTTTCGTAAAAGTCTTCCATCTTGCCGCCGCCGAGGTGGCAGTACGTTCGAATCCAGTCTCGAACCGGCCCGCCCCACAACTGCGAACACGGCATGTTGGCGACCTTGCCAGCGATATCCCACAGCGCGATGTCGATGCCTGAAATTGCCGTCGAGCGAACGATCCCATTTCCGTGCCAGAAGTGCTGACGGAACATCATCTGCCAGAGGTGTTCGATCCGTCGCGGATCCTCGCCAATGATCAGTTCGGCGATGTCCTGCACCGCCCCGACGACTCCACGAGTGTGCCATTCGAGAGTGGCTTCTCCCCAGCCGATCAGTCCCGGCTGGTCGGTCACGACTTTGACAAACACCCAGTTCCGCATGCGGGCGTGACAGACGAGCGTTTCAACGGCCGTAATCTTCATCGTTTGTCTCGTTCCGTTTTCTTATGAGTAGGATCTGTCGCTAAATCGGCAATAGATTCATTTGTGAGCCGACGGCGATAGCCGCGGGCCGGGATCAACTGACGACATGCCCGAGGCTAGCGCCTTCGGCTCACACCTACGGGAAAGAGCCTAAACGAGTTGAAGTAGCTTTTCGATCTGATCGATCAGCGCGGCTTCGAGTTTCTCAAGGCTGCCTTTTGCGAGGATTGAGGCGTCCTCCTGGTAGAGTCCTTTGCCGTACGAATCCTCGTCCGGCAAATACCAGACGTCGGACCCGTTGGCGAGCGTTCCGATGATCAGCGGTACGTCCGGAAATCGGTTTCGCAGTTTCCGCTGCAGGACGTTGTAGTGTTCTCCGTCAAGTGCGACCCACACCGCGTCGCCCATTTTCCACAGGCGGATTGGGTAGGGATAGGAATCGGCATCGTCGAGATGAGCGACTCGGACAAGGCGACGGGTCATGCGTTCAATCATGGCTCGTGCATCGCGAGCGGCGTCGGCGTCTCCCGTCTCAACGGCTGCGGCTTCCTTCACTTTCCAATCGGCGGCCTCTTGCTGCAATTCATCGTGCCGTGGGAGATCGTCGCGATAATTGAGAGCGACTTCTGAACGCTGCTCACGCCAGATGCTTGCTTGCTCCCGCTGAGCTGCGGAAGACTTTTCGTAGCCCCAACTACCGATCGTTGCGCCGGAGATTACCGCGCCTCCGTACTTCATGTTTGCATCAACCGGTGGGAGGCCTTCCAGAGCTGACATCACGGCGTACCCGAGTTGTCGTCCGTTTCGGTCAGCGACCTCGGTGTTACCGACGAAGCCATGTCGAGGTCCGATGTCGCCGGACGCGCCCTGAATGAAGAAGCATGGAGCGTCCGTCGCCGCTTCAATGACCTCACACATTGCTCCGGGATAGTCAGGGCTGATCAGAGTGTTGTCCCAGGCGAGCGTCGTCGGATGACAGGCGTAGTTGACGACTGTCGCCATGACCGAGTGGTCGACGGCGCTGGCGACTCGGATGACTCCGACTGTGTCGTCGGCTTCCCCGGCGGAATTGAATCCGCAAACGTACCGGCCGAGTGTTTCGTCTTTGAAGTCGCGGTTGGTCGCGAGATCGCATCGGCCGGTTCCGTAGGTAAGGACTGCAGGCTGCAGCTGCTCTGACGCTTCTCGAATACCGTCGGAAATAGTGTCTGCAACGTCGGCAAGATACTGCGGAATCAGTTCGCCTCCGGGCAGGTCGACACGCTCATGCCCCATCAACCCAGCCGCGTGAGTGTGAGAAAAGAAAACGACAATCTGGCTTCGTTCAACGCCGGACGACTCGCTGACCCGGTCGAGCAGTTCGTTCATTTCGCGATTCCACAACAGGCAGTGGTCGATCGCGACAAAGACAACCGGCTTTGTTGTGGCGTCGGTCGAATCTTCAGGCTGCATAACCAGAATCGTCGTCGTCAATGGACGATGAATGCCGGTGGAGCCGTCATGAGTGGCAGCTCCCCACATCCGATGATAGATCCCAACGGGCGGCGTGATGTCACGCCGCGCGATTCCAGCGTGGCAGCGGCTCTGTGGAAACTCGACAGTCTGCATGGTCAAAATCTTTCGCCGACTCAAGGAAGTTAAGATTCCAATTCGTTCTCGCGGACCCGAAGCAGCGCCCAGCAGATCGACGACAACAGAAACATTGTGCCGAACAGCATCGGAATTGCATTCCAACTGTTCTCGCCGCACAGCTTCAGCATTGCCGGATTGTTCTGAATCGAACCCCGGAAGTGAGGGACGCTCCAGATGACCAGGCCGGCCCCGAAGTTTCCGATCATGTTCATCCAACTGAAAACAAGCGACACGTTGCGACCGCCCATGTCCATGGTCGAGGCGTAGGCACACGGTCCGGCGACGGCGGCAAAGAAGGCGCCGGCGCTGATCACAAGAGTGGCGGTTGTCGCGTCCTGCACAAACCACGCCGAGAAAACCAGGACCGAACAGAGAAACAACGCACCGCCTGCGAGTCCCGATCGGGCGAGTGTCAGTCGGTTGGTTTTTCGATAGACATAGTCAGACAGACCTCCGGCGAGGATGGCTGCGACGACGGTTGCAATCAGTGGCAGGGTCGACAGCCAGCCAGACTTCGCGGTCGACACGCCGCGAGTTTCCTGCAGGTAGGTGGGAAACCAGCTCTGGAAGAATGCGGCTCCGGCCGCTCTGAAGAACTGTTGCCCGCAGATCATCCAGAACGACATCCGAGCTGCCAGGAAGAGCCACGATGCTGGTGGGTTGGCATCTTTTGAGTTCGATTCGTTTTCTGATGAAACTTGATCCGAGTTTGAGGAGTCTTCGGTGTCAGCCATCGGGGATTGTGATTCGCCGTTCACTTCCGCGATGTAGTCGCACTCGGCCCGGTTAGCGCTGCGGTGCTCGGAAGGCGTTTCGCGAAACCATCGCCGAAACCCGACTGCCCACAGCAAACCAGGGATTGAGTACAGAATCAGAGTCCAGCGCCAGCCGATGGGTTCAAGGAGCTCGCCCGTAAGTCCCAATCCGATTGCTCCTCCGACCGGCATCGCCGCGGCGAGAAATCCACTCGCCAGGCCTCGCTCACCCTTCGGAAACCATTTCGTAATGGCGATCGTCGAACAGGGAAAGAGCCCGGCCTGTGCAACACCGATTCCGATGCGACCGGTCAGAAGTCCGGCCACACCGGCTGCCATTCCAAACAACATTGTCGCGAGTGCGGAAAGCGAAGCGAAGATTGGCAGCCAGATTCGCGATCCAAATTTCTTTCCCAGCAGCCCGCCTGGTATTTGGCACAAAGCGTACGCCCAGAAGAAGGAACCCATGACAAAGCCCATGGATTCTTCGCTGATGTTCAGGTCGAGGCGAATCGTCTTTTCGGCAACGCCCAGTGAATTGCGGCAGAGGTACGCGATCATCGCCCCTGAGCACAGCCATGCTGACAGGATCACGCGGGCGTGCGACCGAGCCTCGTCGTCTGATTTACCGCTCGTCGATTCGGTGTCGTTGCTGGTCGAGTGTTGATCCATTGCGAATCCCGAAGCAGACTCTGCTAAAGTATTGGTTGAATCGTAGACCGGCAGAGTGACCGCGTCGCGAAGGTCTGGCAACCGAGTCGTTGGCGGTTCCGGTCGATGTGGAGTTGGTTGAGGAGTGACCTGGGGATCGATTAAGCAATGGGTTGAAAATAAGTTCCCTATACCAGCACGAAGCGCAAGCGAGTGATTCCTGAGTATCCACTCGCTCGCGCTTCGTGCTGGTATGAAATCGGGAAGTTGTTCTCGACACGTTCCTAAGGCTTTGATTCGGCTTTGATCAGCCACGAAGCGGCGACAGCGTATAGCCCCCGGCGTCAGCCAGGGGAATCGGGATCGTAGCGAGTAGAAAGCCGCGAAGCGGCGGCAGCAAATGGTGAAATTACGGCTGCCGTCGCCGCTTCGCGGCTGAGGTGTCTCTGGGATACGTTATTCTGCGGGTTGACACCCGCAGCTATGTGCTGCCACCGCTTCGCGGCTGACTTTCGGGCGGCAGATGATTCCCGATTCTCAATGGAAGAAACATCATGATGTCGGTCGTTCGAATTTTCGGTGTCTCGGGTGTTGTCCTCTCGATTTTGCACGGGCGGTGCCTCGCCGATGACTATCTGAAACTGGTCAAGCCGGTTCTCAAGGCTCGGTGTTATGCGTGTCACGGAGCGTTGAAGCAGGAGTCTGACCTGCGGCTCGACACGGCTGCTTCAATCAGGGGGCGAACCGACAGCCCGATCATTAATGCGCAGCAAGTTGACATCAGCGAACTGCTCGTGCGAGTCACGTCGGACGATGAATCGATTCGGATGCCGCCGGAAGGCGAGCCACTCAAGCCCGCCGAGATTGCTGCGATCAGAAACTGGATTGCCGCCGGCTCGCCCGCTCCCGAACACGAAGAAGCCGACAGCGATCCGCGCGAACACTGGTCGTTCCAGCGGCCGATTAAGGGGGAGTTGCCGACTGGCGAAGGCATCGCCACAGACAATCCAATTGACGCGTTCATTACGGCGAAGCATCGCGAGCTTGGCTTGAAACCTGTCGGGGCTGTCGAGAAGTCGCTGCTGTTGAGGCGGGTGTATCTCGACCTGATCGGCCTGCCGCCGACGCGCGAAGAGTTGAAAGCATTCCTTGCCGACGAAAGCCCCGGAGCGTGGATTCGCGTTGTCGATCGTCTGCTCGAAAGTCCGCACTACGGAGAACGCTGGGGGCGGCACTGGATGGACGTCTGGCGGTACACCGACTGGTACGGCCTCGGCAAGCAGTTGCGGAACAGTCAGAAGCACATCTGGCACTGGCGGGACTGGATCATTGAATCGCTGAACGATGACAAAGGCTACGACCGGATGGTGCTGGAAATGCTGGCGGGCGACGAGCTGGCGCCGACGGATCCTCAGACGCTACGAGCCACCGGGTTTCTCGCGAGGAACTATTACCTCTTTAATCGGACGACGTGGCTGGACTCGACGATCGAGCACACGTCAAAAGCGTTCCTCGGTCTGACTTTGAATTGTGCGAAATGCCACGACCACAAGTTCGACCCGTTGACTCACGACGACTATTACTCAATGCGAGCGATCTTCGAACCGCACCAGGTTCGACTGGACTCGCTGCCCGGCCAGATTGACCTTGAGAAGGATGGCTTGCCTCGAGTCTTTGACGCTCACCCCGACACCCCGACATACCTGCACCTCCGCGGCAATGAAAAGGATCCCGACACATCGCGAGTTATGCTCGCCGCAATCCCGGCTCTGCTGTCGACCGGAGATTTTCAGTTCGAGGACATCCCTCTCCCCGTCGAAGCTCACGCCCCGGAATTGCGGCTGTTCGTGCTGGCCGACCATCTGGCCGCTGCCGAGAAAGAGATCGCCGCCGCACGAAAGGCGGTGGCAGCGTCGCAGGCGGCTGTCGAGTCAGCTGCTGATGCCGAACCTGTCAACGTTCAGCCGGGTAAGCTGTTCCTGCAAGACGACTTCGATGCTGCGAACTCCGAGGCATGGGAAAACGTGCCGGACGAGTGGGTTTTTGCTGACGGCAAGGTCACTCAGACACTGGCCGGAGCGACGAGACGATTCCTGCGAACTCGTCAAACGCATCCGATTGACTTCGAAGCGACGCTGAAATTCAAGTTGCTCGGCGGCGACAGATGGAAGTCTGTCGGTCTGGCATTCGACGCGATCGATGGCCGTGAAAAAATGGTCTACATGAGTGCGGTGAAGCCGGGATCGAAGCTGCAGGTTGCCGTGAATCCTGGATCGGGTTCGCAGTATCCGAGCGGTGGTCTCGCCGCCCGGCCCGTCGTCACGAACACCGCTTATGAATTAAAAATCACCGTGAGGGGAGACCTGATCAACGCAGCGATCGCCGGCGTTCACACTCTGTCGTACCGATTGAAGCAGAAACGCGAAGCCGGACGAATCGATCTGATCGCGTTTGACGCGATCGCCGAGTTCGACTCAATTGAGATTCGCGAGTTGCCGGTTGGACGGCGCCTCATCGAACCAGGCGAGACGGGGCCGGTCGACACGGAAAACCTTGCACTTCAGCAAGCAGTTAGCAAAGCGACACTAGCTGCTGCGGATCTGAAACCGGGCATGATCAAAGCAGCGTTTGCGGCTGATCAGGCGAAGCTGAATTCACCGGATGATGAAGAATCGAAGACGCTGATCGCTGAAGCGGCGGTTGCTGCACGAAAGCATGAGTTGGCAATGGTCGAATTGGCCGTTGCCAAGTCACAGCTTGGACTTTCCGGCAAGTTGGACGCCGCAAAGAAGAAAGCAGCCGAAGATCGACTGAAGAAAGAGCAGGCTGCCGTCGCTAAGGCACGCACGGCTGTGCAGAAACCAGGAACGGCCTATACGTCGATCCGTGCCTCGTTGAAGGGGTTGGAAGGTCCGGCTGAGAAGCCTGATTCGCGAAACGCTCCGTACTCGAAAACCAGCACCGGCCGGCGTCTGGCATTGGCAAAGTGGATCGTCGATGCTCGCAATCCACTGCCGGCGAGAGTGGCCGTCAACCATATCTGGTTGCGACATTTCGGACAGCCGCTGGTCGACCCGGTCGAAGACTTCGGACGTCGCACGAAGGCTCCGCCAATGCAGGAACTACTCGACTGGCTGGCTGTCGATTTGCAGGAGAACGGCTGGAGCATGAAGCACCTGCATCGGCTGATCGTCACTTCGGAAGCGTACCGTCGTTCGACCGGAATTCGAGAAGCTGATCAGACAACTTCAAGGACTGACCCGACCAACCAGTACTACTGGCGACGGATGCCTGTCCGTATGGAGTCGCAGATCGTTCGCGACAGCGTTCTCCACCTGGCCGGCGTTCTGGATCCAAAGATGGGCGGCCCGACCGAGAATCCAAACGACAGGAACGTGCGGCGTCGCAGTTTGTATTTCACACAGTCGAGAGATGCTCGCAACGCGTTCGTCTCGATGTTCGACGATGCGGATCTTCAGGGATGCTATCGCCGCACAGAAAGCATCGTCCCGCAACAGGCGCTCGCGATGGCCAACAGCCGGCTGACTCTGGAGATGTCGCGATTGCTGAGTGACGGAATCGCTAAGCAGTCGCCGGAAGGTTCGCCACAGAATGAAGCGTTTGTAAGAGGAGCGTTTGAACTGTTGCTCGCTCGAAAGCCGACAAAGGCTGAGGTAACGACGTGTCAGGCGACAATGGAGCAATTAAAAGAAGCGTTAAAAGGCAAAGCAGACGCGACGACGCGAGCGAAAACGGCGATCGTTCACGCTTTGCTGAACCACAACGATTTTGTGACGATTCGATGAAGCATCGAGAATGAGGGACGAAGTGCAGGGTACGTCAAGCGCAGCGCCGGCGTACCATCGCAAGCCTCTTACCAAAGCCATCGGTACGCCTGCGCTGCGCTTGACATACCCTGCACAAGGATGGCTGGTCGCGATCGGGGCTGATAACAGGAAACAAGCGGAGATCGACGAATGAGTTTCAACAATTCACACAGCGGAAATCAACGGGCGACTCGGCGCGAGTTGCTTGGTTCGGGAATGGGATTCGGAGCTCTGGCGCTTAACGCGATGCTGCAAAGCGACGCGGCGGCCAGCGATTCGCATTCGCTCTTGCCGGACGCTCAGCCGAAGGCGAAGAACGTAATTTTGCTCTTCATGCGCGGCGGCGTCAGCCACATGGAGAGCTTCGATCCGAAGCCCGAGCTGACAAAACACGCCGGAAAGTCGATCAACGATTCGCCTTTCAAGAGCGTCCAGGATCCCGAGAAGCTGAAGAAGGTGCGCGTCGTTGTCGTGAACGATGCAAACGGCCAGCAACGCAACAAGCTTTATCCGCTGCAGGTTGGGTTCAAGAAGTACGGACAGAGCGGCATCGAGATCAGTGACTGGTTTCCTCACATCGGCAGCTGTGCTGATGACATCTCATTCATCCGGTCGATGTGGACAACGGACGACAATCACGGCGCTCAGGTTCAGTTTATTTCCGGCCGACACATGCTGGATGAACGTGTGCCGACTCTTGGCGCATGGGTCACCTGGGGGCTCGGGACGCTGAACCAGAATCTGCCGCAATTTATCTCGATGGGGCCGCGATACTTCGACACTCGCGACGGTCATTATCTCGGGCCGGCCTACGATGCGATTCCGATGAAAGTCGATCCGGCAAACCCGTTGCCGTACGCTCGGCCTGAAGTCGACTTCTCACCACCGGAGCAGAAACTGACTTTCGATTTGATCAATCGACTCAACCGGATCAGTACCGAGCAGTACCCATCAGATAACTCACTGCGAGCCCGCATGCAGTCGTACGAGCTGGCATACCGAATGCAGACGGCCGTGCCGGACGTGATTCGCTTTGACGGCGAGACGCAGGAAACTCAGAACCTGTACGGGCTCGACGATCCGAAGACGAAACCGTTTGGGATGCAGTTACTGGCCGCGCGGCGGTTTGCCGAACGAGGCGTTCGGTTCATTCAGATCATGCACGGTTCTGGAGCCGCCGGTGCCTGGGATTCGCATTCGAATCTCCAGGCAAGCCACGCGAAACTGTCAGGTCAGGTGGACCGGCCGATCGCCGGTCTACTGAAGGATCTGAAGCGACGAGGGTTGCTTGAAGAAACGATTGTCGTGTTTGCCACAGAGTTTGGACGGACTCCGGGTTCACAGGGAGCCAACGGGCGTGACCATCATCCGTACGGCTTTTCAGTGTGGATGGCCGGCGGCGGGCTGAAGGGCGGGATCGCTCACGGAGCGACGGACGAGATCGGCTTCCATGCCGAAGAGAACCCGCATTACGTCACCGACATCCACGCGACCATCCTGCACCAGCTGGGGCTCGATCGAAAACGGCTGGAAGTGCCGTCGCACAAGCGGCTGGAGCAGGACTTCGGACACGTGATTCACGACATCATCGCGTGATTGTGGGATGCAGAATCCGTAGGCCAACGCAAAGAAGTAGGCTGGAACAAGCCTGCGCAGTTCCGGCAACGCATGTCTGGAATTGTCGGATTTTGACTTCGTGCTCTGCCGGAACAGCGCTTCGCTCGTTCCAGCCTACGACGTCGCACCAGCTGTTACTTCAGTTCGAGCAGCTTCACATTCTTGTACCACACTTTGTGGCCGTGATCCTGGAAGCCGAGAAAGCCTCTGCGGGCGAAGTCTTTGACGGCTCGCGGCTCTTTTTTCAGCTGGTACTTGTGCTTCTGGCCGTCTGGGCAGATTCCAGGTTCGGTGAACTGGTCGGCGTTGATTTCGCTGACTTTCGAACCGTTCAGTGTCACGCTGATGTTTGGGCCCTGGCAGCGGATTTCGAAACTGTTCCACTCGCCTGTTTTTTTACCGGCATTCTTCGACGTCGTCGCCAGGTCGTAGATCGCGCCCATTTCGTGTTTGCCGGTTTTGTCGCCGGCCATGACCTGAATTTCGAAGCCGGTGTGAACGGGATTTTTTGGGTCTTCGACTCTGAGAAAGATTCCCGAGTTGCAGCGTTCGTCGAGCCACATCACGTCGCACTTCAGGACGAAGTCGCCAAACTGTTTTTCGTGGATGACGATGTAGCCGCCCGACTTGTAAGGAACGATTGAGCCCTCTTCGACTCTGGTCTGGATGGGCGTTCCTTTGTTCGTCTTCCAGCCGGTGAGATCTTTGCCGTTAAACAGAAGCTGCCAGCCGGCTTTCTTCTCGACAGAGGTCAGCGCGTTGTCGGAGGCGGAGGCCGAAGAAGCGGATACGGCAAGAGCAAGTAGCAGTGCGGACGCGATGTGGCAGCGCATGGAGTGGTTCCTGATTTGGGTTTAGATCATTGGATCTGCTGCGAATTTCGAATTCACGCAGAGGTTCATTGCATGAATGGTCAGAGCTGGAGACATTCTTCCCAGCAAGTCTGGCAGCTCGCGATTCTTCGTGCGAGTCCTGGTACGAAATCGACTTATCAAAAGCAAGACATGCCGAATATTCTGAGAACCACGAAAGACGCAAAGTACACGAAAGAAGAAGAATATGATTTCGTTTATTTCGCGTCTTTCGTGGTTGTAATCCTGCTTGACACGCTGCCGCGAATCAGCGGCCTGTTCCCGGCGTCCTTTTAACCAGAGACTGAGATAGCACCATGAGATTCTGCACTCGCCGACGTCACGTTCTATTCCTGCTGGCGGCGCTCGCGTCGATTGTGCTCCTGCCATCCACAGTGGCTCTACGCAAGTGTTCTGCGGCCGACGGTCCGAAGGCGCAGAAGAAGTCGCGGAGGGTGATCGAGTGGCTTCGCCAGGAAGGCGGTTCGAAGCACGACAAGACTCGCGGGATCACTGTCGACGCTGCCGGGAACTGCTATGTCACGGGCGAGTTCACTGACGAAGCGAAATTCGCCGACCGGACGGTGACCAGTCACGGGAGCATGGATTTCGTTCTGGCGAAGTACTCTCCGGACGGAAAGCTGCTGTGGCTTCAGACGGCCGGCGGAACGGAGATCGACCGCGGCTACAGCGTTGCGGTCGACGCTGCCGGAAACTCGTACGTTACCGGACATTTTCAGAGTCCTGAGTTTCGCATCGGCGAGGCGACGTTCACGAACCGAGGTGACTACGACTATTTCGTCGCGAAGTTTGATGCCGACGGAGAATTTAAGTGGGCACACAGCGGTGGTGGAGATGGCTACGACTATGGTCACGGAATCGCGGTCACCCCAAACGGCAATGTGTATGTGGCCGGTTCGTTCTCGGGAGTGGTCACGCTGGGGGAAGCGAAGTCAACGAATGCGAAGGGCAAGTCGATCCTGGTGGCAAAATACGACACCGACGGGAAGAGGCAGTGGAGTCGCCTGGCCGGAAATGATCGAGGGCAAAGCGGGCACAATATCGCCGTCGGATCGGACGGCCACTGTTACGTCTCGGGGTACGTGACGGGAGTCGTGCAGTTGGGCGGCGGCGAGTTCGGGTCTCCGACCACCGTTAAGGACATCTTCGTTGCTCGATTGAACGCTGACGGTGACTTCGTGTGGGCAACGACGACCGGGGGCGAGTCCGACGGACTAAGGATCAGTCCCGAAATAACTTCCCGATTTCCGGTTCC
>Ga0316208_1002094_pt1 | contig 16968 bp, 15 predicted proteins | sample 3monopyrite_MG_FD_204944 | JGI IMG/M metagenome (GOLD analysis project Ga0316208, IMG submission 204944) | Microbial mat bacterial communities from mineral coupon in-situ incubated in ocean water Damariscotta River, Maine, United States -... | ecosystem: Environmental > Aquatic > Marine >...
AAAATAAGCGCAAATTGGTTTCACCCTATCGACATAGGGTGCTGAGATAAAAATGTACTACTTGTTTTCTTCCGAAAGAGGGGCGAAATGGGAGGAGTTTGTGTTTCAGACTCTAAACTCTAGTTTAAAAAGTGTATTTTAAAAATCGTTTGAGAAATTTGAAAATGGTGTGATTTTTTTCGGTTTTGTTGTTGCGCTGTAATCTGGCTGGTTTATGATCTATATACCAGGCACCTGTCGGACTTAGGGTGAATCTACTGCGGAAAATGCATTTTGGTCATATTTTCCGTTCATTATCGTTAAGTAGAATGACTATTCGCCTCAAATGAACGAAAAATCTGCCTCAAAATGGCTTTCCCTCGCGACGATCACCTAAGTCCGACAGGCGCCGAGATTGTTAATGAAAGTGCGAGTATTTTCTTATAAAATCCCAGTGTTTATGTGGTGTGCAAAACAGATAGATATAGTTGCTGATTTTTTAGTCGTTTTGGGGCTGTGTGTTGGTGTCGTCTTAAGGCGGCAGCTGATTGTAGTAGCTGACAGTAATAGCCAATTGAATATAGGTTTTAATGTTTACTTATGTATGAGCAATATTTCGGCTTTAGTCGAACGCCATTCCGCCTCGAATCAGAGCCCGACATGTTTTTTTTCGGTGAAAGTCAAAAAAATGTACTGGCCTGCATTAAAAACTCCCTGTCGCTAAGAAAGGCGATTATTACACTTTCCGGTTTGCCCGGATCTGGTAAAACTACTGTTATGCGTCGCGCGATAGAGGAGTCAATCGTACCGGACACAATCATCTGCCGAATAAATCGAGCCAGATGTCATCATTTTCTTGACACCCTGAAAAGTGAAATTCGTAGTCGACTAAAAACACTCGTCAGCGCTGATCTTGAAAGCATTGACTTATACCAGCTTGTTTTGCACGCGGTAGATGAAAAGAAACACTTTTTAGTTGTTGTTGACGAGTCACAACAATTGACTGAATCCGAAGTAGACGAGTTGTTTTCACTTGTTAGTATTGAAAAAGACAGCAGAAAATATTTTAAATTTCTGCTTGTGAGTCATGAGCCATTTCATGAGCATTTTGATATCGCCAAATATGCAAATACAGATGAACTGTTATCAATGCATTGTTTTCTTTTACCACTTTCACAGGCGGAAATTCTGCCTTACATTGAGCATCGGTTAACAAATACGGGTTGGACCGATGAACCCTCTTTTTCAAAAGATATTGAACACATCGTTTTTTTAATAACTCAGGGGGTTCCGCGTCGGATAAATTCGTTTTTTGATCGTTTAATGTTGTTTAGCTATTTTGAATCGAACAATATGATTGATATTGCGTTTTTGAAAAGCTTTTGTCGAGATCTGCTTGTCGATCTCGATACTCAGGCCCATCCTGATCTGGATAGTTTTGATTTGCGGCAGGCGTTGCGACGAGAGAAGCGTCTTTTTAGTTTGTCTGAAGCAGGCGAACTGGTGACAAATGTCGCTGAGTTTTCTGAAGCAGAATCCGGTCAGGGTGATGCCGAGGAGATAATAAATAAAAACGCTATTAGTGACGAGCCACTAGCATCTGAAGACCCTGAAGCGTTGATTGAATTTGTGTCCAGCTTTATTAAAAATCCCGAACGCTATAAAAATTACACGGATGAATATTACAAGATTCCCCAGAATTTAACCTTGCTTTTGTGTCTCGCCACTGAGTCAGATCGTTATATTGATGATATAACGCCGGTGACGCTGTCAACTTCTTCTGCGGCAGAAATAAAATTAATGATTGCCACGTTCATTGAAAAAATGTTGATTACATCGCGTTTTGATCCGCATCGTGTATTGGGGCTGGATTGTGATGCTACTGAAAATGAAGTTAACCGTCACTTTAATTATATGATGCGTTTGTGTCGTTCGGAATACGTAACAAGCGATAGAAAAGAGTTTGAAAGCGTGATTAAGGATGCTTACATTAAGTTGTTGAGTGAGCACAGCGCAGCAGAAGAAAAAATTCCGGTTGTTGAAGATGTCCATGTTGTTCCTAAGGCGACAGTTGTTTCTGTTGCGAATACTTTGCCGTTTAAGGGGGATGCAGAAAAAAAACTGACTGAGCTGGAAAAAGCCAAATCAATGTTGAGCGAAGTTTCATCGGAAACGAAAAAAATTTCTGACGTTGCTGAGAGTTCTGTCAGCGATGCAGGACTTTTCACCCCAACGCTGGAAAAAAAGCGAAGTTATATTTTACCTGTTTCGATGATGGGCCTGACCGTTGCCGCTGGTCTGGGTTATGTTTTTATTGGTGGGGGTGTTACTGAAAAACCGGACGCCTCAATTATGTCCTCTCAGCCTTCGGTCGTTCACTCAATGGTGAAAGAGAAAAAGCAACATCAGTATCCTGAGCTCGCGTTATTAAAAGAGCAGAAAACACCGATAAAACTGAAGCCCAAACCGGCTGAAAAAGAAAAACCCGTTCAAAAAGTTTCTCAGAAATCTGCGCCGGTGAAAACACCGGCAGAAGCTAAGTCGGAAAGGACTATTAAGGCTGAGCTTAAAAAAACCGAGCTTAAAAAAACCGAGCTTAAAAAAAATGAACTTAGAAAACCTGAAGCTGCGGCAGCGGAAAATTCAACAGCGAAAAAGGTAGTTGTCGATAAACTCGAACAATCCCCAAAACAAGTCGTTGAGCCTGGGGTAAAACAGCAGGTGGTGGATACCCCCCCTGTAAAAGTGCTGGCCTCAGTCGTGCCAGTTGTTGTGGCTGAGAGGGAAGGCGATGCGGGTAATATTTTGGCCGCTCTATCAAGTGAGAACTCAGTAAAGGTTGAAGGTGCCTTTTTGGAGAGGGTGCAGCTTGATCGGGTAATTAATAATTTTAAATACGTATACGAAAACGGTGATATCGAAGAGCTCCCGACATTGTTTGTTGAAAACGCAGTAACAAATCAGGGTTTTAACCGGGATCAAATTATTGAAGATTACGAGTTATTATTTGATGAGAGTGATGGTCGAAGCATTGTATTTAACAACATTACCTGGAAAATAGATGGTGATGTTGCTCAGGGCACGGGGCGGTTTATCTCCAGTATTAGTAGTGGCGACGGCACGAAAAATAAGGAAGGCAGAGTCTCAATTAAAGTGGTCGATTCAGAAGAAACTAAAAAAATTGTTGAGTTGTTTTTTCTGTATCAATTTGCCGAAATTGAGTAATGCTGAGACTGGCCCCATGTTAGAAAAACGATATAGTTCTGGTTTCTCATCATAAAACTCGCGGTAAGCCGATGTCTTATTGGTGATAAGGTGCGTTTTGATGGTCGGACCAAATCTCACCCTTTTGTTATTTTAGCGTTACGTTGGGTGTTTCGTACCGGTAAATGTATTCATGAGCTGGAGCAGATGCCCGCGACAGAAGTTAAAGCGGCATTTTTTACTTCGATGAATCAATTGATTAGTCATGCTGAGAGAATTCGCAGGCTATTCCGGGCGGTAACAAATAATCCGACGATTTTTTTCGGTCTTGAAAAAAGTATCGGTGATTTAATCAGTAATAACGCTCACCGTTATTTTGATTTAACCCAGATCATTGCGAGTTTGCTGAGTGAAATGAGTCCAACAAATCACAGCTTGTTTATTTCTGCTGATGAGTCTCGCCTGCGCTAATGTCAAATTTAGCCAATCGGATAACTTCTTGCATCTTTATAAGGTTTTATTAAACTAATGAATGGTTTATCCTAGAAAAATCAGTTGATCCACGAGCTAGATCACAACTACTTGATTCGCTTGGCTATATGATAAAGGTTTGATTCACCAACCAGGTGAACGCAAACTTTTTCATTACGCCAATCAAACCAATTACTTGCACTCTATTCTCGCGTCCAACTGATCTTTCTAGGTTTATGAGACTAACTTGTACATCAAATTTATCGGACAGCAGTGACTAAATGCTAAATTATCTGGCTTCAAGATTAATCAGTGCACTTTTTGTGGTGTTCGGTGTGTCGTGTCTGGTGTTTTTGCTGATTCATCTGGTGCCTGGTGATCCGGTTGAGATGATGCTCGGCGAATCTGCTCGGCCGGCTGATCGTGAGGCATTACGTGTAGCCCTGGGTTTGGACTTACCAGTATTAACGCAACTGGGTAATTATCTTTGGCGCCTGTTATCCTTTGATCTTGGTCAATCGATTCATTACCGGCTTCCCATTTCTGAATTACTCGCACAGCGCATTCCCGCAACGGCTCAGCTAGCGCTTGTTTCTATTCTGGTTGCGGTGATTATTGCTATTCCATTAGGCGCGATTGCGGCGGTAAACAAAGGTACCCGCTGGGATCATCTTGCCATGGGCTTTAGTTTGTTTGGCGTTTCCATCCCAAATTTCTGGATGGGGCCGTTGTTGATTCTGGTTTTTTCTTTGTGGATGGGGCTGTTGCCAGTGAGTGGTAATGAAGGTTTTAGCTCAATCATTTTACCTGCGATTACCTTGGGCACCTCAATGGCGGCGATTTTAGCGCGTATGGTGCGTAGCACATTACTTGAAGTATTAAACGAAGATTACATCCGTACAGCCAGGGCCAAGGGTTTGTCCGAAACGCAGGTTATCAGGCGTCACGGTTTACGAAATGCGCTGTTACCGGTGACTACCCTGGTTGGCTTGCAGCTGGGTACGTTGCTCGGCGGGGCGGTGATCACCGAAACGATCTTTTCCTGGCCGGGCGTTGGTCAGCTCACCATTGAAGCTATTCAGCGACGTGATTATCCGGTTGTGCAAGCCTGTGTTTTATTAATCAGTTTAAGTTACGTTGTTGTTAACGTCTTAACCGACATGGTTTACGCCATTATTGATCCACGGATCAGATTAGGCGAAGGCGGATGATTGGTCGTTATTTTCCTATTGTCGTTATGTTGCTGTGGGCGCTTTTTGCATTATTCGGTCCGTGGTTATCCTTAACGCCTGATGCCATTGATTTACCCAGGATTTTAAGCGGCCCTGATATGAATGCGTTGTTGGGTTACGATGATTTGGGGCGACCTATCTGGGACAGGCTTGTCATGGGCGCGCGAACCTCGTTTGTGGTTGCCATGTGGGTGACGTTTATATCCATGACCATCGGTACTTTTATTGGTGCCAGCAGCGCCTATTTTGGTGGCTGGGTTGATTTACTGATTGTACGTGTGATTGATGTTTTTCTCGCGGTGCCCGGTATTTTACTCGCCATTGCATTTGCTGGCATTATGGGGCCGGGTATTGAGAACGTGGTCATTGCTTTGTCGATAGTTGGCTGGGTGGGTTTTGCCCGACTGGCGCGTGCGCAGGTACTTGCACTAAAACACCGTGATCACGTGCAGGCGGCTATTTCACTGGGCACACCGTCGTTTACGATTATTCGTCGTCATCTTTTGCCGTTGATCAGTGCGCCATTAATTGTTGAAGCCACGTTCAGTATCGCCGGCGTTGTTATTGCCGAAGCGGGATTGTCGTTTCTTGGTTTAGGCGTGCAGCCGCCGGATGCGTCCTGGGGAAGTATGATTCGTGACGGTACCGCTTATATGTTGGTGGCACCACACATGGTTTTGCCGCCGGGTATTGCGATGGTGTTAATTGTGTTGTCGGTGAATTTACTCGGTGACCGCTTACGTGACGTGTTAGATGTGCGTGGTCGCCCGCGTGCCTCCTAGTAGTAGCTTGTAGTAGCTTAAATTTTTTAGCACCAAGCGTGTAGGTAGGCCACTGAGAATAGGTAGTTATATTTTTTATAAGAAACTTTTTATTAAATGATGGAAATAAAATGCAACTGAAGAATCATATCGGGCCGGTGATGATCGACCTGGAAGGTACTGAGTTAAATCAGGAAGAAAAAGAGTTATTAAAACACCCGTTGGTGGGCGGTATAATTTATTTTGCCCGTAATTTTGAATCAGCTGAACAAATTACCGCTTTAACAAGCAGTATTCATGAGCACAGTGAACAAACTATTTTAACCTGTGTTGATCAGGAAGGTGGTCGTGTTCAGCGTTTTAAATCCGGTTTTACTTTATTGCCGCCTTTGCGCTCGCTGGGTGCTGCCTATGAAAAATCCCCGGAGCAGGGGATGGCACTTTCTAAAGCGATGGGTTGGCTAATGGCCAGCGAGGTTGCTGCAACAGGTGTTGATTTTAGTTTTTCGCCAGTGCTTGATCTTGATTACGGTGAAAGCGAAGTGATCGGTAATCGTGCATTTCATTCAGATGCCACTTCGGTTAGTCAGTTGGCTCGCGCTTATATACAAGGTTTAACCGAAGCAGGCATGGCCAGTGTCGGTAAACATTTCCCCGGGCATGGTGCGGTAAAAGCAGATTCTCACTTAGAGTTGCCGGTTGACGAACGTGCAGTTGCAACCATTATGGAAAAAGACGTCGTACCATTTGCCGAGTTAATTGCGCTAAATTGTTTGCAAGGTATTATGCCTGCACACGTGGTTTATTCTGCACTAGACAAACAACCAGCAGGTTTTTCAAAAAACTGGATCGGTCAGGTTTTACGTCAACGATTGGGTTTTAACGGCGCTGTTTTTAGTGATGATTTAAACATGGCTGCTGCCGGTTTGGCAGGTACATTTACCGACCGGGCAAACCTTGCATTAAACGCTGGTTGTGACATGGTACTGGTTTGTAATAATCGTGAAGGTGTTGTAGAAGTGCTTGATCAGCTGCGGTGGCAGCAAGATGAAAAATCGGTAAACCGTTTACGTGCCATGCGGGTACAGAAAAAAATCTCGTTTGATGAATTAAAAAAATCTGAGAAATGGGCGGTTGCCGTTGAGATTGCCGCAGAGCTGATGGAATAACAGTGATTTAGTCTTTTAAAAAAACCTACTATGACCTATTGAGCTATGACCTATTGAGCTATGACCTATTGAGCTATGACCAATTGAGCTATGACCAATTTAAAATGCCGATTGCAAAAACAATCGGCATTTTAATTATTTATATAACTGTCAACGCTTATAACCGGTAATCATAATAAACGGACTTGGCTCTGCCATTTGTCGCGATTCAATATCAACAAAACCAACCGCTGTTAAAATGTCTTCCATCTCAGCAGTTGAGTAAGACGAACCGCCAACGGTATTGATAATCTGGTTAACGCCAATCAATGCAGCCAGTTGCGGGCCTTTTTTCTCCGGCCATAAAAGTTGTTCCTGAATCATAATGACGGCATCTTTTGTCATAGAGTCATAACAGCGTTTCAATAGTGCTTTTAACTTTTCAGGGGATTCCTGATTGGTCATTGACGACAGCAGCATGGCGTCATTGCTGGTGCCTAAATCATCGGTGTTGTAATCACCGGCACGAAGTTCAACACGGTCATTGATGTTATATTCATCCACAATTTCCTGAGCGATTTTTAAGTTTTGCTCACGGTCCATCGCAATGGCATTTAAACCGTCGTAACGCTCACAGAATTTAATCGAAAATGTGGACGGGCCACAACCGATGTCCATGAGCAGTTTTTTACCGCTTAAATCAATCATGCTGGTCAAAACGCCTGACTGAGACAACGCACGATTGTGCATGCCCATCATGTAATCGCGGGTTTCTTTGTCGCTGTATTCCTGATGCATCAGCGCAGACGGTGTACCTGTTTTAACGGTATCATAAAGCCCGCCCCAGGCTTCGTACCAGTTCTCAAACATGTAAACAATGCCACCCTGGTAAAACTTGCTGGATGTTGTCAGGAATGTTTTGCTGAACTTATTGTTCATAAATACGTCGCCATCGCGATCAAGAAAATCAATCGATACAAGTGCGCTTAATAGTGCTCCAAGGCAACGTTTGTCTGAATCGGTTTCTTTTGTCAGTGTGTCCAGGTTTTTAGCCTGTCCATCAAGCAAATTAAAAATATCCAGCCGGTTTGCGGCATGAAGTACACATGACTGCCAGTAACCAGAGGCAACCTGCATCACTTTCATTGGATCCATGCCTTCTGGCAAACCCCAGCTATCATTATTGTTGTTATCGTCTTTGTTCCACGAATCAGACATTTAGACCCTCTCAGCACGTGTATAATTGAAAATAGCGTAGAAATATGAAGGATAAAGACGCGTTTGTCCAGCCTTATATCTGTTTGAAAAACGAACATTTCCTTGAGGGCTAATGACGTTATAAAACTGTGGTTATGTGGGTAAAGTGTCAAAATGTAGCTTTAAGGTATAGCAGCTATAGTGTGTAGTCGTTCGGTGTATTCCGATGGCTATTTTTGCCTGTGTGGCAAATCTGCATTGTCAATACAGTACGATATCGTAAAAAGACGAAGCGGTTGAGCTAAAGAGCTAAACTCTTGCTCTGCCATTAATGGTGTTGTTGTGAGATGCCGTTAACATCTGATATCGCCAACTTTACTAATGATCGTAGGTGATCATGCTGCGCCTTGGGTCTTAGAAATGAGTTTGACAGCGTTTTATAAAATCGATAATAAAATTAACGGGGCAGTTCTGAAATATCTAAGATATACAGTATACTTGGTTGCTGTTGGCCTGTTGATTTCAGGTTGCGGAAAAACCGAACAAAAACTACCGGTTGCACTGCTCGCGCCGGTCGCACCGATTGCGCCGTCTGGTCAAAACCTGACTGCCAATGGTGGTGCGACCGCGGCCGCGGTTAGAACAAGTATTTTATCTCCTGATGACCAGATTTGTGAAAATGGCGGCGTGTTAGTTGAAGCCGGTATCGACGTCAATGGTAATGGTTTACTGGATCAGGATGAAGTTGATTCTGTCGACCCAATTTGCCAGCTTGAAACTCAGGCTGCAGGCACTGCAGGTGATGCAACGCTAAATTCCCTTGTTGCTTTGTCACAAGAGCCGATAGGTACTAATTGTCTGACCGGCGGCGTTAAAATTGACACCGGTATTGACTGGAATCAGAACCGCGTTCTGGACTCAGCTGAAATTACCGTTACCGAATTTGTGTGTAATGAGGAGGACGGTTTGCTGGTAAATACCGGCACAATTACTGGTGATGTCATTGATTACGACTCAGGTGTGCCACTATCGGGTGCTGAAATTGCTGCCGGCGGAATCTCGACCGTCAGTGGACCAGATGGCAGATATACCCTGCGTGATGTACCGATGGGATCACGGATTCCAATCGCGTTAAAACTCCCCGGATATGCTGCACAAGCAAAGATTATTTCCCTGGGCAGCGGCGAGACGGCTTCTGTTACGTTGAAAATGATTCCCATATCTTACAGTGCCATCATCGTACCTGAAGACCCGTTGCCTATTATCGATGTTAGTAGTGGCGCAGGTATTACATTTGTTTCCAGCGAACTCGTCACGGATAGCGGCGTAGCGCCGGTTGGTGATATAACTGCCAATATCACGGTAATTGACCCGACACAAAATTCAGACGTGATGCCGGGTGATTATATTGCGCTGGAAAATGCGGTATCTTTTTCTTCTCTGGAAAGCTTCGGCGCGATTTCGGTCGAGATGCTGGACGGCGAGGGTAATACGGTTAATTTAAAAGGCGGGAGCACCAGCACAATTCAAATTCCACTTGCTGATAAAAGTGGCTCACCACCTGCTACCACGCCGTTATTTTATTTTGACCCCAGTTATGGCACCTGGGTAGAAGAGGGTGTGGCAACATTGGGAGATCGCGAAACATCACCTGTTGTGTACACCGGAACCGTCAGCCGGTTTCAAACTTGGACAGCCGGCAAAATCATCGAGCAGCAAGTCGCTATCAATGGTTGTGTTGAGACTAAAGATAATGTGCGTATTGCGAATGCACACATTCACTCTGATGGTGATAGTTATATTGGATCAGCATATACCAGCACCGATTCGAATGGTGAGTTTTCTGTATTGGTAAAATCAGGTTCCACTGGGTTTATCAGCGCTCAAATTGACGGCCGAAAATCAAACACGATTAAGCTCACGACAACGTCAGATCCTGTATTTGAGCCTGAATGCCTGGTGATAGGGGCAGAGGCAATCACGATTCGATTGACCTGGGGCGCAAAACCCAGAGACCTGGACGCGTACTTATATGGCCCTGACTATCTGGTTTCCTGGAAAAACAAAGGTGCGCTGGACAGGCCGCCTTTCGCACAACTGGATATAGATGCTCAGAACAGAAACGGCCCGGAAATCATCACGATTAATAAATTTGATGACCCCGGTACTTATATCTACTCCGTGTACAATTTTTTGGGCGAGTTTGATGTGGGAATGACCGGCTCACCGGCCCGGGTAGAGTTAACGTATAACGGAGCAGTTACCTTGCTCACGCCACCTGAAGGCGAAGGCAATAATCGTTATTGGCATGCCATAGAGTTTGTGGTGAGTGCTGATGGAGAAATTACCGTGAATATACTTAATGAGTGGTCTGACGTTGAGCCTTGAACTGGCTAGTAAGCGTTTTTTATCAGGTCACACTTTTGATAATCTATTTTTCTGTTTACGGTTACCCATACAAGTTGTCGATGCGTGATTTGATCAGCATTGGCACAAAGCGCCAGGAAAAAATCAAAAACGAAAATATCCACAAGACTTGAGACAGCAGAATCCACAGCGGATAATGAGCGCTGTTTATAATAGGAAATACGACGCGAAACACTGCTGCCAGCACGATAAGAGTAAAAACTATTTTTAACATATTTGGCGGATTAAACACATTTCGTCCGGTATGACCAAGTGTGACACGCGCCATCATACCAAGACTAATTAACCCGATGCCACCGACTGACAAAGCATGAATCGCAAGGCTGGAAGGCAGGCCAAAAATATCACTGACGGCAAACAAGCCAAATCCGAACGTGATAAAGGAATAACCGAGATACAAAATCCACAACAGTGGTTTAGAAAAAATGGCTTTGTTGTACCAGCCATATAAACGCGTACTGTGCAAAATAAATAATATACCCGCGAGTAACCCGCTCAGGGTTGTGAATTCAGAAAACACCTCAGCAACAGTAAAAAACACAAAAATAATTGCGCTGGAAACATCTATCCACTGTCGGTTTTTAACCGTAACATTCTGCCCGATGCCTTTTTCAATAAAAAACGGAATAACTCTTCGCATCATAATCAGCAGGACAGCAATAATGCCGTACATACCGGTATTTAGCGGGTAGACATGTGCCGCCAGTCATTGTGTTGCTGGTCGCATTTCATGCGCCGGCCTTACACCGGTTACTTCGCGCGTTAGTGAGTTGTATCGAGTTTGGGGGCGGCAGTACCGAGGCCATTGCCCCGTTAGTCGTGTTAAATATCGTGGCGAATTTTTGAACAAACAATTCAACCGGTACATCATTTTTTACACAAAACTCGTTCTGGCTCGCCTTTGATCATATAAGTGCTAATATTTTAATTGTGGCGGTAACGTAAACTATAATTTCAGCCTAAATGCGTGAAACAGGCAATTAAAGTCGGCATTAAATTAATGACGTGACGTTTTACCGTTAGATGGAGGGAATGATGAAACGGAAGGTTCAATATTATCCCAGGTTGATGAGTTGTATTTTTTTCATGTTTTTTGCCAATGGTTATGTGTATGCCTGGCAGTTTGATGAGCATAGTTTAATCGGGCGAGAGTCGTTTGAGATCGCCTGTAGTCGTATTGTTAAAAGTTATGAAATTGAACAAGAACAAGAACAAGAACAAGAACACCAGAAAAAAAATCATGATATTAAAGACTATCGTGTCAATATTGCCTGTGAAAAGGGCGTAGAGATAGTTGCAAATTCGATTGCTTATCGATTCATATATTCAAAATTATACGGGCAAGCCAGTGCTATTGCCGGGGACCATATTTCAAACCCGGACGACTTTTTAAATGAGGATGTACAGTGGAAATTTGCCAGCGCATCTTCGTATGGTGTGCTCGCGTTAAGAAACAGCGGTCATTTTTACCCGTTAGTCATTCGAAACTGGCGAAAGTATAAGAAAAAATCGTTTTCCTATTTGTTTGAAACTGAAACGGGAGCAGCTCTAAACGAAGAGACAGCAGGTCTAGAGTTATATGACCTGTTTGAAAAAATGCTCTACTCTCACGCATTCGCTGACCATTTTTTACATGATTCTTTCGCAGCGGGACACATGGGGTTTAACCGGCCCGCTTCAACCTCTAGTCCATCGTTAACCTATCATAACCACTGGAATGAAAAGGGGCGAAAGATATCCAATGGTGACCATGTTTGGATAACTTACGGTGATGGCTCTTTGATGAAAGATACGCTGACTCCGGGTGATAAATTTTTTGACCTTGTCTTATTCCGCAAACGTGAACGGTCGGCATCCGTTTGTCAAAAAGAAGTCAGGAAATTATTAATTAGCCAATCGCCTTATTCGCAAAAGCTGAGTAAATATGATGTGTTTTGCGAGTCGTATTATCATGTGCTAAGTGCCGCGACGAGTTCAGTGGAAAATTTACTGCATACGTTTATCAGTGGGAAAAGAGACGAGATAGCGGAAATTAAGATTGCTGGGCTTGTTCCCAAAAGAGTCGCAAAATCGGGTGAAGTGCGAAGTAAGTATAACCCTATGGTGTTCGGCTCGTTAATCCTCCAAAAGTTGAAGTTTTCCTCATCGTCAGATTCAGCTAACACAGGTATACCCGAGACAGCAATTGAAACAGGCTGTGTTGATTGTGAAAACCTGTCAGAAATTACCAGGCCGGTTTTTAAAGGATTTACGGTTGATTATTGGTGGCAAAGTGAAACGGATTACCTGAATTTAAATCGACAAGAGATCAGTGACGGTTTGTCTGCTGGCGGTCGTCATTTTTTTGGTGGTTCGGTTGAATATTTTCTGGATATGGGCGTATTTACCGTGCCGTTACGAACTCAGTTTGGTTTTTCAAAAGGTGATTACGTCGACCTGGGGTATATTTATCCGTTTACAGCCCATCTTCCTAAAATATTTTCACAAGATGGCTTGTTAAGTCACGAAGTTGTTTTAGGTGGAGTTTTCAATACAGCGCGAAAAACAAGTATCAGTTACGCCAGCTATCGGCTCAATCTTGAGCTGGGTCAATATTATATTCGTGGTCAGGCCGGGGTGAGAACACCAGAAAATTTAGATAGATTTAAAACCAATGACAGATATTTGTCGATTGGTGTTGGTTATGTGTTGACGGCTAAAAAATAAAAAGGAATAGAAAGAAGTGATTTTTTCTATTTATTAGGGTCATTGAATTTTAACCGCGATTAATACTTGGGAGGGCACGCCAATAATATTTAATGTTTTATCAGATTCGTTTTTCCACTGATTCGTTGATAACAATGGGCTAATGTGCAGCGGGCGAAAAATCGTGATAGCGGCGTACAACCGTGGGATAGGCTGACAAGACATAGTTTTCTCTCTGGCGGTAATAATTCAGTTCTAATCCTGTGTAAAATTTCGAATAAGCGTCGTTGAGCAGGCGAAAAAATGTAGCGAAATAGGTTTGCTATAATGACGGTATCACACATACGGTATTTGTCTGGCGATAATATCGAAAAATAACCGGTGAATAAAACCTGAATTCAGGAAAGACATATAAATGCATAAACACGATTACAAAGCATCCGAACGTATTGGCCTGGTATTTCTGCTTAATTTTGTTTTTACCATCATCGAATTTATTGGTGGCTGGTTAACCAATAGTACCGCGATTATGGCAGATGCGGTACACGATCTTGGTGATACGTTGTCAATCGGCATGGCCTGGGTGTTAAGTAAATTTAGTAATAAATCGGCGACTACTCATTTTACTTATGGTTATCAGCGGCTTTCTTTGTTGGGTGCGTTGATTAATGGGGGTGTTTTGATTGTTGGCTCTGGCTGGGTTTTATGGGAGGCCGTGCCGCGCTTGATGGCGCCTGAAATGCCAAATGCACAGGGCATGTTTTGGCTTGCTATACTGGGTGTTGTTGTTAATGGCTACGCGGCGTTTAAATTGAGTGGTGGTAAAACCCTAAATGAACGTGTTTTAAACTGGCATTTGATTGAAGACGCGCTTGGCTGGGTTGCTGTGTTGATTGTCAGCATTGTTTTGATATTTGTCGAGTGGCCCATTTTAGATCCCATCTTGTCGATTGTATTTACCTTGTATATTCTCACGAACGTAGCGAGAAACACGTACGCAACGGTAAAAATATTTCTTCAGGGGGTGCCGGATGAGAGTGTCCGAGCGGCAGTTCTTCAAGCGTTGATGTCGCTTAATCATGTCACTGATATCCATCACCTACATATATGGTCTCTTGATGGGGAACATCATGTTTTAACGGCGCATCTCGTGTTAGATACGTCGTTAAATAAGGAATTACAGTGCCAGATAAAATGCGAGATCGAATCAAAATTGAAACAATATCGTTTTACACACACTACTATTGAGTTCGAACAACCCGAAGAGCCTTGCCGCGATTTAAGTGAGTCTTGAGTAGACTCCTAGGATTTGATACTTTCCTGTTCAGTCGTTGACTTGTTAGCTGGATTACCTGTCGGGCAGCAAATTTCAGTTGGCACAATGCCCTCGCCACTTTCGTACCAGTCGCGGGTTTTATTGACATAATGAACAGCAAGTAACATCACGGGTACTTCAACCAGTACACCAACAACCGTCGCGAGTGCGGCACCAGATTCAAAACCAAACATGGCGATTGCGGTTGCAACAGCAAGCTCGAAAAAATTACTCGCGCCAATTAAAGCTGACGGCCCGGCGATACAATGCGGTGAGCCTACTTTACGGTTTAGCCAATAGGCGAATGATGAGGTAAACAACACCTGAATAGTGATGGGAATCGCAAGTAAGAGTATGATCAGTGGCTGTTCAATGATTTGTCCACCTTGAAGACCAAATAATAAAACCAAGGTGAAAAGTAACGCAACCAGTGACACCGGGCCTGCTTTATTGATGAGTTTCCCCAGGTTTTTTTCGCCGTCATTTGTATTGCTTTTACCCGAATTAAGTGCGCGTTTTCTCAAAAAGTGCGCGAAAAAAAGTGGAATCACAATATAAAAAATTACCGACAATAGTAGCGTGTCCCACGGCACTGAGATATTTGACAAGCCCAATAAAAAACCCACAATTGGTGCAAAAGCAACAATCATAATCACATCATTCAGGGCGATTTGCGCAAGCGTGAAATGAGGTTCGCCGCGCATTAAATTACTCCAGACGAAAACCATCGCGGTGCAAGGTGCGGCGGCGAGGATGATGAGTCCGGCAATGTAGGAATCAATTTGTGATTCAGGCAGATAATCCCGAAATAATACGGCGACGAAAAACCAGCCAAGCAAGGCCATGGAAAAGGGTTTTACCCCCCAGTTAACCAATAGCGTAACGCCCGAGCCTCGCCAATGTAGTGAGACGTTTTTTATGGCACTGAAATCAATCTTTAACAACATTGGAATAACCATCAGCCAAACTAATAACGCGACGGATAAATTGATGTGGGCTATTTCAAATGTGCCTATGGCGTGAAACACCACGGGAAACCAATGACCTAAAGTGATACCTGTGACAATGCACAAAAAAACCCAGAGGCTCAAGTACCGCTCAAATAAATTCACGACGCAATTTTCCCTTGTTTAATCAAGGCTGAAATTAGGTCAGCAACCCGTTGCTTAACGTCGTCTCTGGTGGCGCGGAATACGGTGGTAATTTCTTCTTCCGTGCCTGTTGCTTTTGCGGGGTCTTCTAAAGGCCAGTGAAGTTTATTTATGCCTGAAGAAACGGTTGGGCAATGCTCGTCGGCATGGCCGCAAACGGTGATTAACAGATCTACTTTTTCTAACATTTTATTGGTGATTTTTGTTGATTCCTGTGAAGAAATATCAATACCGGCTTCTTGCATGATGCTAATCGCACGCGGATTTTTACCATGCGCTTCAATCCCGGCAGATTGTACAAATAAGCGATCGCCGCCCAGGTGTTTGGCCCAGCCTTCGGCGATTTGTGAGCGACAGGCGTTGCCAGTACATAAAAAAAGGATGCCATATTGTTTCATTAAAATTCTCGTCTATTTTTTGTTAGAAAGTTGTTAAAAGCGTTTACGCGGTACAGGCACTACCTGGGCGATTCGGCATACTGATGAGATTTTCAATATCGCTGTTGTACGGTGCCAGGTTCTGACTGCCAACTTGTGCCGCATTGATTACATCGAGCGCCCACAGGGGTAAGTCGACATGTAGTTGGTAATAAATCCATTGCCCCTGACGGCGGCAGCTAACAAGGCCGACATCACGCAACAACGCAAGGTGTCGGGATACTTTGGGTTGTATTATGTCCAGTGCATACATTAGCTCGCAAACGCAGAGCTCGCCCTGTTGCTGAAGTAAAAAAATGGACCTCAAGCGGGTTTGGTCTGAAAGTGCGTGTATTAATTGTTCAGGCGATATATTCATGGAAGCATATATATCATTCAGGATATATATGGTCAAGTGAATGTTTTATGTGTATACCCGTTGAGGCGGAGTATAGTGTTTGTAATAAACAGGACTGAAGTGTTGCTTTTTCGTATGACAGCGTTGAACCTAGAAAAATCAGTTGGACGCGAGAATAGAGTGCAAGTAATTGGTTTGATTGGCGTAATGAAAAAGTTTTAGTGGAGCTAAACGTCAAAAAATCAACTGGTTAGGTTTGTGCTATAATGGTTGCTCAAACTGTTTTGAGGGTGGCTTATGAGTACTGCAAAAGATATTTTAAACGAAATTAACGCACTCGAACCAAAAGAGAAGGCTATATTGGTTGATTGTTTAATTTCCAGTTTAGATCAGCCCGATAAAGCATTAGATGAATTGTGGGCAGTTGAAGTTGAGTCCAGATTATCGGCTTATAAGAAGGGTGAGTTAAAGTCTGTTTCATTGGAAGATGTTTTAGCTAAACTAGAGTTTAGAGTCTGAAACACAAACTCCTCCCATTTCGCCCCTCTTTCGGAAGAAAACAAGTAGTACATTTTTATCTCAGCACCCTATGTCGATAGGGTGAAACCAATTTGCGCTTATTTT
>Ga0316208_1002096_pt1 | contig 16967 bp, 12 predicted proteins | sample 3monopyrite_MG_FD_204944 | JGI IMG/M metagenome (GOLD analysis project Ga0316208, IMG submission 204944) | Microbial mat bacterial communities from mineral coupon in-situ incubated in ocean water Damariscotta River, Maine, United States -... | ecosystem: Environmental > Aquatic > Marine >...
AAAAATAAGAATATTTTAAGAATTATTTGGTTAAAATTATTTGCTGCACATTATCTCCCATTCCAAATTAAATTATTTACCGATTCAACATGTAATTTTTTTCATTTTATGGGGTTTGAAGTTTTGTTTAATAAAACAAACAAAACTTCCTAAACAAATTTTTACCAATATCCTCTTGTGAAAGTACTTTGCTACAACCTAGTAAGCATCAGTTTCATCAATTCAATGGCACTTGTTTGTCCTTTCTTTTTTAAAAAATCCCGGTTTGTATTATCTCCAACCTCAAAAACCAGGGCTTCCATACCATGGGCAACATAAAAATAATTGCGCGATATAATGGCTGGCTCCATGTTATCACTTGGCCTGATATTCGGATTATAGTTAGGTATTTCTTCTTTTAAATTTTTCAACCATTCCGGTACCAATCCTGGCATATTGCCATTGTAATTTTCGCCAATGGTGTAGTAAATATCGTCCCAGGTGGAATGGAAATCAATTCCGAAGTAAAATTTTCCAGTTGTTGTCCTTTCCCGCTCTTTTATAAATTCGCTTACCGCCAATGTTTCCGGCTGGTTGAAAAAAGTCCAATCCCTATTTAAATCTATGCCACCTGCATTGTGCCTCCAATGGCCGTTGTCAACACCATCAGGGTTCATGAGTGGCACCACATAGGTGGTGAATTTTTTTCTGAATTTTTTAGCAAGTTTCAAATCCGAGCTTATGGTTTCCACAAAAGCTTTCATCGCCAAATATCCTGTTACTTCTGGCGGATGCTGTCGCGATATAATCATGAGCATTCTTTTTCTGTTTCTTTTTCCAATTGTTAATGCTGACATTGGCCTTCCTTCCTTACTTTTACCAATTAGTTGGTTAGAAATAAATTTCTTTTTTGATAAGGCTTCCACCCATTTCTTGACATGTTTTGAAGTTTGAAGTTCTTGAGCGCTTACCCATAAGGTGTCAGTATCAACGCTTAATTTCATCTGAACTTTTAGTGGAAGTGATCCAGGACCAAAATCTTTATCACCTTTTTCAAATTCGACATAGTTTACCGAATCTATTGATGTCCAGTATATTCCGTCTTTGCTTAATTTAGGATAATATCTATGCTTATAGCCTTGGGCATAAGTGAGGGTCAGATAAATTTGTTTTTTCTGTTTGGACCATACTTTAAAGGCGTACCAAGGGCTAATGTTTATAGGTGTGTTTTCTGAAGTTATAAGAGCCGTATAGGTGCTATCGTTATCTTTTATTATACCATTCAACCGGCCACCTTCAAAATCATTTGAAAAGTAAACAGAATCGGTTTCAAAAGGAAAAATGCCCTTCCACTGTTTTTGTATTGGTTTTGAAACCGTTGAGACCTGCTGTATAGGATCTTGCCCTTTAAAAACAGGTTTCTGGGAATATATGTTTAGCGTAATGATGATTGCAAATAATAAGAATATATTTTTCATTTTCATTTTGTTTAGGTTTTTATTCGTTTTCAAGTTTACTGAAATATAACTTGGTGGCTTGCATTACTTTGGGAGCCAATATAATCCCGGACACCATGGTTGGGATTGCCATAAGTGCAAAACTTATATCAATGACACTCACAATGCCTGTCATAGAAGAAACAGCTCCAATTGCAATACTGGCAATATAGATATAATTATAACTTTTCTTGAATCTTGTCCCCAATAAAAATGAGATGCATTTTGAGCCATAGTAAGAGTAGGTAAATAAGGAGGTAAAGGCAAAAATAGAAACGATGAATACCAGCAAAAATGACCCATAATTTGGTATGGCCTGCATAAATGCATTTAGTGTAATGCTTACACCTTCTATATTTGGTTGCAACCAGCTATTGGTTACAAGAATGGCCAAAGCCGTTAACGTACAAACAACAATGGTATCGATGAAAGGCCCTAACATGGCAATAAGCCCTTCCCTTACAGGTTCTTGATTTCTTGATGCACCGTGGGCCATTGGTGCCGTACCTATACCTGCTTCGTTTGAAAACGCTGCCCTTCTTACACCAATGATGATAATGCTGCCAATACTACCTCCCAAAACAGCATTACCTGTAAAAGCATCTTGGAATATGAGATAAAACGAGGGGATGATAGCCGTATAATTAACAATTAATATATAGCTTACCGACAGGAAATATAGTATGACCATGGCAGGTACAAGTTTTGAGGCAAAACCTGCTATTCTTTTTATGCCTCCCAAAATTACCATGGAAACAAACACACTTATTATAATGCCCACTATAAGTGATGAGGTTATTGATTCTTGGTACCCTAAAGTAGGGAGCAAGATGTCATTTAACACTTGTGTTAATTGGTTTGCGGTAAAAATGGGCAATGACCCTATAAGCCCTGCAATTGAAAAGAACACAGCCAAAGGTTTCCAGTTTTTTCCCAAGCCTTCAGTAATCACATACATAGGGCCACCCTGTATTTCGCCCGAATCGTCTTTACCACGATACATTATGGCCAAGGAACACGTAAAATATTTTGTTGTCATACCAATAATGGCACTTACCCACATCCAGAACAAGGCTCCTGGACCGCCCATGGAAATGGCAATGGCAACACCAGCAATATTGCCCATTCCTATGGTAGAGGAAAGCGCAGTGGATAAGGCCTGAAATGCACTTATTTGTCCCGGATTGTCTGTATTATCGCATTTGCCTTTTAATATAGCTATGGCATACCAAAAGTGTTTAAATGGCAGTAATCTGGAATAGATTAAAAAATAAACCCCTCCACCAATAAGTAAGATCAGTAGCGGAATGTCCCAAATCCAATTACTAAACGCAACGATTGCGTCTTCAGTTCGCTGCAATAGGTCATTCATTATGGCCAAGTAATTTGGAATACTTTTTATATTGCTTCTGCTGTGTACCCTCCAAATCTATCTTTTTTCCTTGGATAAAGGCCTGTGTAAGCTTATTTGTCCTAATGTCCAAAGCATCTCCTTTTGATACAAACAATGTAGCGTCCTTGCCAACTTCCAGCGACCCTAAAGTGTCATCTACACGTAAAATTTTTGCCGCATTCAGGGAAATTGTTTTTAAGGCATCTTCTTTATTAAGGCCAAAAGCTGCTGCTACACCTGCATAAAACGGTAAATTTCTTGAGGTTGAAAGCATCCCTGTATGGCTAATTGCAACTACAATGCCTTCGTTTGTAAGAAGATAAGGGAGTTTATAGCGCATATCATAGTCCATATCCACCTGACCCGGTACACTATGGGTTGGTGGCAATATAACAGGTATATTGTGTTCCCTTAAAAAATCCTTGACCAATAATGCCGATTCCGCTGTTACAAGTGCCACGTGGTCTATACCCATTTCTTTTGAAAATTGAATGCTTTCAATGATTTCCTTTGGGTCTGTGGCATGGACAAATAACGATAGCGTACCGTTGAATAAGCCTTGCATGGCCTGTAGCTTGAGGTTAGGGATTTTAGTATCCTGCTTGCCATAAGCAATCGCCTGGATAAATAGATTTTGCAACTCTTCTTTGGTGGTATCGTAGCTGCTATTTGGTTTTAATTGCCTGGTATGCGTGGCTTCATCATAAGACGATCTTGTGGTATTTGGCCAATTTAAATGAATGGCTGCACCAAATTTATATACAGATTCTTCCCAATCCCGTCCGTCGAGTTTCATTACAGAAGATGTCCCGGAGACCAGACCGCCTCTTGGGGCTGTTTCAACGGTAAAAATACCGTTGAACCTTAAGACAGGCAAAAATTCTGAATCTGATTTAAAGGCATACGCTGTATTTAAATTAGGATGGATCCTTCCCTGTTCGTCTCTATCATTTGAGTGCGGTACTCCACTTATTTCTTCAATACCAATCAAGGAATTCAATAAAATAAAACCTGGGTAAATATGCTGTCCGGAAACATCGATTATTCGATATGTTCCCGAATCAACCTCTATGGAATCCGTTGTGCCTACTATTGATATTTTGCCATTATCAAGTCCTATAATTCCATTTGGTATCACTTTACCGTTACCAATATGTAAGGTACCTCCAACCAATGCCATAGGTTCCATGGGATTTTTGATATCAAATTTTTCTTGAGCATAGGGATTCCATGGCATAAAGCAAATAACGGTTAAAATCAGGATGATATAGTACTTTTTAAAATTCATGGTTGTTGGATTTAAAGTTAATTTTGATACCCTATATACTCACAGGTAAAATCGGGTTTTGACGAAGATATCCGTCGTTGAACATTGGCTCCGGTTTTAATGGCATTTTTCATTGCATTGACCAATCTGTTCCTTTCTGTTTTGATATCCTTTCTCAATTGGTCATCCCTTTCCATGTCGAAATACACAGTACCTTCTATGATTGTTTTTTCGGCTTTGGCATAAATGGATAACGGATTGTCCGACCACAATACCACATCGGCTGATTTTCCAACCGAAATACTTCCCATAGTATCGTCCAAATGCAACAATTTAGCTGGGTTCAGGGTTATTAATTTTAAGGCTTCTTCCTCACTCATATTGCCATACTTAACAGATTTTGCAGCCTCTTGGTTAAGATGCCGTATGGTTTCCTGACTATCAGAGTTAACGGCAGTAACCACACCCTCTTTGTGCATCACTGTAGCGTTATAGGGAATGGCATTTCTGGTTTCCCATTTAAAATTCCATTTATCAGAAAAAGTAGAGCCACCAACACCATGTTTCAACATTTTGTCGGCAATTCTGTAGCCTTCCAAAACATGCGTAAAGGTGTTGATTTTAAAATCAAACCGCTCTGCAACATCCATGAGCATCAACATTTCGCCCTGTTGATAGGCATGACATGAAATGAACCGCTTTCCTTCCACAACTTCCAACATCACCTTATGGACCAAATCCACTCTTGGTTTTGCGGCATTGTCTTTTTTGTTTAAGCCATTATACCCTTGCCAATTTTTTTTATAGGCCAGTGCTTGGGTAAATACATCGGAATATAGTTGTTCCAATCCCATTAACGATCTTGGAAAGCGGATTGAAGGTGCGCTTTTTGATCGTTTGGGGTTTTCGCCCAATGCAAATTTAATAAAGGGTTTGGCATCTTTTATCAATAGCCCTTCTGGATTTTTACCCCATCTCAATTTTATAAGCGCAGACTGTCCTCCAATGGGATCGGAAGACCCATGCAATATCTGTGCTGCCACCACACCTCCTGCCAATGCCCTGTATATATTTATCCGTTCAGAATCCAGGGCATCACTCATTCTTACCATTGCAGAGACCGTGGCAATATCGTTTACGGCGCTTAATGCAATGTGTGAATGCTCATCTATTATCCCAGCGGTTAAATGCTTTCCCTTGCCATCTATGGCTCTTGTGTTTGAGGCTTTAATGTTTTTACCTATCTGGGATATCTTTCCATCTTTAAGCAGGACGTCGGTTTCTGTTAAAATGCCATCATCTTCATTGGTCCAGACCGTAGTGTTTTTTATTAAAATATCTTCTTGTTCCGGTTGTTCAGCACTCCCAAAGGCAACAAACGGATATATAACATTTCCTAAATCTTCGCCTTTAAAAGGGGTTTGTTTCTTCTGGCTTTTTATTTTTTTTGAAGGCTCTTTTGGTTTGGTAGCTTCCCAATCAACCCATTTGCCATCGTTGCGTTGCCCTTTACCTTGCAAGACCATTTTTTCCGGTTCATCACTAATCCAACCTCCCAAATGATAAGAAGATTCTGAATCTTTATTAAATTGAATGGTTATTATAGCACCATCAATCTTTAAATCTGCTTTTATTTGGGTTGAATCTGCATAAAACAGTGTTGCGTTGTAACCCTTTTTTCCTTCTTTAACTGTTAAAGAAGCCTTTTCGCCATCAATGGATAAGGAATAGGTACCAGGCATTGAAGGATCATCATCTTCATTAACTATATGCTTTTTGCCTTGCACCCAATTTTCATAGATAACGGTATTGTCATCAAAAATATCCCCTGAAGCTACCAGAAAATTTGCCAGTTTTCCGGATTCCAATGTTCCAATATGGTCTTCTTGATGTAACAATTTTGCTGGGAGCAGCGTTAAACTGTGCAATGCCTTTTCTGGGCTTAAGCCATAATTAACGGCCTTTTTAAGATTGGTCAAAAAACCTTCTATCTTTTTTTGACCGTTTGAAGTTATTGCAAATTCGATACCTTGTTCTTCAAGACGAGCGGGATTGGATGGTGCCAGTTCCCAATGTTTTAAATCGGCCAAAGCTATTTTTTGGGTAACAAACGGATTTGAAACATCATAAGCCTCTGGAAAATTAAGCGGAATTATTAATGTTGTGTTTAACGCCTTAATGTCGTCTATACGTTGGTACTCATTGCCACCACCTTTGATAATAAAATCGATATTGAATTCCTTTGCTATGTTATTGGCTCTTAAAGTACTCAACCAACCGTTGGTCTCGAATATTTTTGGAAGACTTTTTGTTTCTAAAATAGCATCTAAAGATCGATCTGTAAATGGCTTTTGCTCAAATTGCCCATACCATTGGGCATCGTAATAGGTTTGTCGCAAAAGTGCCACTCTTCCCATGGGCGAAATCGGGAAATCCTGGGTTGAACTGCCTTTGTCAAAAGAAAAATGAGTTGCTACTTTAGGTTTTAACATGCTCTCATTCTCATTATTTTCGCCAAGACTGACCAAAGAAGCCGTTCCTCTGGCTATGCCATCTGGCCTAAACGTGGTTACGAGCCCAAACCCCTGTTTTCGAAGTTTTTGTGCCTGTTTTTTGTCAATTAAAAAATGCTCTGAAGCGTTGTATTCAGCTTTAATGGCTTCGTTAGCATTGTAAGGCCCACTTGTACTTGATTGTATTTGTTCCCTTTTAACATAGGGACTTCCTCTACGTGGTATTTTAACTTCGGGTTGTCCGTACGTGCTGAATATATCAATGAAAGAGGGATAAATGTATTTTCCTTTGGCATCAATTTCGGTATATCCAAGCGGGACGTTTCTTGTGTTAAGTACTTTTTCAATATGCTCGTTACGGATTAACAAAGTCGCATTTTCTAAAATCATACCAGGTGCCGGAATTATGGTTGCATTGGTTATGGCAATGGTATTTGGCCTTTGGTCCAATACATCGTTTTTTGGAAACGTTTCTTGACCGTTTACATTTAAAGCCCATAGAAAAAGAAAAGAGGCCACGATCCAAAGGGTATGTTTTTGCACAATAATTTTATATTTTTTCATTGAAATTTTATTTAAAAAGGCATCATACTTCAAAAAATGGTGCTGTGTTTATTTGATATTGTACTTCGTCTTTATGGTAAAACTCGTTCGTTATTGCTGAATACGAATAGTCTTTGCTCCATTCTACCCGATGTTTGATTAGTTGCTGGATGGCCTCCAAAATATAGCGCAATTCCTTATTGGTCATGGTTGGATGCAGCGATAAACGCACCCAGCCCGGTTTATTAGAAAGGTCTCCACGATCAATTTCATCGGTAATCTGTTTAGATTGCTCTTTACTCACTTCCAACAATAAATGCCCATAAGTTCCAGCGCACGAACAACCTCCCCTTACCTGAATGCCAAATCTGTCGTTCAACAATTTAACAACCAAATTAAAGTGAATATTTTCAATGTAGAATGAGAAAGCCCCCAATCTATACCTGACATCCTTGGCCAGTAGATGCAAGCCTGACATGTTCGATAATTTTTCAAAACATTCCTTAACCAGTTCGTTTTCGCGAATGCGAATTTTTTCCACGGTCATTTTTTCCTTCAACTTAATGGCCAAACTTGCTTTTATAGCTTGCAAAAATCCAGGTGTACCACCATCTTCACGTACTTCTATATTGTCAAAATAATGGTGTTCGCCCCAAGGATTGGTCCAAGTTACAGTGCCTCCACCCGGATGATCGGGAATACGGTTTTTATATAAGGATTTATTAAAAATGAGTACGCCCGCACTGCCTGGTCCTCCCAAAAATTTATGAGGGGAAAAAAATATAGCATCTAGATGTTGGCCCTTATTCTGTGGATGCATATCCATTGTCATGTAAGGTGCCGAAGCGGCAAAATCCACAAAGCAAAGTCCACCATTTTTATGCATTATTTCGGCTAATTCATGATAGTTGGAACCAATTCCGGTAACATTGGAACAAGCGGTAAACGAACCAATTTTTATATTTCGGTTTTTATATTTCTCCAGTTCCTTATTTAAATTATTGGCATCAACAAATAAGTTTTCAGAGGGTTCCAAAACTACGACATCGGCAATAGTTTCCAACCAAGTAGTCTGGTTGGAATGATGTTCCATATGTGTTAAAAAAATTACTGGTCGATCTTCTTCAGGAATTTGTATTTGATTAACATATTTTTCAGGTATTTTCAGCCCCAATATACGCTGAAATTTACATATAACACCAGTCATCCCTGAATCAGACGTGATAATCACATCTTCTGAGGATGCATTGACGTGCCTCTTTATAATGCTATGCGCTTCTTCATATAAATTGGTCATTAATCGTCCTGTATGGCTGGCTTCAGAATGTGTATTGCCTACCATTGGCCCTATGCGGTTTTGCAATATGGTTTCTATGGGCCTGTACAATCTTCCGCTGGCGATCCAATCGGCATATACAAGGGGTTTAGTACCGTAAGGTGTTTCAATTGTTGCATCTATGCCAATGATATGTTCCCTGAATGCCTGAAAATATTGTTCTAATGTTTTTTGTTTCTCTTCAACCATAATGTAAAAGCAAAGACTGTCTAAAAGAAAGTGACTAACTCAAATTAAATATCCATAAGTATTATCCAATGGATTAAATACTTCAATTTTTTTTGGTGATTAATAGATAGACAATTAGATTTTCAGTTTAAACAGTCCTTTTACAATTAAATGAATTTTATTGATTTCTATCGTATTGACAACAATCAGGAAGGTTATCGTAAGCAGTTTGATCGGCTTTATCAAATTCGGTATCATGGCCAACCATGGCTATCGCTTTAGAAACATCCTTTTTACCGATGGTGTCCATGGAGGTTTCAACAGTGATTACTTTTGACTCCTTGTCCCATTTTGCACTCTCAATACCTGAAACGGTTTTTGCCGCTTTTTCTATGCGTTTTTTGCACATGCCGCAATTGCCCGAAACTAAAAAGCTAAAAGAAGCCACTACCGAAGCTTTGGAAAGGACATCATCTTCTAAAGAATATTCCCTGTCATATTGGCAACATCCCGGAAGGTCATCGTAAGCGGTTTGATTGGCTTTATCAAATTCGGTATCATGGCCAATAGCTTCAATGGCAGTTGCAACTGTGGCAATATTAAGCTGTTCGGCCATTGTGACTTTAATCATTTTAGTCTCTTTGTCCCATTCGGCCAATGAAACACCATCAACGCCCAGTGCCGCTTTTTCTATGCGCTTTTTGCAACCATTACAATTGCCCATCACCTTGAATTCTTTTGTGGTTTCCTGTGAAAATCCAGTATTGGTAACAAATAATAACATTAGACCAATAATTGTAACTGATAAGATTGATTTTTTCATGCTTGTTAATTTTTATTTATATTAAATATTTATGGTTATGTATTGTTTATATGCCTCATTATTGTATTCAATATTTGGTATCACCAATGTGAGCATTACATATACCTTGTTAAACTTTGCTGTTTTTAAACGGAATTATTTTAATTTAGGTTTAAACAGGCCAGGATTTAATACCCAGCCTGGATTATAGATAAAAAGAATTTATTGATTTACTTCTGTAACCGAATACAAACCTGGATCAACCGGTGCCATTAGATTGGACAGTATTTCATCTTCAGGATATAGAAACCGTTCTACATTTTGGGTTGCAGTCGGTACATTTAAAGGAAACGGTACGGCAATATCCATATCGTTTTTTTTAAGCCTTCTTGCGTCATCAAAAGGCATAAAGGTCGTAAACCCTGAAACATATCGTTCCTCAATTATCTCTCTCAATAAAGCCCTGTCTGGATTTATATTGTCTATGTTTTCCATACCACCAGCATCAAAATCTGAAGCCACATAGGCGTCATATGAAAATGGCTCTGATGAAAAATTGGAATTCAAGAAGTCTCCAGTATTCAAAAAAGTGCGTAGTTCGTTTAAATGTCCTAAACCTGTTGAAAAACCTTGTGAGCGTGCTCCTGCTTCAGCAAGGATGAGGAGGTTTTCCTGATAGGTAATTATTGGCTGTGGTTCGATTTCATTGGCAATGCCCAAATTAATTTCTGCACTTGATTGATCTATTGTATAGTAACCCAAACGTGCTGTTTCGTCGGTTTTAGCATTGTTACGTGATACACCGCTTGCATTATCCAATAACTGAACCAAAAAACTATTTCCAGTACCTGTATTGGGGCCGCCTGATAGGACAATAAAGTACTTGTTTTTAGTACTGTTTTCGTCTGGAATATCGAGTGGGTTGAACATCATACTGTTCCCATTGGATGAAATGCCATTTTGGGCAGCGGTATAGGCCATATCGTATTGTTTAGTGTGCATATAGTAACGCGCTTTAAGGGTCCATGCAGATTCCAACCATTTTATCCGGTTACCATCAAAAATATAATCTTCTATGATAACACTTCCGATTGCGCTTTCAAGATCACCAATGGCGTCCTGAAGTAATATCTGTAAGGCATCAAAAACCGCACGTTGACCATCAAATTTTGGTTCTTCAACATCACTCACGGCTTCTGAATATGGGATATCACCAAAAAGAGAGGCATAAGTCCCTGCAAGATGTGCTTCCAAAACTTTTGAAATGCCCTGATAAAATGGGTTATCGGTTGTCCTGCCACGCATTTCACGCATTGGTGTGATAACGCTTTGATAACCTCCCCAACCAAATGTAGTATTGGTCACATCGTACAAAAACCTTTCTTGTTCTACTTGTTCAAAACCAATTAATTGACCTGAATAATACCCAGCCATTCTGCTAAAGGCTCCCAATTGTATATTAATATTTGATAGTTCTGCGCCATTAAGGAAAAGGCCTGGATCGACATCGTCAAGTGTTAACTGATTAGGGTTGTCGTTTAGGTCATCAACAATGTTTTCACACCCCATTATTAGAAAGGCCGTAAAAACAAAAATGTATTTTATATATATAGATTTCATAGTTTAAGATTTAAAAATTAGCTTGAAGATTAAACAATATGGATCGTGTACCTGGATTGTTGAAATAATTCATCCCAAATGCATTACTTACACCGTAATTATTGGTTTCGGGGTCAACACCAACAAGATCTGTCCAAAGTATAAGATCCCTTCCCGTTACCGAAATCCTTAAAGACTCGAGCGAAAGTTTAGACGACACTTTAAGTCCACTAAACGTATATCCCAAGGTTACGTTACGCAGTTTGGTCCATGTGGCGTCTTCAATATAAAGGTCGTTAAGTTTGTTAAAGCCCAATCCGCCACCAATACCGCGATAATAGGATTCATCGAGGATTACATTACCGGCACCAAAATCTGCTATATTACCACGGACAGTGGTTCCCGCAGTATAAACAGTGCCGTTTAGAGCTGTCAAGTCTTCGGTAAGTGTTACTTCATTGGCAACATCTTTATGAACCCCAAAGCCATACAATACGACTCTAGTCCTATTGATGAATTCGCCTCCTTGGGAGTGCTCAAACAGGAAGCTAAAATCAATATTTTTCCATTTTAGTTCCATTCCAATTCCACCACGCCAATCGGGGTTTGGATCGCCAAGGACACGTCTGTTCCTGTCCAATTGAGGAAAGCCGTTGGCATCCAATGCTAAACTTCCATCATCGTTACGGAGTGTTCCAGGTAACCAAAAAGAACTCATTGGAAATCCTTTTACCGCCTTGGAAGTCCCTCCAATATCAACAGTTTCGGCACCAGCAATATCGACAACTTCATTTTTATTGTCGTTAAAGTTGGCATTGAATGAAACCTGTAAATCTTGGTTATCAATTATTTTACCATTAAGGTCAATTTCAAATCCTTTGTTTTCTATGGTGGCAGCGTTCGTATAATTGGTACTAAAGCCGGAACTAGGATTAGTATTCACTGCAAAGAGGATATCTTTTGTTTCGTTGTTATAATAAGTTAGACCCAAACTTATCCGGTTATTAAAAAACCTTAAATCTGTTCCTACTTCCCATTCGGTTTTTATTTCTGGTTTTAGGTTTGAGTTTCCTTTTTCGGAATCCACCAAAAAACTACCCCCAAAAGTTGTAAAACCAGTACTTGCCAAGGTGTCAAACTTATATGGTGCAGGTTGTACACCAACTTTTCCCCATGCAAAACGTAATTTGCCAAAGTTCAAGGTTTCAGATTCTATCAAATCGCTAAACTGCCATGCCAAATCTGCAGATGGGTAAAAGAAGCTTCCTTTTATGGTAGAAGATGCTTCCAAAGCACCGGAAACGTTAATAAATAGTTGGTCAAATAAATTAAATCCTAAAATGCCATACCCTCTATTGGAGCGTATTTTACGTACAAACCTATTCCAGGACGATGCTGCTTGGTCTGGATTAAGATCGGGTGTTGGAAGTGTAGAATTAACGGCAAATGGACTAACAGTATCTGTATTGGAGAATCTCTGCCTGTCATTAAAATTAAGACCTACGGTTGCGGTCACTTCTACGTCCTTATTAATGTTATGGGTTGCAATGGCAATGCCATCAAAATTTAGTTCACGGCTGGAAATATCTGTTTGCGTCCATAAACCTCCACTACGGGAACCACTCGCCGATCCTATTGGGAAAAATGAGCTTCTGGAATCTGAATAATAATCCAGACCACCTCTTAAAATTATTTTCAGCCAGTTAACTGGATCGATTGTAAGTTCTGGCGAAATAATAAACCTATTTACTTCGTTGGGTGATTTCTGTTCATTAATGGTCCATAACGGATTATTGTAAATTGGGTTTTGGGATTCTCCAAACTGTCTCCTGTAGGATCGTTGCCTGTCTGGAAACACATCACCATTACTGGCAACATAAGTGCCTTTGTAATCCGATATATCGAAATCGGGTGCCGTTCGCAAAAGTCCCAGCAAGATGCCATTAGTATTTTCACCTGCTTGTATGATCCTGTTGGAGTCTGTATTTGTATAAGATATTCTATTGCTCCAACTCAACCACTTAGTAAGCTGTGTTTTTGTATTAAGTCTCAAGTTTTGGCGTTTATAATCGAAGTTCCTGATAATGCCTTCTTGAACAAGGTTCTCGTAACTGAAAAAATATGATGTTTTTTGACCGCCACCACTTACTGAAATATTATGTTGGGCGAACACGCCAGTTTGAAAAATCTGATTATAGTTGCTATCAACAAAAGTTTCCCGTGAGTTTTTAGTTGTCACAGGATAGTATATGTTCCCTGATATGCCAGAAATGAAATACCTACCAGTTTCATCGACTTCATCAGGACCTCCTGTACGGTCGGCAATTTTATCTCCCCAAGATTCGGCTCTATTTATTGCTCTAACACCACCTCGTCCTTGTCCAAATTTATTTTGTAAAGGAGTCCTTACATTAATCTCATCAAACGATTGTGTAAATGAATATTGAACGGTAGGTTTCTTTTCTAAACTACCATTTTTGGTGGTAATAACAATTACACCATTAGCGGCCCGAGAGCCCCATAATGCCGCAGCCGAAGCCCCTTTTAGCACCTGTACAGATTCGATATCCTTGGAATTTATGTCATCCAATCTGGATTGTTGGCTTATGGTAACATTTCCAATATTATCGTTACTAACAGGGGTGCCATCCAGTATAATTAAAGGTTGACTAGCACCTTGAATAGTATTGGAACCACGTATTTGTATGGCAGATCCCGATCCAGGGTCGCCATTGGATTTACCGATCCTTACACCTGAAGCCTTACCTGCTAAGGCATTGATGATTCCTGTTTCTCCCGATTTTACAATGCTTTCGGTTTTAACAATTGAGCTCGTTGACCCTGATTCATCAACAAATTGCTTGGTACCAATGGCAGTAATAATTACTTGGCTTAACTCATCTGCATTGGGCTGCATGACGATGTTTAGGTTTACTTGGTTAGCAACCGCAACTTCTTGGGTGGCATAGCCAAGGTATGAAAACACCAATACATCTTCATTGTTTACCTCAATGGAGTAATTTCCTTCAAAATCACTGGTAACACCTCTATTTGTACCCTTAACAATTACGTTTACACCAGGAAGAGGCATCCCATCGTTGTCTGTAGTAACTCCAGTGATTTTCCGCTGGGGAGCAATTTTAACACCTTCGGTTAATTTCTCCAATATAATCGTATTTTTTTTGGACAAACTAAAGTTGAAATCTCCAAAATCAAGGCTCTTCTCAAGTAGTTTGTTGGCCTTGATGACCCCTTTCTTTAGATTTACTTTTGGTGCGTTTTTAAATAAATCTTCCTGATATATAAATGTGTAATCAGTTTGGTTTCTAATTAGATCAAAAACTTCCTCAACACTCAAGGTTTTATCAACATCTATTATGATTTTTGTGTTTTGTGAGAAAATGTTATCTGATGAAAAGCTAAAAATTGTTGTGCAAAACAAGAAAATAAAGGTTTTCATAATGGTTGTTAAGAGTTTTTTTCCGTAGTAAAAAAAGACTTTAGTTAATTTAATTTTCATAAATTTGTGAATTAGTTTATTAAATAATGATTGACTTTAAAAAAGGGAGGGAAAGAGGTACTTTGAACGGTGTAAACTTTACTCCCTTTTATTTTAAAGTGATTGTGTTTTTATGTATTTCATAGGCATTAATAAAATTAGTGTTTTTTATGGTTATTAGAATATCTTCAATATTTTGATTTTTGCTCAGTACACCATTAAATTTTATTTCTTCAATATTTTGATTAAAAAAAACAACTTCAGTGTCATACCATCTAGACAATACTTTCATGATATCTTTTAATGCTTTGCCCTTAAAACTAAAAATCCCCTCTTTCCAAGAGGTTTCATTATAAACATCAACAGACACTATGTCCACATTTTTATTGTCAATATTTATAATGGATTGTTGGTTTGGAACCAATGTTTTCTTAACAAAACCGAAATCAACAGCTACCTGACCTTCAACTAGGGTTGTATAGATACTATTTTCATTTGAATAAGCTTTTAAATTAAACTCTGTTCCCAAAACTTCTACTTCCTGCTCTTTTGCAAGAACTTTAAATATTGCTCCATTATGTTTGGTGCTTGGGGAGACATCAAAATAGGCTTCTCCATAAATTAACTCTACTTGTCTTGTTTTTCCTTCGGCAAACACTACGGGATATTTTATTTGAGTGTCAGAGTTTAACCAAACCTCTGTACTATCTGATAAAATGACATGAAATTGCCCACCTTTTGGTACTGTCAAAGTATTGTAGGTAGTAACTGTGCTCTTTGTTTCTGAATCATAGACCAATTCTACGCCATTGCTCGTTATGCCATCGATTATATACTCTTTGCCTTTTTTTAAGGCTATTTTTGAGCCATCTCCTAAGGTTAAGGTCGCTTTATCTGTACCTATTGGGATCTCATCGTTTACAATGGTTGGTTTTACATAGGTTGCATCACTTTCTTTATTTAAAAAAATGGTTAGTGCCACCATCAATAGGATGGATGCTGCTGCTGTATAGATTATGGCTTTTTTAAACTTTCTTATAAAGAATAGGTGTTTCTTTTGTTTAATTTGATCTTTAATTTTTTGCTCTACCCTTTCTATATCATAAGTGTTCAGGTGTTTTTCTATGGCAATATTAACTTTAATATACCTTGAAAAGGTAGCTTGATTTTTAGGGTTTTCAATCCAAGTCTCCAAATACTCAAGTTCTTCTTTTGAAATACTATAAGCTTTATTGCAAAGAAATTTAATAATTAAGGGCTCAATATTCATTTTTAAAAAAATTACGTGTAGTTCATTATTAATACAAAAGTCATTTTGCTTTACCCCTAAATAATGATAAAAAAATTATATGTTTACATAAAATTTAACTCAACTTGTACCTTTGAAAAAAGTTTTTTCCACAAACCGCAAACTAATCAAGCATCTAAAGAAAGGTAATGAGGATGCTTATGCACTTCTTGTAAAGACATATTACAAATCGTTATGTGACTATGCTTTGGGGCTTTCTAGGAACAAATTTAAAGCAGAAGATATCGTTCAAAATGTATTTATAAGAATTTGGGAACAGCGCAGTAAAATAAAATCTGGGTTTTCTTTAAAAAGTTTTCTTTACAAAGCGGTTTATAATGAGTTTGTAAACCAATATCGAAAAGAAGTTTCCATTGGTAAGATGGAAAGAAAGTATTTTGACAGTATCAATCTAATATATGAAGAAAAAGATGAAGATTTGAATCGTTTAATACTTTTGGTTGAAAATGAAATTGAACAATTGCCTCCTAAATGTAAAGAAATCTTTTTATTAAGTAAGAAAGAGGGGCTAACGTATGCTGAAATAGCAATATACCTCAATGTATCCATCAAAACTGTTGAGAATCAAATGTGTATAGCATTTTCTACCATACGCAAAAAAATGGAGAGAAAGATGTGAACTATTTCTCTTTTGGTTATAAGAAACAAGCCGAAAACCATGTTTATAACATTATCTAATATATTTTAACTTTTTTGGTAATACTACTTTTAAAAGTTGGTCCTTGATTAGTTTTCTTTTTACGTCAATATCTTCGGTGTTTTTCGACGTCATATATTTTTGTGCAATGAATATATCAACCACTACCACTCCATTTTTTGAATCCTATCTGCATTCAAAATCGCAAATAGTGTTACGCCAACATGAGATTGCGTAATTACTGGCGCATAGTTGACACCAATACCAACAAATGCAACGGTTTTACCTTGTGAAATGAGATTACTATATTGTTCTCTTGAAGTAAGCCATGAAAGTTTAAATGGCATGGCGTTTAATAAGTTTAACCAAAACTGTTTTGTTAGCTTAGTGAGTTAAAAACTTTATTATCCATATTGCAATACTTTA
>Ga0316208_1002102_pt1 | contig 16926 bp, 15 predicted proteins | sample 3monopyrite_MG_FD_204944 | JGI IMG/M metagenome (GOLD analysis project Ga0316208, IMG submission 204944) | Microbial mat bacterial communities from mineral coupon in-situ incubated in ocean water Damariscotta River, Maine, United States -... | ecosystem: Environmental > Aquatic > Marine >...
GAAGCTCAATTATAGGAGAATCGTACTATGAAATGAGCCACGAACGCACGAATGAATTGCCGTTCTATCAAAAAGTCTATTCGTGAATTCGTGGCTAACAATCCTTAAACCACAACAATCTTTACGATCGTATCTCCAGCACTGATCTCATCGATCACGTCGAGTCCATCCACTACCTTGCCGAAACACGTATGATTTCGATCGAGATGTGCGGTGTTGGTTCGGCTATGGCAAACAAAAAATTGAGAGCCTCCAGTATTTCTTCCTGCATGTGCCATGCTCAACACACCCCTGTCGTGGTGTTGATTGTCTCCGTCCAGCTCACAGTCAATAGAATAGCCAGGACCGCCAGCACCAGTACCATCTGGGCAACCTCCCTGGATTACAAAGTCAGGAATCACCCGATGAAACGTCAATCCATCGTAGTAGCCTTTCTCGCTTAGGTCGATAAAATTCTGAACGGTGTTGGGAGCATCCTTCTCAAAAAACTCCACTTTCATTATCCCTTTTCTTGTGTGTATTTCAGCAGTCTTCATGTGTCTTAATTGGTTTTTTAGTCGTCAAATAGCTTGTCCCGCTTATGCGGGAGAATCAACATATCCACAATTCCTCCATTGTGAGTTGATCTCAGCATGTTGATTTCATTTTGTAAATAATTGATTTATGTTTTTAAATGTTTTGAATTCCAATGCGTTTCCAGAAAAGTCGCTCAAGAAAAACGTCCCTTGTTCACCCGCTTGACCTTCAAAGCGAAGATAGGGCTCTACAACAAATTTCATCTCATGTTCGACTAATCGATCTCTCAATTTTTCCCAATCAGTCCAATCCAGTACCACGCCGAAATGAGGGACTGGAATCTTCTTGCCATCTACAAGATTGATGTGAGGATTGGCCTCCATTCCTTCTTTCAAATGTGCTACAAATTGATGTCCATAGAAATCAAAATCCACCCATTGTTTAGTTGACCTCCCCTCCTCACAACCCAATATTTCTCCATAGAACTTCCTCGCCACAGCCAGATCATGCACTGGAACTGCTAGATGAAAAGGACGTAGTTCGTTTGGCATCTGATTAGATTTACCGCAAGTATCGACAAGGCAAATGTATCACACTTGGTTTTTTCAAAAAAGGTTAGCAGAAGCGCTTAATTCGGAGCTTACCGGGCTTCATCTATTGGCCTGCTTCTCTCAGCAAAAAGACGAGATGATCTTGTCCTTTGGAGACAAAAATCGGGAGTGTCATGTCCGAGCAGATATGAGCAGTCAGGCGGGGGTTCTTTCTTTTAGAGATTCTTTCGCTCGCGCTAGGAAAAATTCCGTGGATTTATTCGGGGAACTACCGGGTCAATCCGTTCTTTCTGTAGGTGTCTTCACTCATGAAAGATCATTCTTTATTCGATTTGAAAAGGAATTTGAGCTTGTGTTCAAAATGCATGGGGCACGATCCAACATTCTGCTGGCACAATTCGATCATGTTTTTAAGGTATTCAGAAATAACCTACCCGCAGATTTAGACCTGATACCATCCACTCTCCACAACCAAATGGAGATCACCGATGCAGCCATTCTAAAACTTCTCGGCAAAAAAAATCACCACCTTTACGAGAATCATCAAAACGCCCCGAAGGATTTCATTAATCGACTCAATTCAAATCCTATTTATGTAGGTCTCGAAAAAAATCAACCCTTCCTAAGCCTAGTTTCAGTTGATAACTCAACTCTTTCTACACATGATGCCATAGAGTCCTCAAATAAATTCACAGACCTCCATCACCGACACTTCCAGCTAGCGAAAGAAAAGCAGCAAATCATCCAGACTGTGACCAAGAAGATAAAACAAGCAAAAAACTATCTTGCGAAGACGGGAAACAAACTTGATGAAATCAACAATCAAAGAAGTCTGGAAGAAGTCGCCAATATCTTGATGGCCAATCTTCACACAATTTCCTCAAACAAAAAAGAGGTGACACTCGATGATTTTTATAAAGACACCCCACTCACGATCAAGCTAAACCCCAAACTGAGTCCTCAGAAAAACGCCGAAAACTACTACCGAAAATCAAAGAACAAGAAGATCGAAATTCAGAAATTAGAAGAAAACATTTCGTCAAAACAAATAGAAGCAGAGAGACTACTAATCCTATTAAACGACCTAGCGTCAATAGATAATCTCAAAGAAATTCGGGCATTCAATGCCACTCATTTCGGGAAAGCCACAAAGAAAAAAGAAGCGCCACTTCCCTACTACAAATTTGAAATAGACGGGTTCGATGTTTTGGTTGGGAAACATGCCAAATCCAATGACATCCTCACCCAAAAGGTGGCCAAGCCAAATGACCTCTGGCTGCATGCACGAGATGTCCCTGGCTCCCATGTGGTGATCCGTCAAAAATCGGGGAGCCAATTTCCATCTCCTCTGATTGAAAAAGTAGCGGCATTGGCGGCTTGGTATTCCAAACGAAAAACGGATTCGCTCTGTCCAGTAATTGTCACTCCAAAAAAGCAAGTTAGAAAAATTAAGGGTGCACCGCCCGGTCAGGTAGTGGTGGAAAAAGAAGAAGTTGTTATGGTGGTACCATCAAACCATTTTTCTTAAAAAAGGGACCTGCCACTTTGGATCTCCCTTTTTGTTTCAAAACTTGAGGAATGATTTAGAAATCAGCGATTCATCACGTCCCTTTTCACCTGCTGCCAGAGGTCTTCTTCCTTCGAACCATTTTGAGCACTCCATTTTTTCAGAATTTCATCAATTCGTTCGCCCTTCGGCCCGTCCGATTTCTTAAAGAACTCCGTCAACAGCTTGAGGTCTTGCTTCTTTGTACCGTCGTTATAGGATTCGTGAGCCGAGATGTCTCTCTCAAAATCCGACTGATATGTACGTGTTTCCATTTCCTCCAGCAACGCAATCTTCTTGTCATACGACCCGGTTGGCAGAAATATCTTGCTTATAATTGGCACCAACTCAAATAGAATAAGAATAATCAAAAGCAGGTAATAGCGTTCCTTCAATGAGCCTGTGACATCCTTCTGAAGCAAAGACTGTAGTGCCTCCACATGTATGAGAAAGCCAGAATTGGCATAGTTCTCCTTGAACTCATTGAAATCCGTCAGATACCTTCGTTCAATACTTGCCAACTGCGTAGTGACAGAATCCATCTGAGGTCGAATAGTCGTTTGGAGTTCCTGATACTCTCCTTCCAGGCGATCCAAAATTTTACCTTTCTCGCGAGCGACTGCTTTGATTCCAAAACGTTTAGAACCTCCAGTACCATCTATTTCCTCTTGATAAGATTTTCTGGCAGATTGTACATCAGCGTATTTTCTGCCTAGTGCAGAATCGAGTGAGGCTTTTTGAATCGTAAGTGCCGCTGATTCACTGGCTTTTATACTCAGCAAGGTTTGATTTCGTTCTTCAATTTTTTCATCATTCAGGACTTTGATCTCACCTTGAAGGTCTTCATTGAACATCCACAAAATCACCGGTTGAGCGATGAATGTACCCAAAGCCAAAGCTAGAAGTACTCTAAAAATCGTTGGGACGATATTGATTTTTCCACTTTTAATAGAAGATATCAGCATCCTGTCGATAGTAAGAATACCAAAGCCCATGAAAAGACCCAGTGGTACGTAAAGCCACGGACTGCTCACACTAATTGACCAAAAATAAATCCAGGCAATAGTGGCATAGAGGAAAGTAAACAACACACCAAGGCCGATGATTTTGGCTCGATTGGCATCCGATTTACACTCTTTGATGATTTCGGAAATGCTGGTGGAGAACCACCACAAAATTAAACTGATCTGATTGGGGGATTGGGGGGTAGGTTGTGGTTCGGTTTTTTTGGCCATTGGCAGTTTTTTAAATTTCTAACGGACAAATGCACTTTAAGATTTTATTTTGCATCCTCGATTGTGAGGATATTTTGTTAAAAAACAAAAAACGATGAATTCAATTCAGCCTATTTTCTTGTTGTTTGCTTTGATTGTTGCGCTTTCTGGTTGTAAAACCAGTGAGCCTGTAAATCTAAAAGCGCTCGAAAAAGTACAAGAAAAAGTACTAGCGATCGAATCGTACGGAACAGAAGAAATTGGCAAAAATGAACCCGAGCTGAAAAAAAAAGAGACTTCCGTTTTAGCGAAGAGTTACACGTCTGGGTATCAATTAGGCAATCGAATGGTGAATCTTGACTTTTGGAAAAAAGGCAAGGGCCTCACCTTGGTAAATCTTCATGACAATGAAAATACTTCTGTGGAAGCGGCTTTGGCATTAGTGGATTCTCTTGGTGGCAGGATATTACAATTGAAACATACGGGTGAGCGAAATATTCAATTCACTCTAGCTGCCACTAATTTCGAAATAGACCCGAATCGTATATTTACTGATACTGGCACCAAAGCTACCCTGATAAGGTATAGCCAGTTTTCAGAAAACGCACATCGAGAAGTCAGAACACTTGCCAGACAAATTGTGGATTCACTTGATCGGCACATGATAGTGACCCTGCATAATAATAGTGAAGACAACTATTCAAGCCTCTCCTATCTGGACGAGTACAAGACAGACGCAGCAGCAGTGTACATAAATCCAAACCGAGATCCAGACGATTTTTTCTTTGTCACCACTCGTGACCTCTTCGACCAATTCAAAAAACTGGGGTACAACACGGTGCTTCAAAACAATGAAACCATGACCGATGACGGGTCGCTATCTGTCCTTGCTGGTCACCAAGATATCCCTTACATCAATGTAGAAGCGCAACATGGCCACCTCAAGGAGCAAATAGAGATGTTGTTTGTGTTGGTCAAGGTGTTGGAAAAATAATTTACCACAAAGTACGCTGGGTCAGCAGAGAAAGAAAGAAACAATCAGAAAACAAGGGACCTCTGCGAACTCCGTGTTCTCTGCGGTTATGGAAATCCAAACTTATCCCCATCAGCCAAAAATGGCAATCGCTTTCTAAACTCTTCCATGGATTTGCGCTCAAGCGAAATCGTTTTGATCGTATCCTCAGACCCCAAATCTGCCATCAGCTTACCACCAAAATCAGCGACAATCGAATGGCCTGGATACTTCAAATTATTACCATCAGTACCCAGTCGGTTCACGCCGATACAGTAGGCTTGATTTTCAATCGCTCTTGCTTTTAGTAAACTATCCCACGCATTGATTCTGGGAGCAGGCCAGTTGGCTATGTAGATCATCAAATCGTACTCGTACATAGATTCAACCTCTTTTTTAGACCGAGACCAGACAGGAAAACGAAGATCATAACAAATAAGGGGGAAAATTTTCCACCCATTAATTTCCAGAATCAGCCGATCCCTTCCGGCTGTGTATTCCGTATTTTCTCCTGCCAACGTAAAAAGATGCTTCTTATCGTAAGTTGAAACCGCCCCGTTCGGACTGGCGGCAATGAATCGGTTAAAGTACTTTCCCCCATCCTCGATAATGCAGCTTCCCATGAGTGTCGCATTTGCCTTTTCGGCGATGCTTCCCATCCACTTCACCGTCTGACCATTCATGTCTTCTGCCAAATGTTTTGGGGTCATGCTAAATCCTGTTGTGAACATTTCGGGTAAAATAATGAGATCGGTGGGTTCGCCGATGGCCATGACTTTGGTGGCCAGAAGGTCGAGATTACCGTTGATGTCCTCCCAAAGAAGTTCGGTTTGGATTAGAGTACATTTTAGCGAATCACTCATATCTTTTGCATTATTTCCGCCGCTCGCACAAGCGTCTCATCTTCCTTGGCGAAGCACACCCGAAGATATGAAGCATCATGGCCATCTTCGAAAAAAACAGAGACCGGGATGGTCGCTAGTTTGAATTCTCGAGTCAGTCGATTGGCCATGTCCGTGTCCGCTTCTTTGCTGATTTTATCAAAGCGAACTAACTGAAAATAAGTACCAGATGTTGGATTCCACTCAAATCGGCTTCCCTTGAGACCATCCAGAAACAGGTCTCTTTTTTGTTGAAAAAAGGAAGGTAAGTATTCGTAGTTCGCTGAATTGCCAACAAAGTCAGCCAGCGCAAATTGGCTTGGCGTATGTGTTGTGAAAGTCACAAACTGATGAATTTTTCGAATCTCTGCTGTGATTTCCGCAGGAGCTACGGCATACCCCAGCTTCCAACCGGTCGCATGAAAAGTTTTCCCAAAAGAGAAGATCGCCACACTTCGTTTGGCCAATTCAGGATATTGGAGAACACTTCGATGCTTGACCCCATCAAATACGATGTGGTGATACACTTCATCACTGATCACAAAAAGATCATTGTCCACGGCAATTTTCTGCAAAGCAAGCAAATCTGTTTCTGAAAGAACCGCGCCTGTAGGATTGTGGGGTGAGTTGACGATAATAGCTCGGGTTCGCTCGGAAATCACTGATTTCACTTCTTCCCAATTGACACTAAAATCCTCGTCAGACAATTTAAGATGAATAGCTTTGGCTTTTTGCAGGTCGATCACAGGCTCGTAACTATCGTATGCCGGATCAAAAACAATCACTTCATCTCCTTCATAAACCAAAGCCGAGATAGTAGAAAATAGGGCTTCAGTGGCTCCAGAAGTCACGGTAATCTCTTTGTCAGGATCATGCGAAGTGCCGAAGTGATGCTGATGCATTGCGGCCAGAGCTTCACGAAATGCTGGAATTCCTGCACTTGGAGGATACTGATTCCGCCCTTTGTTCATGTGAAAATAAACCCGATCAATCAGCTCCTGACTTACGTCAAAGTCAGGAAATCCCTGTGCCATATTGAGTGCGCCATGCTGGGCAGACAACAACGACATGGTGGTGAAAATGGAGGTGCCGGTATTTGGGAGTTTGGAGATCATGGAGGAAGCTTGACTTCAGTGAGGCCATGTGGAATAAAAAAGGATGTGGATTTTAAGGATAAAACACTCATCTCAGTTCATCTTAATGATCAATTATAAATGCCCCATTCTCCAAATCGACTTACCATCTGATCAGCGCACTGGCCCAGGTAAATCCACTACCAAAAGCGGCGAGACAAACCAAATCACCTTCTTTGATTTTACCTTCCTGATATGCCTCACTCATGGCGATTGGAATAGAGGCCGCTGTGGTGTTCCCGTAGCGCATGATGTTGTTGTAAACCTGATCGTCAGACAGTCCCATTTTCTTTTGGACAAACTGACTAATCCGCAAATTCGCCTGATGTGGAATGAACATATCTATGTCTGTGGACTGGTAGCCATTTGCCTGAAGGGCCTCTCCAATCACTTCGCCAAATCGAGTGATCGCATGCTTGAACACAAAACTTCCATTCATGTAGGGATAATAACTCTCATCGGTCGGATCATTTTCTTCAATGATTTTATCCACCCAATGAGCTGTATTTGGCCCGGTCAGAGCAAGTTCTTTCGCATGCCGGCCTTCCGAATGTAGGTGCGTAGAAAGAATTCCCTTTCCCTCTTGGTCAGACCTCTGGACGACTACAGCACCTGCACCATCACCAAAAATCACACTAACGTTTCTTCCACGAGTGGTTTTATCTAGCCCACCTGAGTGATTCTCAGCTCCAATCACAAGTATATTTTTGTACATACCCGTCTTTACAAATTGATCTGCAACCGAAAGGGAATAAAGAAAACCAGAACATTGGTTTCGCACATCCAGTGCACCAATCTCCGGAATGCCTAATTGCTCTTGCACCATCACGCCTGGACCAGGGAAATAGTAATCAGGACTCAGTGTTGCGAAAATGATGAAATCAATATCTTCAGGTGTGATGCCAGCCTTCTTCATTGCCATCTTGGCGGCTTTCGTTCCCATGGTGGAGGGCATGTCATCCGTCGCAGGATCGATCCACCTTCTTTCCTGAACACCCGTTCGCTCCACAATCCAATCGTTCGTGGTATCCATGATTTTTTCCAAATCCTTATTGGTTACTACATTCTCTGGAACGTAATGTCCAATACCCGCAATTTTTGATGTGTACATCTTGTCTATTTTAACCGAAATTAATCAAATTATTCGATCACGATAATTTCAATTCGTCGATTGAGTTCTCGTCCGTCTTTTTCGTCATCATTGGAGGCCATTGGCCTGGTTTCCCCATAACCTTTTGGCACAACCCGTGACGTGTGTATCCCATTTTTAGTAAGCCAATTTTTGATCGCCTCTGCACGTCTAGTGGACAGCCATTGGTTCACGTCTTTCGACCCAGTGTTGTCAGTATGTCCCGCTACTTCAATCTTGAGATTGTTAGATTTTTGCATCGTCTTAAGCAAGGCCTGCAAAGCAGAGGTTGAGCTTGCTTTGAGCTGACTGGTGCCATGATCAAAATAAATATTCCTGATTACTGCGGTTTTTCCAGGACGGAATTTGCTGCCAAGCTCTTCCACAGTAGCGTCTGTTTCAGCAGGTCCGGCATATTCTGCTTCTGCCTCCTCTGTCGATTCTCCAATGAAAAAATCCTGATGATACGTTGTTGAGACACCATCAGTGTCATGTACTTCATACTCATCGGTATAGATGATTTGCCCATTTCGCTCAATCTCTACTTTGAATATTTCTTCTGAAATAATTCGTGCATGGTAACTTCCCGTCCCATCCACATCCGATCTGAAGTACTCATCTTCGTATTGAGACGGCCTGAACGAAATGGACACATCCTCAGCAGACCTCCCAGTGGACAAATCAACGATTCGCCCGGTAATATCTACTTTCTCTATCTCCCAGAAAAAATACACGTCAAACCTCCCTTTGGAATGCAGTCGGCTTGAACTAAAATATCCTGAAGTCTGATCAAAATTCATTTTGAAATGCATTTCATCATCTGGCGTGTTAATCGGAAATCCCAAATTAACCGGGACGCTCCAGTTGTTACCTTCTTCATTTAGCCGAGAAACATAAATATCATACCCGCCAAGTCCATCAGGTCGATTGGAACTAAAGTAGATTGATTTTTCATCTGGTGAAAGATAGGGGGTGTCCTCGTCCCAAGCACTACTAATAGCGGGAGATAGCAAAGTTGGTTTTGTCCATTTCCCGTTTTTGGGGTCTTTATAAGACTGGTAGAGCTCCAGCCCTTCTCTTTTGAAATGTTGATCTGATGCAAATATGATTCGATCTTCGTGTTCGTTGATGAAAAAATGCGAACGAATGTGCGCCTTTGCGATGTTGTTGTCAAATTCCTGCGGTATACTCCACCCCTCTTCTGTTGCTTCGCTATAATACAAATCACCCCCACGCTCTGGTCTGAATTGGATCAGTTTACCGTCCGCATGGATTACCTCTAGATTTGCCCCATCCTCTTCAAAACGCCCCAGTCCTCTAAGAATCCCTGGCTTACTCCAATCATTGCCCTGTCTTGCACTGTGATATATGAAGTATGTCGGACGCTTTGGGTCTTCAGAATCTCTACTCGAAGCAAATAGCACCTCATCTTTGCCTTCAAAATAGACCGGAGTGATCTCATCAAACTCCGTGTTGATGTTAGCGCCAAGCTGGTGAATTGCATATTGGTCAGGATTGTCGAACATTACAATAAGTTCTTCTGACTTCTGAATGAAGTTTTTCACTTCGGCGATAATTTCTTTGCTTTTGTAAGCCCGCTTGGCTAGAAAAGCTTTCCACACACGTACGGCATTTCTGAATTCATACTTGTCGGCATAAATGCGTCCGAGCCAATAATTGTAGAACTTATCTGATTTACCGTAAGACGATTTGTAGGCTAGCATTCCATCCAAAGACCTATTCCTTTTGTCCGTCAGCAACTCACTTATTTCTAATCTATACTGGCTGTCTTTGTAGGATGAATTTTCATTTAGAATCTCTTTAAAAAGTTCTCTGGCACTGATTAAATCTTCATCGTAGAATTTGCCCATGGCATCTGCATACAACCGTTCGATGTTCTGAGATTGCCCCAGTAAGGCTACCAGGAGAGCAATTAAAGTGAGGGTGATTTTCAACATAGCATAAATGTAATGTCCTTTGCTCATCTAGACAAATACTATCATTTAAGTAAATAATGTATAGTTGCCCAATTGATCTGATGCAGGAATGGCATTGATCAATTCTGGGTAATCGATTTTAACATTACTTATGGCGGGACTTACAGAATGAGAGTTCAATGAAGGATGATTCTGAGTCATGGACAGAACAAGTTTTTGGTGTTCGATTAGATCATCGTCTTTCAACCAATGGTGACAATCATTGGGAGAAAAAATTGCCGGCATCTGCGATTCAAATTCTATCAATACATCTGGTGAAGGCACGGTCATGATCATGAAAGAAAAGCTCAGCATCCCGTCTATATCTTCAAATTCCTCCCATACCCCGGCAATTCCAAGTATAGGTGTATCAGTAGATGAAAAATAGTACGGGACTCGCAATTTCTTGGATACCTTCTTCCAGGCGTAAAAGCCATTAATTGGAACAATACACCGATGCGATTGAATTTGTCGCTTGTAAATGGCTTTGTGAAAAGCCGTCTCCGCAGATAGATTTATAGATTTCGCACTCATCGAAGATTTACTATTTGACCATTTGGACATCAGACCCCATTGAAAAAAAGAGCACTCCTTCGGGTTCTTATTAGTAATCACGGGTAAAATTTGGGTAGGCGCAGCGTTGTACGTTGGTTGATAATTTCGCCCCACTTCCACCCCCATCGATTGGTTTAGCTCGTCTACACTGACAAAAATGGCGTACCGGTCATACATGGAGAGAAGAAATCAAAACTTAAAAATATAACTTCATAGGAAAGCAACTATGGCCACTTTTAAACGTCTTTCAAATTAACACTAAAAACGAATGATTAGGAAACATCTATGATAAACCAAATCACAACATAGATGAAAACCATATGGATGTTGCCCCGAAGGGTCGGGACAGGCTATGTGGCAGTTGAAAACCAAAAATTATAAACACATGAAAATTCAAATAACCTGTCTACTTCTCCTTGTCGGAATGATCACCGCAACGGCCCAACGACGAACAATCAATCTGGATAATTTTTCTGAAATATCTTTTGGCGTATCTGGCACCCTCTACCTTACGCAAGGCGCTAGCGAAAAAGTGGAAATCGAGTGCAGCGATGACGCTTTTGAGCAAATCGAATTCAAAATGGATGGTGATAAATTGAAGATTAGAAACGAGAAAAACTGGTCATGGAAAAACTGGAACAATGAAAAGGTAAAAATATATGTGACCATGAAAGACATTGAGGGCATTAGCGTAAGTGGATCAGGCAATCTAGTCGGGCAAAACCGATTTGATACAGGGGATCTCTATTTGGCATTGAGTGGCTCTGGTGGCATGGATATTAGAACCAACTCCGATGATGTCGATATCTCTGTATCTGGTTCAGGAAGCATGGAACTAGACGGCTCTGGTGACAATGCGGACATTTCCATAAGTGGATCGGGTCGTGTAAAGGCCGAAGATTTTGAAGTTCGGGTGTGCGAAGCATCTGTCAGTGGATCTGGTAGTTGTAGAATTACGGCGACCAAAGAAATAGATGCCCGCATATCAGGTAGTGGAAGCGTCTACTACGGTGGGAATCCCGATCGTGTAAGTAGTAATTCGTCTGGGAGCGGCAAGATACGAAAGCTCTGAACTGTAGCTGACTATCGTAAAAGACAAACGCCAAATTATGGCGTTTTTTTTATGCCCTCAATCCGATTAGGTGATTTACCTTTGACCCTTGGATTTTTGATTAAGATAAGAATCCACAAAACAAAAGACTATGGCTGAAGTAATCAGAATGCCGAAAATGAGTGATACCATGGAAGAAGGGGTGATCGCGGCATGGCTAAAAAAAGAGGGCGAGGAAATAAGCTCAGGAGATGTGTTGGCTGAAGTAGAAACCGACAAAGCCACGATGGAACTAGAGAGTTACAATGACGGCACACTTCTTCACATTGGAATAAAAGAGAAAGAAGCCGTTCCGGTCGATGGGGTGATTGCCATAGTAGGTGAAAAAGGAGAAGACATTTCTGCACTTCTGGGAGAATTGAAAAGCGAAGTAGTGGAAACTAAGGAAGAACCTGCAGCCGCAATTGAAGAATCTAACCCGCCCAGCGAATCTGTAGACACCTCTGGTATCAATGCGACAGTTGTCACTATGCCGAAAATGAGCGACACCATGACCGAAGGAGTCATCTCAGTATGGTTGAAAAAAGTAGGCGACAAGGTGGAGTCAGGAGATATCCTTGCGGAAGTGGAAACAGACAAGGCCACCATGGAATTGGAGTCTTACGAAGATGGCACGCTGCTTTACACGGCTGTAGAAGCAGGCAATGCCGTGATTGTAGATGGCGTCATCGCCGTGATTGGCGAAGAAGGGGTTGATTTCCAACCGCTCCTGGCGCAAGTTCCAAAAAAGGAAGTAACGCCAACTCCCGCACCAAAAGCTGAATCTAAACCTGTGACAGTTTCAGCTCCAGCTCCGGTAGCCACACCACAGCCAGCGATCAGCACAACTGCTCCGTCCGCCAACGGACGGATCAAAGCATCTCCCCTGGCAAAAAAACTAGCGACCGAAAAAGGCATTGACATAAAAGCCGTGACCGGATCTGGTGATGGGGGTAGAATTGTAAAGAAAGACATAGAAAATTTTGTGCCGACTCAGCTTTCTACTGAAAGCGGTTCATCTGTTGCAGCACTGCCTGCTGTGGTTGGTGAAGAACACAGTGAGGAAATTGCAATTTCTCAAATGAGAAAAACCATTGCCAAGCGATTGTCATCTAGCAAGTTTACTGCACCCCACTTCTACCTGACCATGGAAATCAACATGGACAAAGCGATAGAAGCAAGAAAATCCATGAATGAAGTTTCGCCTGTGAAGTTGTCTTTCAACGATATGATCTTGAAAGCAACTGCAGCGGCCATTCGTCAGCACCCGGATGTCAATGTGTCCTGGGAAGGGGACAAAATTCTGAAACATCAGCACATTCACATTGGTGTGGCCATGGCCATTCCTGATGGCCTGGTGGTGCCAGTTGTCCGATTTGCAGATAATAAATCACTCGCCCATATCTCAGCAGAGGTGAAGGCATATGGCCAAAAAGCCAAGGACAAGAAATTACAAATTGAGGATTTTACTGGCAACACATTCACCATTTCTAACCTCGGCATGTTTGGGATTGAGGAATTCACTGCCATTATCAATTCGCCAGATTCGTGCATCATGGCTGTAGGTGGAATCAAAGAAACAGTGATCGTGAAGAATGGGGAAATGAAACCGGGTAGTGTGATGAAGGTGACCTTATCCTGTGATCATCGAGCCGTTGATGGAGCTGTGGGAGCAGCTTTCCTTCAGACTTTCAAGGGGCTCTTGGAAGATCCTGTGAGAATACTTATTTAATCTGACCAGCCGCAGAGCGCACTGAGAACATCGAGTTTAGCGCTGTTCTTTTTTTGCGCCTTGGGGACTTAGCATGAAAAAATGACGGAACAAATAAAATCAACAACAGTAGTCGCCATTCGACACAAAGGAGAAGTCGCCATAGGAGCGGACGGACAAGCAACGCTTGGCAACACGGTAGCCAAATCGAACGTGAACAAAATACGAAAGCTGCAAGACGGGAAAGTAGTTTGTGGTTTTGCTGGATCAACAGCAGACGCCTTCACCCTGCTAGAGCGCTTTGACGAGAAACTTTCCAACTACTCGGGCAACCTAAAACGGGCTGCCGTAGAATTGGCCAAAGACTGGCGAATGGACAAGTACCTCCGAAATCTGGAATCGATGCTTATAGCCGCAGACAAAAACGAAATCTTGATCATCTCAGGAAATGGCGATGTGCTGGAACCAGACAATGACGTGGCGTCCATCGGCTCGGGAAGTATGTATGCCCGATCAGCGGCACTGGCCCTGAAGAAGCATGTGGATAAAATGTCGGCAGAAGAGATGGTCAGCGAAAGCCTCACGATTGCTGCCGATATCTGCATCTATACGAATCATAATCTGGTGGTGGAGAAGTTGTAGTGATTCCGGATTGTAAATCCCAATACTCAGAGCTTTCGGAATCCTGGATTTGATTACTCGCTTCTTTTTGACATGGAATCAACATTAGGTTCGTTACAAACGAACAAATAAATTAAGGCGTAGCTATAAGCTACGCCAAGATTCCAAGTAGCAAATCTGATCCCCAAATTTTTTCGTTACCTCGCCTGTTTTGTAAAAACATTTCGACTGGCATTATTCTGCAACCAGCTTCCCAATCCCTACAATCTGGTGGTTACGGCGAAGGTGAAAGATGTACATTCCATCACTCAGATTGCCCTTTTCTATCACCACCTGACCCGAACGGATTTTCTCAATTTCTTTTACAAGCTTACCCGTGAGCGTGTATATCCGGAACATGAACTCTCCTGATTCGTAGTTGAATTCCAGCGTTATTGATTCTCTAAAAGGATTGGGAAATACATTTATTCTATTTTCCAATTTCCCTGTCCCAAGCGGATCGCACGAATAAGAATCTTGTGCTGGTGGGTCAGTTACTATTGTCGGTGAACTGCTAGATATTGCCCCCGAACCAATAGTCAGGTTCGGTGTGGAGGTCACAATTGTGCCACTGCCGACCACAGTATTGGTCGAGAATTCATTGCATCCACTCGTCCCATTCGCATCCGTCTTTATCAAATAAATGTCTTTTTGTCCAGCACCAAAACTGGACGTACTCCCAGCAAAAACGTACCCTCCATCTTCGGTTTGCTGTATTGACCGACCAACATCAGCCATGAGTCCTCCATAGGTTTTCGCCCAGGTCAAGTCTCCATTTGCTGCTGTTTTTATCACATAAATGTCTGAACTCCCTCCACCAAAGCTGCTTGTGCTACCGATAAGAATGTACCCCCCGTCTAGTGTGCGCTGAGCCGAAAAACAATAATCATTTTCTGATCCTCCGTAGGTCTTCGTCCATTCTACATTGCCTGAAAAATTAGTTTTGACCAGCTGTACATCATATGAGCCTGCTCCCGAACTATTCGTGTGGCCGGCAATTAAAAAACCTCCATCCTGAGTTTCGAGTATTGAATAGCCAAAGTCATTTCCCGTATTTCCATATGTCTTAGCAAACTGCAATTCTCCATCCATGTTCGTTTTGACAAAGAGAATATCATTTGCTCCTGCACCGAATCCACTTGTTTCGCCGACCAAAGCCAATCGCGGGATATCCACAAATTCTTCGATGTGGGTGAATGCCCGAAGTTGGTCAGAGCCACTTCCTCCAAAGGTTTTGGTCCAAACCACACTCCCTGACTCCAAAATTTTGATGGCATAAAAATCATGGGCGCCTGCTCCATAACTACTTGTGTGGCCTGCCATTACAATACCTGCAACTCCCTGCTTTAGTTGATATATTCCGTCAGGAGCCGAGCCTCCGTATAACCTTGTGAACAGGGTGTCTCCGAGGGTATTGGTTTTCACTAGGAAATAATCATGTCCTCCTTGTCCGAAACTTGCTGTATGCGCCCCGATTAAATAATTACCATCAGTCATTTGATCGAGTGTGAGCGCATAATCGGCAGCACTCCCTCCGTAGGTTCGGCTATAAACCACCTCGCCCTTGTCATTAACTTTTACAAAATAGACATCACGATCCCCTACCCCGAAACTTCCGGTCTCACCAGTAAGAATGTATCCTCCATCGGAGGTTTGTTGGACTGCATTGGCCAGATCATCCCTTGTTCCTCCAATGGTTTTTTGAAAGATGTCTTGAGCTACTGAAAAATGTGCATATACGGTTAGTAATAAGAATATTTTTTTCATGCCCTCATTTTTTTTACCTACTCCCTGGGTAAGGTATTCCGACTTCTCTTATCAAAGATAGGTGTTTGAATCAGCAAAGAGAGGCGAGGCTTTAGATGATGCGTGTGATATCTGAGCAAATGGTCAGCGAAAGCCTCACGATTGCTGCCGATATCTGCATCTATACGAATCATAATCTGGTGGTGGAGAAGTTGTAGTGATTCCGGATTGTAAATCCCAATACTCAGAGCTTTCGGAATCCTGGATTTGATTACTCGCTTCTTTTTGATATGGAATCAACATTAGGTTCGTTACAAACGAACAAATAAATTAAGGCGTAGCTATAAGCTACGCCAAGATGAACTGCTCGCAATCCAACTAAAGACCGATTTCTTCCGTTTTTATTCTACCTTTAATTCTTAACAGAGATTTAATATCAAAAAAATGGATCCGAAGTTTCAACAATTCAAAACCAGAATCAACAGAAAGTTGAACGTGATGGACGCTAAAATTTCCTACATGCATGACGGCCTAAAAGGTTTGCATGAAGCCTTGGGTGATTTCAAACATGAATTCGATCTTTTCATTGACTTTACTTCGGAAAACTACTCTGATCATGAGAAACGAATAGCCGCTCTAGAGCAGCGAGAGTCTTAAATTTTTTTCATCGCATCTTTAGAGAGCCTGACCATCGTAGACATCTACATTTAAAAAAATCATAATCTGGTGATGGAGAGGTTGTGATATGATAAGTATATTGCGCAACGGTCATCCTTATTAGCCACAATTTTATTTTTCAGAGATCAATGGCAAAAGGTAACAAATAGAAGTGTTCATCGTCTCCCAATGAAACCACAAAAGTATGAACTATCCATTGGCCAGGCCTAAATACTATTTCGCCTTATTCAAAGAGATTTTTGATTTTATTAAAAGTCCAAAAAATAAAAAGAATCTTCAAAAATCTACAAAGGCCAAAATTTATGATACTATTGGATTATACTTTTTAAAGCTCATATTGCTAATTCCAGTAGTTTTATTCTTTGCTTTAGTTTATGACCCAGAAAATATACAGGGTACCAGCATGTCAGATCGTTTTTCACCAATTGCCTTTCTGTTAGTCGGTGGAATAATTTTGCCGCTTCTTGAAGAAACAGCGTTCAGACTTTCATTACGTTTCAACCCTATTTATTTTGCTCTGTCTACCAG
>Ga0316208_1002103_pt1 | contig 16923 bp, 20 predicted proteins | sample 3monopyrite_MG_FD_204944 | JGI IMG/M metagenome (GOLD analysis project Ga0316208, IMG submission 204944) | Microbial mat bacterial communities from mineral coupon in-situ incubated in ocean water Damariscotta River, Maine, United States -... | ecosystem: Environmental > Aquatic > Marine >...
AAAGATTTAATGAACACAAGAGTTATGGTAGAATCAAAAGATGAAATAAGCCGTTTAAAAGCCCTCCAAAAGGAAGTTGAACAACTTAAAAACCTACTTATAAAAAAGGATTTAGATAAATTAGTTACAGATACTTATTTAGAAGTTGCAGCTGAAAACTTAGGCTATAAAAATGTAGATGAGTTAAAAAAAAACTTAAACATCAAGTCCTTATGAAAACAGTTGTAAAAGTAAAGGAGTTTAGACAAGAAAGTTTGTCTGAAGTGTGTGCTTTGTTTGATTTAAAACGTGATGCTTATTATAAGTATATTAAGCGTTATCAAATAAAAGAAGAGCAAGAACAAAAGGTAGTTGATTTGGTAAGTTCAAGACGTAAAACAGTACCCAGGTCGGGTTCTAGAAAATTACATCAATATCTCCAACGAGATTTTCAAAGAGCTAACTTAAAGATAGGTAGAGATCGATTATTTGACATTTTAAGAGCTAATAAAATGTTAGTTAAACCAAAGAAAACATCTTGTAGAACAACTAATTCTTATCATCATTTTCATAAGTACAACAACTTAATAACAGAATTTGTTCCAACTAAAATTAATCAAGTTTGGGTCACAGATATTACTTACATTAGAACTGTAAATGGATTTTGTTATTTAGCCTTGGTTACAGACGTATTTTCTCGTAAAATTGTAGGCTATGATATAAGTGATAGCTTAGAGCTTTTAGGTGCCTTAAGAGCTTTAAAAAAAGCCTTATACAAAACTGATGTCTCTCAACTAATACACCATTCTGATAGAGGTGTACAATATTGCAGTCATCAATACACCAGAGAATTAATTAGAAGAGGAATTAAAATTAGTATGACAGAAGAAAACCATTGCTACGAAAATGCAATAGCTGAAAGAGTTAACGGGATTTTAAAAGATGAGTTTTATTTAGATCAAACCTTTTACAACACAAAACACTCACAAATTGCTGTTAAAAATGCAATAAAAATTTATAATAATGAAAGATTACACTTATCTTTAGGTTTTAAAACTCCTAATTCGGTGTATAAATTTAGTGAAAATTAATAATTTAACCTGTAGCCGTATTTTAGGACTAGACATTTAAAAACTAAACAAATGAGACAAATTTTGATTTTAAGCTTTTTAATAATGGCCAATTCAATCTATGGCCAATTATTATTAAGCAATGCAGATTATTATGTATATAATAATTCAATTGACACACTTTATTTGACTAAAATTGATTTTAATACAAACAAACTTTTATCTACAAAATCAACCCAAATTTTCGATACAATTCAAATTGATGGAATTGGTTCTAAAGAAATCATATTTGAAAGGTTTTATAGTGGAAACTTTAGAAACATTATGCAAGCACATCAAGAAGAGGAGTTTACTAAAATTCATAAATATGAAATCTGGAATATAGATACCAAAACTCTTTTATTTGAGGCTATTAGTTTTTATGAATTCCGCTTTGAGTACTGGAGTCTTCTGACCAATTACGCATCCGATGATAATAATAATAATAATGGCTGGAGTCGAGGAATTTGTTCATATAATTATGATTTTTCCATTGATAGCATTGGAAGAATTAAAATTAATGGAACAAAGACAATAAGTACCAATAAAGAATGTACCCCTGACAAGGAAGAGGGCTTCTACATTTTCGCGAATGGACAATACAAAAAAGAATGAAAACACCCTATAACACTGTATATAGCAAATAGGGCGTTCGGTGGTTAACGAAAGTTCAGTGCTATTTACAAACAACGCCAAATCGTTGATTTGGCTTTTAAGAATGAATAATATAAAAACAAAATACAACGGTTTGGCTCAGTGCAAACCTGAAAGTTTATCGCTTTCTACTGCCCTACTAACCATAGCCTAACCGTTCATTTGAAAAAAATAAAAACCACCACACGTTCAAGCACCCAATTAAAATTATAGGGAAATTTATCACTGAAATTCAATGAGATTTGTTAGATTTACAGCTGAATTAAAAAAAGTTTAAAATGAACCGTTTAAAGGAAGTTTTAAAAAATAAAGGCATCAGCCAAACTTGGCTGGCAGACCAAATGGACAAAAGTTATACCTCAATTAACGAGTATGCTCGCAATAAGAGACAACCAAGTTTAGAAGATTTGTACAAAATTGCTGATGTATTGAATATTGATGCAAGTGAGTTATTAGTAAAAAAGAAGAAAGTTGAAGTTGTTGCCGGAATTATTTGTTTAAAAGACGAAATCTTATGTGTTCAAAGACCACAAAACAAATACAATTATATCTCTGAGAAATTTGAATTTCCTGGAGGAAAAATTGAAAAAGGAGAAACAAAAAAAGACGCTCTTAAACGTGAGTTATTTGAAGAATTAAATATTTCCCCAAAAATCAAATCCCTATTTATAACTGTTACTCATCAATACCCTGATTTTGAATTAACAATGCACAGTTTTATTTGCGAAACTCAATCTAAAGATCTAATACTTAATGAGCATATTTCTTTAAAATGGTTAACCTTAAAGGAATTAAAAAAACTTGATTGGGCTGCGGCTGATATTCCAATTGTAAATAAGTTAGTGATAAATGGATAAAACACTACATGTCTTTAATGAAAGTTTACAAACTGGCTATGTAGATAAAACTGTTCTATCTGACGCAATATATCAGCCAGAACTACTTGTAAACCAAAAAGCACCTCCAAAAAAAGTTCTTTCAACAATAATTCAAGAATTGGAGAATTGTGATAGATTTTTTATTTCCGTTGCTTTTGTTACGACAAGTGGTGTTGCTACGATAATCAACACGCTAAAAGAACTTGAAAACCGAGAAGTAAAAGGAAAAATATTAGTATCACAATATTTAAATTTTACGCAACCAGAAGCTTTAAGAAAGTTATCAAAATTTAAAAATATTGATTTAAGAATAGCAACAAAAGGTAATGCTCATTCTAAAGGCTATTTATTCAGAACAAAAAAACATTACAACCTTATAATTGGTAGTAGTAATTTAACTGCTAGCGCGTTGTCAACCAATAAAGAATGGAATCTCAAGGTTTCTGCACTAAATGATAGCGGAATAGTTGAAAAAGTCGTCAAGGAATTTCAATCGGATTTTGAACTAGGAACTGAAGTGACAGAAGAGTTCATTTCATATTATAATGAGATTTATTCTCAGCAACGCATTTTATTAAGAGAGAATAAAATTGGTACCTCTTTAGACATTCTAACTCCTATAATTCCTAACTCAATGCAAATTGAAGCTTAAGGGAATTTAGAAACCTTAAGAACTGACAACAAGAACAAGGCATTAATCATATCTGCAACAGGAACAGGAAAAACCTATCTATCAGCTTTTGATGCAAAGGCATTTAACCCCAAAAAATTACTATTTGTTGTCCACAGATTAACCATTGCGAAGGAGTCTTTAAAAACATTTCAACGCATTTTTGGGAATACCAAAACAATGGGATTGTACTCTGGGAATAAACGAGAACTAGATTGTGATTTTGTTTTTTCAACTATTCAAACCATCTCAAAATCTGCTCATCTAAACAATTTCTCAAAAGACCATTTTGATTATATTATTATTGATGAATCACACCGTTCTGGAGCTGATTCATATTTAAGATTAATAGACTATTTCGAGCCAAAGTTTTTGCTTGGAATGACAGCAACTCCTGAAAGAACAGATGGCAATGATATATTTCAACTATTTGACCATAACATAGCATATGAAATTCGGCTAAATAGAGCAATGGAAGAAGAAATGCTTAGTTCTTTTCATTATTATGGTGTAACAGATTTATTTATTGACAACAATGAGGTTGATAATAAATCAGATTTTAATTCTTTAGTTTCAAACGAAAGAGTTGATAGATTAATAGAAAAAGCAAATTTCTATGGCAGTGATAACGGAATCACTAGAGGATTAGTTTTTTGTTCAAGAAAAAAAGAAGCTATTGAATTATCTTCTTTATTTCAAACGAAAGGATTTAAAACAGTTGCTTTAACAGGTGACAGTTCTGAAGAAGAAAGAGCATTTGCAATTGAGAAACTGGAATCTGATAATTTAAGTGATAAATTGGACTATATCTTTACAGTCGATATTTTCAATGAAGGAATTGATATTCCAAAAATCAATCAAATTATAATGGTTCGTCCTACCGAATCTGCGATTATTTTTATTCAACAGTTAGGAAGAGGGTTACGAAAGATTGAAGGGAAAGGATATTTAACAGTGATTGATTTTATTGGAAATTATAACAATAACTACTTAATACCTATAGCATTATACGGAGACACTTCTTACAATAAAGATTCTTTGCGAAATTTAATTACAGAAGGGAGCAGAATGATTCCAGGTTCTTCTACCATCAACTTTGATAAAATAACGAAAGAGAAGATATTTCAATCCATTGATTCTGCTAACATGCAACTGTTTTCAGACTTAAAAAAAGATTACAAATTATTGAAGTATAAATTGGGTAGAATACCAATGATGATGGATTTTATTGGACATGGTTCAAGAGATCCATATTTATACATAAATTATTCCATTTCCTTTTATAATTTTATTTGCAAAGTTGAAAAAGAAAACAATTTCAACTTATCAGAAAAGCAGGTTAAGTTGTTAGAATTGTTCTCTAAAGAAATCAATAATTCTAAAAGAGTTGAAGAGAGTATTATATTGAAATATCTCATCGAAAGCACGCATTTTTCTGTTTCGGACTTAAAAGATAAAGTCTTAAAGAATTATAACTATACAATTTCTGATGACACGATTAACTCTTGTGTTTCAAACCTTAATTTCGAATTTATTAGAGAGAAAAAAAATAAAAAATTACTCTCTTCCAAAGAGATTTATAATTTGGATATTATAACAATTGAAAATGGAATTTTTTTATTTTCTGAGGATTTCACTTCTTTGCTAAAGCAAGATGTATTCATAAACTTTCTTTTAGATTCTACAAATTATTCGATATATCAGTTTGATAAATTATTTGAACCTGATAGTTGGCAAAATGGATTTGTACTTTATAGAAAATACTCACGTAAAGATGTATTCAGGATATTAAACGTTTCAGAAAACCCTGTAGCACAAAATGTTGGCGGATATTTAGTGAGTCCAGATAATTCCCATTGCCCAATATTTGTAAATTATCACAAAGAAGATGATATTTCTGAATCTACAAAGTATGAGGATGAATTCGTAAATAATAAAGAGTTTGATTGGATGTCTAAATCCAATAGAAAAATTGGCAGTAATGACGTTCAGTCTATACTTGGAAAAAGAGGACCTATTAGACTCCCTTTATTTATTAAAAAGAATAATGATGAAGGAAAAGATTTCTATTTTATGGGAGAAATATCCCCGGAATTAAATCAAGTTGAACAGACGACAATGCATAATGATAGCGGGAAACAGGTTTCGGTTGTTAAAATCCGATTTAATTTATCAAATCCTGTATCTGACACAATGTATCAGTACATCTGTGATAACGGCAAGGTTAATAAAACTGTTATCAATAATAAAACTAAGATTATAAAAATTCAAGACAATGAGATTAAGGAGGAACTTATAGAAAACCCAATTCCTCTATACAATTTCTATGCTGCTGCTGGTTCTTTTAGTGAAATGCAATCCGAAAAAAACTTCACATTAATTGAAGGAACTAAAAACAATAAGCAAGATTATTTTGCCTGTAAAATTATAGGAGAATCAATGAATAGAGTTATTCCTAACGGTTCAATTTGTCTTTTTAAACACTACACCGGAGGAAGTAGAAATGGAAAAATTGTTTTGGTGGAAAACATTGATATTCAGGACCAAGATTTTAATTCTGCCTTCACAATAAAAACCTATTCAAGTAAAAAAAATGTATCAAAGGAAGGTTGGGAACACACTTCTATCACTTTAAGACCAAATTCTTTTGATGAAAGCTATGAAAACATCATCATTAATGAAGAAAATGGTGCAGAAATGAGAGTTGTTGGGGAATTTATTAAAGTACTAAACTAATAAGCATGCAAGAGAACAATTCTCAAATCATCATCTATCAAACCGAAAATGGAGAGCCCAAATTAGAGGTTACATTTAATGATGAAACAGTTTGGTTAACGCAAATGCAAATGGCAGCGTTGTTTGGGAAAAGCAAAAAAACCATTTCAGAACATATTACGAACATTTTCAAGGAAGAAGAATTGAACGAAAGTTCAGTTGTCCGGAAATTCCGGACAACTGCCCAAGATGGTAAAAACTACAATACAAATTTCTATAATCTTGATGTAATTATATCCGTTGGTTATCGCGTAAAATCCAAACAAGGAACTCAGTTTAGAATTTGGGCTACACAGCGTTTAAAAGAATACATCATAAAAGGTTTTGCTTTAAATGATGATAGATTCAAAACAGGTAATTCTATGAACTACTTTAACGAACTGCAAACGCGTATTCGTGAAATACGCATTTCTGAGCGTTCTTCTATCAAAAAATCAAAGACATTTATACTACCAGTATTGATTACAACCCAAAAGATGAAAACACCTTAGCGTTTTTTTAAATTGTACAAAATAAACTACTTTGGGCAATAAGTCAACAAACAGCAGCAGAATTGGTTTATCGTAGAGCAGATGCCAATTCACCGCTTCTCGGAATGCAATCTTATGACAAAGACAATAATAGCAAAATTAAGAAACGAGAAGTAAGTATTACCAAAAACTATTTGAAGGAAGATGAAATAAAACTACTCGGACTAATTGTAGAGCAATATCTTGCATTTGCAGAAACCATGGCACTCGAAAACACACCAATGTATATGAAAGACTGGGTTTCGAGATAAGACATTATTGTGCAGTTAAATGGAAAAGAATTACTAAAACACGCTAGAAAAATTAGTCATCAAATGGCATTAGAAAAATCAGGTGCAGAATTTGAAAAATATAAGGGATCTCAAAAACAGATTGAAAAAGAAAACAGTATAAAAGAGTTAGAAGAGGATTTAAGTAAACTGACTAAAAAATTAAAAGAAGGAAAGAAATAGTCAACCCATAAAGTCAAAACTTGTCATCAGCGTATGTCTTTGTTAACGCCTTGCAGATTGAATAAAAATAACGAAATGCCAATCGAGTAGACGGCTCCGACTAAAATAGCCGGAGTGCGCCTCTCACACCACCACACATATGGGTCTCGTATGTGGCGGTTCGTTAACTTGAACCGATAGCTATCGGTTTAACTTTTAAATAGTAATCTTTTAAACTAATATAACCTTTCAATTTTAGGCGTTTTACAGTTATGGTAGTGATTAGAATTGGGCTTTAGCTCGTTTTGTTTAATCTTTATTTGTACTCATGAATTCGTTCCTCATTTGTGCCACTGACCAACCTCCCATTCGTGTTCTACTCCATGCATAGGCTTGACCATGTTTTATACCCAAACGAATTAAGTTTTTACGCTTACGGTCTGTTTTTTTTTGAATCGTGCCAAATACAATACCTAAGTCGATTTGGACACTCCAATCATCCTCTTGTTACAGTGTTGGAAGGCAAATGTTAGGAAAAATAATGTTTAACAGCTAATTTAATAAAGCAGCTATTCAAATTCAAGTAATTAATCAAGACAAAACATCTTACAATATTTACCTATTATACCATTTATGAATTGAATTAAACCGTCTCAACAAATATAGACACTTCATATACCGATTATACTTTGAAGTGATTTTTGATTGAAATGAAAAAAAGCGCATTTCAATTTTAATTAGGTATTAGGTATTAGGTATTAGGTATTAGGTATTAGGTATTAGGTAAATGTAACAATAAATGGAATATTCTAAATATCTTAAATATGTAAAAATTGATATTTTTAAATTATTTATTTTCTCTCAATAACTTTTTAATCATTTCACTTTTTTGTTGTGGTGTTAACTTTTTTTCAGCTTCATTAACGTGTTTAATGTACAATTTCAAAACACTATTTTCGGATAAATTAGATTTACATGTACTGCATAAACTTAAATGAATGGTTAGTTTTACTTTTCATCTTCAGTTAACCCAATAAAGTTTTCTTTTTATATTAGTTCAAATGCCTACATACATGACAACATAAATTCATTTTGTTCCATAATTCATTATTTAGAACTAAATGTATTAAAAAACAAGATGATATTAAAAATATAGCTGTAGGTTTAATCGTAATGTCAATTGTTTGACTTTATTTATTGCTTTAAAATTTTCCGAGTATATGTATTTCTATTTACAGCATATGAAACATACCATTGATTTGGTGTTACACCTTGTACACTAATATCTTGATTTACTGTCCCCAAATTATTACCGGCAACCGAATTGCCATCAAAATCTTCACTCCAGATTATAGTTTGTGCAGTAATAGAGTTTAGGGTAGATATTGAAACAATACCAATTGTAAAAATCATTAAATATAAGTTTTCAAGAGTTCTTAGGTTTATAGTTAAATATACAACTATATTATCCTGAATTCAGATATTTTATTCATAAACTACTAAAAAACAAGCAAACATAACACATTGTCATTTTTATGATATATTTTTAACGCTTTTGCTCAATTTCACTTTTTAAGCTTTTAATTTTAGCTTGATGCTTTTGTTTTTCTTGATCTGTAGCGTTTAAAAATTGATGGTATTCTAATTTATTGAGCTTTTCGATTTTAGAATTTATAAGTTGGGTTGATTCGGTAAAAAATACAGTCGAAAATTTATTAAAAATATAGTCGATTGCCATTTGATTGGGGTGAATTAGGTCGGAGTTATAAAAGCGATAATCTCTTAAATCATCCATTTGTATGTCATAAGACGGAAAATAAATGACATTATTTTTAAAATGATTTGTTAAAGTTGAACACAACAATAGTAATATTGATTTTGATTGATTATTTTCAATGATACCATCTTTTAAATGCCTAACAGGACTAACAGTTAAAATTACTTTTAAGTTAGGGTTTTGCTCAAATAAACGGTTAAAAATTTTGATATAAATATCAACTAAAGCATCAAGTTGAAGTCGCTCTTTTTTAAACTTAGCTTGTGGTTCTTTATGGCAATTTGCTACAATTTTGTTAGATTCAAATAAGCGATAAACCCAAGCGGTACCGAATGTTAAAATGAGATATTTAGCTGATTTTAATTGCTTTTTTATTTCATTGTTTCTTGTATCACTTAAAGCGATAAAATCATTGTATGTTGCTGCATTAAATTTTGAATGATAGTCGTAAGATTTAAAAACATTTTGTTGGACAATGACTTCACATTCATTTTCAATTTCAATTTTTGAATCTAAAGCTTGATTTAAAATTTTAGCAATTGAATAAGGGTTAAAAATGATTCCAAATGGATTAATTTTAATATTAAACTTTAAATCTTTTAATTTTTGTCCGATATTTTCCGCAAAACAAGACCCCATTGCTAAAATTTCATCTTGTTGTGATATAGAATTTGACTGTTTTTCAATATTTAATTCTGTTCTAAATTTCATTTTCAAACAATTTATTTAGTTCATTTTTAAAATTAGACTTATCGTTTACAACTCTCATGTTTGACTGTTCAATCAATAGCATTCCATCACAAAATTCTTCTATTAAATCTATATTATGAGTTGAAAACACTATGGTTTTATCTTGTTTTTTTGCAATATTTGCTAATAATTTAATGATTTTTTTACGATTTACAACATCTAAAAACGCTGTAGGTTCGTCTAGTAAAATTATTGGTGTATCTTGCACTAAAGCCCGTCCAATCATTATGAGTTGTTTTTCGCCATCACTTAAAACTTCAAAAGACTTATTAATCAATGGATTCAATTGTAAAAGCGCAATTATTTCTTGAACTTTATCTTTGTCTTGTTGTGTCATTTTAGCCATAATCCCTTGGTAGGGTATTCGACCTAAATTTAAAACATCTAATGCCGAATAATGACCAAACAAAGTAGTTTTAGAGAGTACAATGGCTATTTTTTTTGACAAATCCTGAGCCGAAATTTTTTCCAATGCTATATTTTGAATTAAAATATTGCCCTCATAATTTGGATTCACACCCGACAAAGCATTGATAAACGTTGATTTTCCCGATCCGTTTCTCCCCACCAAAGCCCATAAACCTTTTTCTATGGTCAATGCCTTAACCTTTAATTTTGGTTTTTCTTTTCCCAAATAAAGTGATATGTTGTTAACCCCAATCAACTTAAACTTTCTAAAAATTTCATGGTATCAACACCATCTGCATAGTCATTTAAAGATGGGCATTGGGCTTTACCAAATGGAATAAAATCCTGACCTATAATTGCTTGTATATTTTCTTTATTTTGTTCTAAATACTTTTCCAATTCAGAAGCATTAGCATAACGACTATAAAAAACAACTCCTAAGGGAGAGTGTAAAGATTCTTCTTCTTTTAACAATACAAAATTATTATCTAAAATTGGTTGAACATTCATTAAATACACTGCTTTATTATAGTCGTAATTATTTGCATATTTATTATGATTTACAACTTCTCCATATCCAACAATAGCTTCAAAAAAGCGATCTAAAACAAAATCTTTTGGTACAAAAATCTTTGATACGTTTCTGCAACCTAATCCAAAATAAGTAAAAATATCTTTACCTATTTCCGATAATTCCTCTTGTGTTTCATTACCAGATATCACAGCTACAGATGTTCTATTTTTTCTAATAATATGTGGATACTTTCCAAAATAAGACTGAAAATACACCGCAGAATTATCGCTACCGGTTGCAATAACAGCATCAAATTTAGGTAATTGAGCATCCGAAAATTCAATCCAATTTTTAATATCGGGATTAAACAATGTCAAAATATCAATTAATGCCGGAAGCAAAATATTGTCATCAGAAGACAATTTACAAACCGCTTTATGACCACTTAGAAACACCGAAATCATATCATGAAAACCTACCATAGGAATATTTCCGGCCATAATAATAGCCACTTTTTTAGGCGTTTTTGGATTAGTCTGATAGTTTTCTACCCAATTTGTCAGTTGATTTTCAGTCAACCAAGACGAAAAGCCCCTAAAAGATTCAAAAACCGATTCTTGTACAAACCAAGGATTCATTACTTTGGCACGTACAACAGTATCTAATAGCTTTTGATATTCATGTTCATTAATTCCCAAATCATAACCACTCCACATTTTTTGAGACACAATGTGATCTAAAATAGGTTTTAACTTAGATAATAATTCTATTCTTTCTTTTGTTTTCATTAAAGATGTTTTACCTTTGCAAATCTAATTAAAAAGAAAACAAAATGGCTATTATAATAACTGATGAATGTATAAATTGTGGAGCATGCGAGCCAGAATGCCCAAATAATGCAATTTATGAAGGAGGAGCAGAGTGGAGAATGGCAGACGGAACATCACTTAAAGGTCAAGTTACTACACCAGATGGAAAAGAGTATGATGCTGATGCCGACAATGAACCAGTAGATATGGATGTATATTTTATTGCACCCGATAAATGTACAGAATGTCAAGGTTTTCATGATGAACCACAATGTGCGGCTGTTTGTCCGGTTGATTGTTGTGTTGATGACGAAAATATTGTAGAATCAATTGAACAACTACTTGCTAAAAAAGATTTTTTACACGTTTAATTTATAAAAACTACAGGTAAAAAGCTCATTCTATTCAATTTAGAGTGAGTTTTTTTATGTATATTAGAAAAATTATGGAAGACAATAGAAAAAGAATTGAAGTTTGTTTTACACCAGCACTATTTCATTTATATAAAGAAGAATTTGATTTAATTGTTGTGATAGATGTACTTAGAGCTACTTCTGCAATTTGCGCCGCTTTTCAAAATGGCGTAAAAGAATTAATACCTGTTTCAAGTATTGAATTAGCAAGAGAATATAAAGCGAAAGGGTATTTAGTTGGAGCAGAACGTAAGGGTCAAATTGTTGAAGGATTTGATTTTGGAAATTCCCCATTTTCGTACATGATTCCAGAAGTCAAAGGACAAACCGTAGTATTGAGTACCACTAATGGAACAAAATCAATTAATATAGCAAAAGAAGCTGGTGATGTTGTGATAGGCGCACTATCTAATTTAGATGTGTTAAAAATTTGGCTTGAAAAACAGGATAAAAATATATTGTGTTTATGTTCTGGATGGCAAGATAAATTTAATTTAGAAGACACTATTTGTGCTGGTGCAATCACAGAACATCTGTTATCAACAGGTAATTATCAGTCGATTGAAGATTCTTCTATAGCAGCAAAGTACATTTTTTTGAGTGCAAAAGACAATAATTTTGGTTTTTTAAAATCGTCATCTCACCGGAGAAGGCTAAAAAAATTAAACTTAAATGAAGATATTAAGTTTTGCTTAACCTCTAATACTGCTCCAGTTATTCCATTTTTAAAAGGAGATAAAATTGTAAATGTTAATGTAAACATGGAGACTAAAGTATGAGAGATGGAAGAAACAGAATGATTTTTACATGGTTATACAAGCAAAATGAAATTTTAATCGCAACACTGTTTTTAGGTATTAACTTATTTATATTTTTTTTGTTGATTGAAATTTATATGCTTACATTTTACGAACCGTTTTCATTGAGTAAAGTAGAATATATTAAGAATCCAAATTGGAATTCAAACCTCCACTTTAATATATTAAAAATTATCTCTGTAATTTCTAATGCTATAAATTTATATTTTACCTATTTATTTTTTAAGTATGAATCTGATAAAAAATATTTTTTAGTACCGATTCTTATTGTATTCCTTTTATTTTTAGCATTCAGTAACTATTTTTTATTTGTGAATGATTTTAATTATATCCAATATTAAATAATTAACTTATCGTTTTTCCCACGCAATCAGAACCATAGCATTCAACACCATCTTCTGTCACAATGTAAGTTTTTTGCACACTTGATTTTCTTGAAAACAAAATTTCAAAATCAAATTGATTTTCAACTCGCATCAATAAACTAACATATTCAGGTTTTTGAATTGATTTTAAATCAGTTTTACATTTAGGACAATAAAAATTTAGAAATTCATTCCGTTCAAAATCAATAGGAGGATTATGTTTATACTGATAATTACCAAAAGTAGTAGATAAAAAAATTTCTCCTTTATCTCCATTAATTCTTTGTGTCTTTAAATGAATTACTCCATTAGTGTCTAATTGTCCTTTACAATTGGGACAATAAAAATCATATTTACTTAGCCTCATTGTTAGTTGTTTTTGTAGTAAGGTACAAAAATTCAGCTGATAAAACAAATTTATATCATCAACTCACTTTCCCTAACGTCAGACTGATATTTATTACCTGGATAATTGTCATTATAATCAAAATTAAGCCAAATAAACCCTTTTGTATCTTGATAATAATGAATATTTTTATCTTTAGTTTCTTCAACAAAAAAGACATTTTTAATTAAATAAACCACATTTTCTAAATCTTTTGTATTTCCAAATTTAACCTCAGGATAAAGGTGACCAATTTCTCTACCATCAGTAGTTGTTACGGTTGTTCTTACCAACCTCACTTCACCTCCCACCGCTTTTATACATGCAGCCATTAAAATCGAATGATCATCACAATCACCTTTAAACGTATCGTCAAATTCTAATTGCTTTATTGTTTCACTCGCCTTAGCATAATATTCTTCACTTAAAGGGTCATACACATAATTCCACTTAGCATGAATTTCTTTAAATATACTAAAAAAATGAACCCATTTGAGATTTTTAGATAGATGTCTTTCTTTTTCAAAATGTTTATTTGCGATATTTGCTGCATAGTTTCTTACTTCAGGATTTTTATAATCAATGGCTTCTCGCAACCTATCTTCTTGTTTAAACTTTAATTCTCTTAAATTAAAGTTTTGACTTAAAGAATTGTTAGACAAATCAAACAAAAAGGAAGAATAATCATGTTTTAAATTTTCAAGTGTATAAATCTCTGTAAAATTTGTGACTGTGAAAACTAAAACACCGCTAAACACTAAAATATAAACAACAAACTTCAGTTTTTTCAATAAATAATATAATATGAAAAAAAGTGCCATAAACAAAATAATATGGTCTAATCTAATTACCTTTTCGCTTAAAGTAAAGGATATACTTGGAAAAAATTTATATAAAAAAATAAAAGCAGGTATGGTTAAAAAGGCAGAAACTATTCCTATTATCACAACTGAATATGCCGTATTTTTATTTGTATTTTCTTCCATTTGTGTCGCCAAAAATAGATATTCTACTTGAATAATGTTTCAATTATAGTCTTAAAATGGTATTTCATTTATTATTCGTAAATAATATTTATCTTTAACCTCAATTTTTAACAATAAAACACATTATAAAATGGAAAACATATCAGTAATAGGTGCAGGAACAATGGGAAATGGAATTGCCCACGTGTTTGCGCAAAATGGATTCAAAGTTAATTTAATTGATATTTCAGAAAAGTCTTTAGCGAAAGCAATTGCTACCATCACTAAAAATTTAGACAGAATGGTAAAAAAAGAAAGAATATCTGAAGAAGACAAAACAAACACTTTAGCAAACATAACTACTTTAACCGATATGCAATCAGGTGTGTCAAATGCCGACTTAGTAGTTGAAGCTGCAACAGAAAATCTTGATTTAAAATTAAAGATTTTTAAAAACATGGATGAATTTGCACCAGAAAAAACTATTCTAGCTACAAATACATCCTCAATTTCAATTACACAAATTGCTGGTATAACTAACCGACCAGACAAAGTAATAGGCATGCACTTTATGAACCCTGTTCCGGTTATGAAATTAGTTGAGATTATTAGAGGTTATTCTACATCTGATGAAGTAACAACTACAATAATGGAAATGTCTAAAACTTTGAAAAAAGTACCAACAGAGGTAAATGATTATCCAGGATTTGTTGCCAACAGAATTTTAATGCCAATGATAAATGAAGCCATTATAACATTAAATGAAGGTGTTGCAGGTGTGGAAGAAATTGATACCGTAATGAAATTAGGAATGGCTCACCCAATGGGACCTTTACAATTAGCCGATTTTATTGGACTAGACGTTTGTTTAGCCATTATGAATGTACTTTATGATGGTCTTGGAAATGATAAATATGCGCCTTGCCCATTATTGATAAATATGGTGAATGCTGGTAAAAAAGGAATTAAATCAGGAGAAGGTTTTTACAGTTGGACACATGGAACAAAAGAATTAATTGTTGCTGATAACTTTAAAAAATAAAAAATTGTTGTATTTTTCGAAAAAATTAAACTAAATAAAATTTAAAATGAAAAAAATTAGCTTATTATTATTGTTAGGAGTTGGAATGTTTATCGCATCTTGTGGAGGTGAAGAAACAACTACAACAGATGAAACTACAACTGAAGAAGTGGTTGAAGAAGGAAAATGTGAAGAAGGTGGAGAATGTGGAGAAGGAAAGTGTGGAGAAGGAAAATGTGATGACATGAAAGCATCATGTGATAAATCTAAATGTGATTCAACTAAATCTTGTCATGCAAATAAATCTTGTGATGGTAAGAAATGTGAAAAAACATGTGAAAAAGAAGATTGTGATGGAACTTGTGAAACTTGTATCGCTAATTGCAAAGCTAAATGTGATGCTGAAGGTGCATCTTGCCCAAATAAAGGACAAGGTAAGTGTGAAGACATGCAATGTGGTGAAGGAAAATGTGGTGGTGGAGATTCTGAAGAATCAAAGTGTGACGCAGGAGAATAATTCATTAATGAATACATTATAATTAAAAGGCTCCTTTATTAGGAGTCTTTTTTTGGCTATATGAAAAAGAAAGAAATAAAAAAAATTGGTTATAAAAGAATCATTAAACAAAATGAATCACATCAAAAAGTTTATGATGATTTGAAAACCCCTATTCCTGCAAATAATTTAACTATTGCAAAAGAACTGAGTCAAATTCCTTCAAAATCTATTATTGAAAGTTTTAAAACATTGAGAATCGTTTATTTAGTGTTAATTTTATTTTTTTTATTGCTAAGGTTAATTGGGATTTACGTATTGAGTCAAAGTTATAATGCAAATAATAGTGTTTTATTTTTTGGAATATTATTTGGATTATTAGTACCAGGATTAGGTATTTACGGCATTTTAGCACACAAATTAGAACTTTGTAAATCAGTTTCTATTATTCTTATTTTATCATTAGTCAGAGTTCTTGGAAAGATAGAGCTAACATCCGACACATTAATTGGATTAGGATTAACACTTGCTCTCATAATTTTAGGATTTGTTCTCAACTCAAAAATGATTACTCCATATAAAAAAACTGTTATTTATAAAGATGGTGATAAACGAAATGTGTCATTTGCCATTACATTTGAAGATGGAATTACTTTACCTAAAGATGATGATATATTAGATGACTTTTAAATAAAAACAAACTTATGCATACAAAAGAAAACATTGTTAAAAATTGGCTTCCACGATATACAGGTAGAGCCTTAGACGAATTTGATGATTATATTTTATTAACTAATTTTAATGGGTACGTAAATATTTTTGCTGAAAAATACGGCGTTGAAATTATTGGTAAAGACAAAGCCATGCCAAGCGCATCAGCAAATGGAATTACAATCATTAACTTTACTATGGGGAGCGCAAATGCAGCAACCATAATGGATTTATTAAGTGCAATTCAACCAAAAGCATGTTTGTTTTTAGGTAAATGTGGCGGATTAAAACGAAAAACTGAAATAGGTGATTTAATTTTACCTATTGCAGCTATAAGGGGAGAAGGAACATCAAACGATTACTTCCCTGCAGAAGTTCCTGCTTTACCTGCATTTACACTTCAAAGAGCCATTTCAACATCTATTAGAGAATACGAAATGGATTATTGGACGGGGACAGTTTATA
>Ga0316208_1002104_pt1 | contig 16921 bp, 12 predicted proteins | sample 3monopyrite_MG_FD_204944 | JGI IMG/M metagenome (GOLD analysis project Ga0316208, IMG submission 204944) | Microbial mat bacterial communities from mineral coupon in-situ incubated in ocean water Damariscotta River, Maine, United States -... | ecosystem: Environmental > Aquatic > Marine >...
AAAGTGAGAGCTTACAGTTTAATTATAATATGACAAACACCTTTACCGATGTTACTAATATCGCTGAAGGATTAGTATTAAACAATTATAACAGCATCCAGTTTGGTAATCCAGAGTTACAAAATGCATTATCTCACAATGTAAGATTGTTCTACAGGAGTTTTAATTTATTTAATTATACGAATGTATTTGCTTTCATTAATTATAGTAAGAATATTGATCAAATTAGACAGTTAACTAATTTTGAAAGTGTAATTAGAACAAGTTCATTTTTTAATTCCCAGTTTGCAGATGAGACTGCTACTCTATCTGGACGAGTTGAAAGAACGTTTGGGAAAATAAGAGCGAGTCTTAGAGCTAACTTTAATTACAGTTTAAATAATCAGTTTATACAAGGAAGACAATCTGTGAATGAAAGTTTTACGCAAAGTTACACACCAGAATTACGAACTAATTTTAGAGAAGCACCAAACGTAAGATTAAGGTATGGTTATTCCGTGAGAACTAACGATCAAGGTTCTAATTCTACAAAGTTTATCACTAATACACCATCTGTAGAGTTTGATGCTTATATATGGGATTCACTGACCTTTATTACTGATTTTAGTTATACCAGCCAAGAGAGTAATGGAGAAATAGATACTTTTAAGACTTGGAACGCTTCGTTAAGCTATAGAAAAGACAGAGATGCAAAATGGGAATATTCTCTTAGAGCCTCTAACTTATTAGATATAGATTCTAATATTAGTAATGGTGCAGGTAATATTTCTGTATTTAGCTCAGAGACATTTGTGCAACCACGATTTATCACCTTTAGATTTACTTATACATTATAATATTGAAATAGCCTCCTCAATTGAGGAGGCTATTTTATGTTTTCTTAATTTTTAATAATACGTTTGGTTATTTCTCCGTCATCAGATTGGAGCGTTATAAAGTAACTCCCATCTGCATAGGGTTGCAATTCTAGAGAAGTTTCAAGCGTGTTTAATGGTTTAGAGATTAGCGTTTGTCCCAAAACGTTTGTCATTTTTAAATGTGTTAAAACAGTTTTAGATGTAATAAAAATAGTTCCATTTGTAGGATTTGGATAAAGCAAAATCTTTGTCTTAACCAATTCGTCAATATTTAGTCTATTTGTAAAAGTAGTGATACTTGTATTTGTTATAATTGGTAGATTAAAATCAAACAAGATTTCAGCAGTATTTTCAAAAACAGTATCAATATCATAACCAGTTGTTGGTTTTATTTTAAATGATATAAAACCTTTACTATTGGGTTCGTCGTTAGTGCTATCTGGCAAATTTATATTTCTAAATTCCCATTCTAAATCTTGTTCATCTATTTTGAGTTGGTACGAATGGCTGGCACTAAGCATTATTATTGTATTTGCATTGAGCTCATCTGTTAAGAAATCTTTAATAACTACATTTTGTGCACTTGCGCTTCCTGTATTTTGAAATCTAATCGTATAAAACAAATAGTTATCAGTTGTAAAATCTTCATACACAATTGTACCTCCATGCCCTTCTAATTTATCATTAGGATCAAATGAACCTATAACAGTAACATTGATTTCAAAAGTGTTATCATCTAAGTTAATATCATTAATACCATCAGCAGTTATATCAGCAGAAAAAGTTAAGATGTCATCAATATTAACATCAGGTGGTGTATTTGTATTTAATGTAATATCTATAGTCCTAGTTTCAAAAGGAGCTAAATCTGTAAAAGGTATAGTTAATGTGTTTGCTGATAGCGTTGAGTTTAGATTAGAAGAGCTTACAAATGTGGTAAGGGCATCGAATGTATATGTAATAGTTCCTGTTGCAATATAAGATGAGCCAAGGTTTTGATACGTAATTAATTGATCTGTATCGAATCCTGGGTTTGGTGAATTCACAGGTGTAATATTTATGGCTATATCATCATAAGGAGTAGTGATGTCGATAGGAATATCATAATTAATTATTTCACCTGGAATTATATATTGATCTAGAATAGTTGATAACTCAACTGAAAAGTAATCGATAAAACTATCTTCAATAACATATTCAAAGTCATAACTATTGCTATCATTATTATCGAATATATAATACTGATTAGAATCCGTATTTAGAGTAATTTCATCACCATTATTTACGGTATAGTTTAAGTATCCATTCGGAAAAACCATTTCATCGTTGTCTTTAACATTATTACCATTAGTGTCAATAAAAGCATTTAATGTAAAACCAGTACAATCTACAGTGTCAAAGAAATTGGTATTGGTAGTTTCTGTCATTTCTATAAACCCATCACTACCACTAAAATTTGTAACCATGAGCATATAAATTTCTCCAGGCAGTACGGATGGTATCTCAACATTTTCAACTGCTGAGGCACTGAAACTACAGTCAACTATGTTCCCGTCCATAAGATCATCAGCGCTGCAAGTAACATCAGTAAATGGTCCCCAAACAATAAAATCTACATCTAACAATTGACCACTACCATCCATTTCTGTGAATTGTGATATTTGAAAATTTACATCACCAGTTGTAGCAATAGGAATATAAAACCAAGTTGGTCTGGGTTGTGAGCCAAGGCAACCGTAATCGAAGTTGGGTTCAGAAACGGTATCAACTGTAGTATTAGGAAATACAGAACCAAAAGAACCACATAGCGATGTTGCATCTGCACAAGTGTTTTGTGCATTAGAAAATCCAATAAATAAAAAGAGAAGAATGAGGGAGAACGTAATTTTTTTCATAATTAATTGATTATACTATATAGGTAAGATACAAAAAAGTAGATATGGTTGCGTGAAACATCTTATGAATTACAAAATAAAACCTTCAACTACGAAACGTCGTAACCAAAGGCTTTACTGTTATTATACTTTTTTTAATTATCTCTCAAAACATGTACCACACCTGTTATAATATGAGGATTGCCATTATAGTCTTCATAAGAGCCATTAAAATTGATGTCTATATATTCACCAACAGTACCTAAAGCACTTAAATTGTATGTAATATTATTGTTAGTGTTAGAGACACTAATACATTCTCCTATAAAGAAACCAGTGTCGTTGATTTCACCGTTGTCGTTAGCATAAAGATTACTATAAGTGCCTAAATAATCTGGATTATTTAAAATGCCATTTATATAAATACAAGTATTCTGGTCATTACTACTTCCAAAAATGTCTAAATTCGGGCCATTTGTATTTGGGCTTTCGCTATAAAAATTAGCAGAAATGTTTTCAAAAATAAATACTGTTTCATCATCATCAACTGTATATTGGATAAACTCATTAATAGAATTACATGCGCTAATAGTACCAATATTAGTTAATGGTGTAGTAAACGTATAACTAATACTATCTGTGGTCTGTAGGTTAACATAATCACTACCTTTTATTTTAAAGGTATTATCATTATCACAACGTAGCATATTAATTTCAAAAGAACCATCATTTACAGCATCAGTGAACGTTTGGCCAGCATAAGTTAATTGTACATAACCGTCCGTTATTGCATTATCATCACAAGTATTAAAATTGCCAATAACAGTTTCAGCAATTATATCTGCATTTTCTGGTACAATTACTGATAGGCTAGAATCTGTTGTAAATGGGCCAATTGTCTGAGAATAAAGTGGTTCATTTCCACAGATATCATAACTAAAAATACGTAACTCTAAAGCTTCTCCGCTAGGCACAAAACCACATACTTCTCCGTTGTCATTTATATAACCACCACGCGTACCAAAAGTAGCACTCGTAATACTTGCATAAAGATTGCTTAATGGATTATTTTCGTTGTCTGTCGCTGATACGCAAAGTGTAATAGCTTCAGCAGGTATGTCGCAATTCCAAAAAGAAAAGTGAGCTACAGTGCCAACATACATATTACCTTGTAAAGTTGCTTGTCCTTCTTCTTTCCAATAGCCATTATCTTCATCAAAATACCAAAGCGGAATGCTTGCAGGTGCTATTCCCATTAAACTTGGATCTAAAGGAATTTTAATTTCAGAAGTTGAGCCTTCTGGTAAATTTAAATCTTCACCATTTGTTCCTCTTAATTCTACAGCTAACATTCCTAGTGTTTGCAACAAACGTTCAGCGCCTTCTTCATTTTCGGCATATAACATGCCTGGCATTTGCATAACCATATTTTCATCCGCAGGATCTAAGTGATGCATAATCACATCTACTGAACCAGAATAGACAGAACCATCTTCTTTTACAAAGTTTCCATCAAAGCTCACAGAACTCCCATTGCCCAAAGTAACAGTTTCTGAATTTCCGCTATTAATGGTGCCAATGACTGTAGCTTCAAGCAACATAATGGTGACTTTGTTTGTGCCATTAGATGGAACCACTGCTCTAGAACCGTTTATATAGCCTGCTTTTTCTGCTTTTACGAAACCAAAACGTTCTTTTACATTGGCATCGTTAATAATAAAAATACCGTTGCTATCTGTAGTTGCAGTTTCATTACCAATAGTAATCGTAACTCCTTCAATAGGATTTTTGTTCTTATCAATAACATTACCAAGAAAATTTCTTGAGATGTTATTACCGAAGTATTCAGAAAATGTTTCTGGTATAATCTCTTGTTGTTCTCCACCTCCAGAATCGCCATCATCTTGTTGACAAGATGTAATTAAGAATGTAGAAAACAAAAGCACTAAAATAAGATTTGGAAATTTTTTAATGTTTTTCATAAGGTATTGATTTAATCGATTTTTATTCATCAGAGTAATTCATCTCTTTATTATTAAACAGTTTTAGTTGTTAAACTCCTACCTAAATGGTTGAAAATTATTGTATAATTATAAAACCCTCATAAAGTTGATTTATGAGGGTTTTATATATTTTAATTTCGCCTTAAGATGTCGAAGTTAATTTCCGCCATATCAACTTAGTTATTTTTTTCCAAGTAAATAAATCGGTACTTTAATTATTTTTTAAGCCTTTAGCAGTTCTATCTTCTTTGCTAGGAGGTGGTACAGAAATAGCCGGATTCGTTTTTAGTAGTTTCATTACTTCTACAACGACTTTTTCCATTTGAGGATCACGTCCTTGACTTAAAATATTAGGGTTATCCCAAACTGCAAAATCTGGTTTTACACCAATTCCTTCTGCAAACCAATCTCCATTGTTTAAATATAATCTAGCACCAGGCACAGTTATGCGACCACCATCAATTAAACGATGACCAGTAGCGGGACCTACCAGTATTCCCAGAGTTCTTTCTCCGACAATAGGACCGCCATTTAGTTCTCTAAAAGCCCAAGGCAGACCATCGCCACCAGAACCAGCCCAACCATTAATAAGCATGCCCATTGGACCAGTATTTGTTTTGTTTGGTGCCGTAGTTTGTTTACCATGGCGCCAATATAAATTATAAATAGAAGGGCGTTTTAATAATTCTAAAAAACGATCAGCCAATTGACCACCTCCATTAAAACGTTCATCAATAATAAACCCTTCTTTATCTAGTTGGCCATAGAACATCTTAACCAACTCTAATTGTCCTTGTCCACTAGTGTTAGACATATAAATATATCCTAGTTTACCACCAGATAATTTTTCTACCATTTTTCTGTTAGACTCTATCCATTCGTGATAACGAAGAGTGCTTTCTTCACGCTGTGTAAGACATTTAATAACATAATTTTTAGCATCAGAAATTTTGCCAGTTTTGCTAATACTTAAAGAAATAGTTTTACCAGATAAGCCATCGAAAGCAGCATAAGGCTCTTTGTTTGTGCTTACGTCCATTCCGTTAACTCCGAGAATATATTCTCCAATATTAATATCTACTCCTGGTCGATCAAACGGAGAACGTACTTCTGTATCCCAAAGCGCAGGTTTAACAATTCTTTTGATGCGATATTTATTGTTGTGTAATTCAAAATCAATGCCCAAAAACCCTGTTCGAATAAAATTAACGCTCTCAGAATCACCTCCGGAAGCATAGGTGTGTCCTGCGCTTAATTCAGCGTTTAGATTAGATTGAATATTCGTAACGTCCCAACGTGTTCTAGCATCTTCAATTAGTGCACCATAACGAATTCTTAGCTCATCCCAATCTACTTGTTGCATATCACTGTCGTAGAAGAAATCGCGATGTCTCCTCCAAGTATCATTAAATATTTGTATCCATTCTTCTTTTGGATTCCATTGCATTACCATATTTTTAGTAGAGATAGGGTCTTCAATTTTTTGTTTAGGAGCAGGCTTTATAATTCCATATTTCCCACTGCTTCTTACAATTAAAGATGTATTGTCTGCCGTTGGTTTTACACTTTGAATATTATCTATTATGGTTTCTTCTTCAAGCTTTTTTAAATTAAAGAGTTTTAATGAAGGTTTATTGTCGCGATCACCTGTAATCGGATATCTTGTATAAACAATTTTACCATCAAAAGCATGTGGCGATCCTAAATTCCCCGATTTAGTGGGCAAAATTGTAATTCTACTTTCAATATTACTCCAATCTATTACAAGTGGAATTTTCATTTTTTTATCCTCTTTTTTGTCTTCTGATTTATCAGAAGAGGCAATTTCCACTTCATCATTTTTTGGAAGCAACAAGTATGGAGCTTCTTTAGTTAGACTCAAGGCTGCTAACTGACTATTATTGGGATATATCCATGTGCCATCACCTAATCCACTATATGAGGCGTTAAAAGTTCTATCGGTAAGGTAAAACAGATAGCTGCCATCGGTACTAAAAACTGGATCCCAATCTGAATAGAATCCACTAGTAACTTGATGAACTTTGTTTTCTGTTAAATTATAAACAAATATTGCATTGTTCTGATTATTAATAGTTTTAGTATAAGTAATCCATTTAGAGTCGTGAGACCAATTAAAAGAAAATCCAAATCTTCTACCATGACCATTATTAAAAATGTTATCATCAATTTTTGTTACACTTTTTGAGGTCACATCAACGAGGTTGATATCATTTTTTTCATCAATAAAAACTATTTTTTTACTGTTTGGTGACCAATTTAAACTATAACCAAAGCCACTCTTACGATTTGTAAGTTTTGTAGTTTTCTGGGTCGCTGTATTTTGCAAATGAATCTCATATTCGCCAGATTGGTCACTCCACCAAGCTATATGTTTACCGTCTGGAGACCATGATGGATTTTGGTCAAAAGCACCACTAGATTGAGTAAGGTTAACTACATATCCGTCTTTAGCAGGAACATTGAATAACTCACCTCGTGCTTCAAAAACTATTCTTTTTCCATCAGGCGAGGCAGTCATATTTTGTATACTGCTTCCAACATTTTTCATTTTTGGAATTTCTACTGACAAATCACTGACTACAGTTACAGTAACCGCTTTGTGTTTTTCTGTTTTAAGATCCATTAAGTACAATGTTCCACCTGCTTCAAAAACTAAATCGTTGGAACTAGCAGAGATGTAGGTAATGTCAAAATCAGTAAAACTGGTAATTGCTCTAATGCTTTTGTCTTTGACATTATAAACCCATATATTTCTTCGCATTTCTTTATCTCTATCTGATAGAAAATAGATGTTATCACCAGACCAAGATGGTTTTCCATCATTTGCATGGTCGGTAGTAATTTTTTCAGCTTTGTTCTTTTTTATATCGTGAATAATAACATCAGAAGTTAACCCTCCTCTATATCTTTTAAAAGGATAATTTTCGGTAATCTTAGTGATATATGCTAACTGATTGCCATCATCAGAAAAACTTGCTAATTCACCATAAGGAATAGCCATTTTTTCTGGCATCCCACCTTTTTTTGAAATAAGAAAGAATTGTTGTGTTCTTGGTGTATTTATTTCTCGTCTAGAAGCAAACAAGATTCTTTTACCATCAGGATGCCAATCTAGCATGCGATCGGGAAATGAAGCATAGGTTAAGCGTTTTGGTACACCACCATTAACTGGCATAACATAGACATCAAGATTGCCATTATAACTTGCAGTAAAAGCAATTTCTGATCCATCGGGCGAAAATTTAGGGTACGATTCTTCGCCTTGCGAATGTGTTATTTGAATTGCTTGACCACCAGATTTTGGCATAACCCAGATATCACCACCATACACAAATGTAATTTGCGTGTCTGATACATCTACAAAGCGCATCAATTTTGCATTAATCTGGCTAAATGAAGTTAAGGTAGTAATAGCTAAGAGGAGCGTAATTAATAGTCTCATAATTAATAATTTTGGTTATTATGTTAGGAAATAATAGTGTAGGTATTTTAAATAATAGAAATGTCGGTGGACACCAAAGTTAACTTTTTTAAGTTGATTTTGGAATGTAAAAGCCTAAAAAAAACCCTCATAACGATCAAGTTATGAGGGTTTCATATACTATTACTTTAGACTTTAAATAGTGAATGCAGTTTTTACCTTATCAACATAGTCTAGTTTTTCCCATGTAAACAATTCAACATCTATAGAAACAGGCTCTCCATAAGGTCGTTCAAAAGTTTTAGTGACTACTTCATGAGTTCTTCCCATGTGACCATAAGCAGCAGTTTCACTATAAATAGGTTGACGTAATTTTAAACGACTTTCAATTGCAGATGGTCGCATATCAAATATCTCAGATACTTTTTTTGCAATTTCACCATCTGTATAATTGAGAGGGCAAGAGCCGTAAGTATCTACAAAAATCCCCATAGGTTCTACCACACCAATAGCATAAGATACTTGTACTAAAATCTCATCGCATAATCCGGCAGCCACTAAATTTTTGGCAATATGTCTTGTCGCATAAGCAGCACTTCGATCTACTTTACTTGGGTCTTTACCAGAAAATGCGCCACCACCATGTGCGCCTTTACCACCATAGGTGTCAACAATAATTTTACGACCTGTTAAACCCGTATCGCCATGAGGTCCACCAATAACAAATTTACCAGTTGGGTTTATATGATATTTAATATCACTATTAAATAAAGGTTTAATATGATCGGGTAATTTTGCAACAACTCTCGGAATTAAGATATCAACTATATCTTTTCTGATTTTTGCTAACATTGCCTCATCAGCATCGAAATCATCGTGTTGTGTAGAAACTACAATGGCATCAATACGTTGAGGTGTATTATCGTCACTATATTCAATAGTCACCTGGCTTTTAGAATCTGGTCGTAAATAGGTAATCTCTTTATTCTCTCGACGTAATTTGGCTAATTCTTTTAAAATTCTGTGAGACAAATCTAAAGCTAAAGGCATATAGTTGTCGGTTTCGTTTGTAGCATAACCAAACATCATACCTTGGTCACCAGCACCTTGCTCTTCTTTAGAAGCTCTATCTACACCACGATTAATGTCTTCTGATTGTTCGTGTATAGCAGAGAGTACTCCACAAGAATTTCCATCAAACATGTACTCACTTTTGGTATAGCCTATTTTATTAATTGTATCTCTAGCTATCTTCTGTACGTCTAGGTAGGTGTTAGATTTTACTTCTCCTGCAAGAAAAACCTGTCCTGTAGTTACTAAAGTTTCACAAGCGACTTTAGACTCTGGGTCAAAGGCTAAAAAATTGTCAATTAAAGCATCACTTATTTGATCCGCGACTTTATCTGGGTGGCCCTCGGAAACACTTTCTGAAGTAAATAAATATGGCATAAATCCTATTTTTAGGTTATAGTTGTTTTATGTAATCTTTATAGATTGCTTGGTCGCTAGAGAAGTGTTATACTTACTGCTTTAGCATTTTTGTTTCGGCTGAATTTTATCAGCGTTAGAGGTTGCAATCAGACAAATTTTTCCTCTAAATTTTGAAGGTACAAAAGTAGAAAAATAAAATGGAACGTAAACTGATAATATAAGTTTTGTAAAAAAGACCTAGATTTACAGTATGCTTTCAAAGAAAACAAAATACGGAATAAAAGCTTTGGTTTATTTGGCTAAACAAGAAGATCGTATTCCTGTACAGATTTCAGTAATTTCTAACACAGAAAATATTTCTCTAAAATTTTTAGAAAGTATATTATTGACTTTAAGAAAAAACGGAATCTTAGGCTCTAAAAAAGGTAAAGGAGGAGGTTATTATTTATTAAAGGATCCAAAAGATATTCCGATGACAACCGTAATGCGATTTTTAGAAGGTCCAATTGCCATGGTGCCATGTGTTAGCCTAAATTTCTACGAAAAGTGTGATGATTGCCCAGATGAAAACACTTGTGCAGTACATAATGTAATGCTTAAAGTACGAGATAAGACCTTAGAGATACTTAGAAATACAACCTTAGCAGATATATCTAATTGAAGAACCCTCATTTTTTCACCTTAATTTTTTCATAATTAGTGCAGGTTATTTACAAAATAATATTTAGGTTTGCATTATATTCTACTAAATCTATAGGGTAATAAGGGTAATAACAAATTATGGATAGCGCAATACACACAGATTTAAATTTAGAAAAGGAAGAAAAAGTTTCTAAAGATTCTCAAGAAAACATTAAAAGAAGCATTGTAAAGACGATTAGTTGGCGAGTCTTAGGTACATTGGCTACAGTTGTCATTTCATACCTCATTACAGGTACTTTGGCATTAGCTTTTTCAATTGGAGGTATAGAACTAGTTTCTAAAATGGTGCTTTATTTCTTTCATGAACGTGCATGGAACAATATTAAATGGGGAAAATAATGGTACTAAACTTAGAACAAATAAACAAGAACTTAGAAGGCAAATCGCCAGTTGAAATTGTGGACTGGGCATTGAGTGTTGCAAAAAGCCCTCTCGTTACAACAAACTTTAGACCTTATGAGGCAGCAATTTTGCATGTTACCAATAAGGCAAATAAAGAGATAAAAGTAATTTGGTGCGATACAGGATATAATACTCCAAATACTTACAAGCATGCTGAAGCATTGATTGAGCAATTAGGTCTTAATATAAAATTGTATGTCCCTAAACAAACCGTTGCACATCGTAATGTGGTTATAGGAATACCAAGTGTAGATGAGCCCTCTCATAAATTATTTACTGAGCAAGTGAAACTCGAGCCTTTTAAAAGAGCTATGACTGAGCATCAACCAGACGTGTGGTTTACAAATTTACGTAAAGGACAAACTGTTTTTAGAAACAGTATAGATATCGTATCTCAAGATAAAAATGGTGTCCTTAAAGTGAGTCCATTTTACAATTATTCGGATGAAGCTTTAGATCTGTATTTAGAAGAATATCAGCTTCCAAATGAATTTAAGTATTACGACCCAACAAAGCAATTAGAAAACAGAGAATGTGGATTGCACGCATAAAACTGATAGTATGAAGAATACAATAAATATAAATCCATTAGAAAACGAAGCCATTTACATCTTTAGAGAAGTTGCGGCTCAATTTGAGCGTCCTGTGCTTTTATTTTCGGGTGGTAAAGATTCAATAACCTTAGTGCGTTTGGCACAAAAAGCCTTTTATCCTGCAAAGATTCCATTTCCTTTAATGCATATTGATACAGGTCACAATTTTCCTGAAACAATTGAATTTAGAGATAGATTAGTTGAAGAACTCGGGTTAGAATTAATCGTTAGAAATGTACAAGACTCAATTGATGAAGGTAAGGTAAGAGAGGAGTCTGGTAAGTATGCAAGTAGAAATGTATTGCAAACCACAACGCTTTTAGACGCTATTGAAGAGTTTAAGTTCGATGCCTGTATAGGTGGAGCTCGTAGAGATGAAGAAAAAGCTAGAGCTAAAGAACGTATTTTTTCTGTAAGAGACGATTTCGGGCAATGGGATGAAAAAAACCAACGTCCCGAATTATTCGATATGCTGAATGGGCAAATAGAATTAGGACAAAATGTTCGTGTATTTCCTATTTCTAACTGGACAGAATTAGACGTTTGGTCTTACATTCAAAAAGAACAGATAGAGATTCCTTCAATCTATTTCGCACACACAAGAGCAACATTTCTAAGAGATGGCTTAATATGGTCTGCAGAAGATGCTGTAGTTTACAGAGAAGATGACGAAGAAGTACAAGAACGTGAAGTGAGATTTAGAACCGTTGGTGATATGAGTTGTACAGCAGCTGTACTTTCAGATGCTTCAGATATTAGCAGTGTAGTGCAAGAAATAAGAGAGTCCACAATATCAGAACGCGGTGCAAGAATAGATGATAAGCGCTCAGAAGCGGCAATGGAAAAACGTAAACAACAAGGTTATTTTTAAAATTTGCTTAACAAATTTAGTGCTTAGCCACTAGCAATAATTAAAAAGAATAAAAATTAAGCTAATAGCCAAAGGCTAAAAGCCAACAGCCAATAAAAATGGAAGTATTAAAAATAGCAACAGCAGGAAGTGTAGATGATGGGAAAAGTACTTTAATAGGAAGATTGCTTTACGACACAAAATCATTAACATCAGATAAATTAGAAGCAATAGAAACTAAAAGTCGTCAACTTGGTTACGATTATTTAGACTTTTCTTTAGCTACAGACGGATTAGTTGCAGAAAGAGAGCAAGGTATTACAATAGATGTGGCGCATATTTATTTTTCTACAATTAACAAAAGTTACATTATAGCAGATACACCAGGTCATGTAGAATATACCAGAAACATGGTAACAGGCGCATCAACATCTCAAGCAGCAATAGTTTTAATTGATGCAAGAAAAGGTGTTATAGAACAAACCAGCCGCCACTTTTTTATCAATAATTTATTGAGAATTAAAACGGTTATCGTAGCTATAAACAAGATGGATTTAGTTGACTTTTCTGAAGAAAAATATAACGCTATCAAAGCAGATTTTGAAACTTTGATGAACAAGAGAGATTATCAAGATCAGAATATAACATTCGTGCCAGTGAGTGCTTTAAAAGGGGATAATGTTGTTAATAGATCTAAAAACACACCTTGGTACAGAGGAGAAACATTATTAGAGAATCTAGAAAATATTGATAATCAAGATATCTACAATTCTGGCACACCAAGATTTCCTGTACAATATGTAATAAGACCAAAAACTGAAGAGTTTCATGATTTTAGAGGTTATGCAGGTAAAGTATATGGAGGAGAATTAAGTGTTGGTGATGCTATTGTGGTTTTGCCATCTCAAACAAAATCAAAAATCAAAAACATTCACTTTTACGATAAAAAAGTAACAATGGCTCCAAGACGTTCTTCTGTTTTAATTACACTTGAAGACGAGGTAAATATTAGTAGAGGAGATATGATAGTTAAAGAAAAGAACCAGCCAACAGTAGGAAAACAGTTTACAGCAACAGTTTCTTGGATGGACTCTCAAAATCTAATCGTAGGAAAAAAATATATAGTGCAACATGGAGTTAATAAAGTGTTTGCAAAAGTAGATCAGATTCATCATAAAATAAACCCAGATTATTCTGGTGTAGATGAGACTGTAGATGCTTTAAAAATGAATGATATCGCAACCGTTTCCTTTAAACTAAACAAGCCTATTTTTTACGATGCTTTTAAATCGCATAGAACAAATGGTTCTTTCATTCTAATAGATTCACAATCTAACAATACTGTTGGAGCAGGATTTATCCAATAACAAGTTATTCAAAGTTTTAGAACAGAACTAGAAAATTCTACACTAGAAAACATGTCATTGAGTTAGCAAATAAAATGGAGTTTTTTTATAATGGAAAAATTCCGATATCATGTTTAACCAGAGGTGTTTATGGTAATTGACAATAGGGTGGGCAAATGAGTAGTATTAATACTTTAAACCTAAGTTACACTAAAAATTTGGTGAAAAAGAACTAATTGCGCTGTGTTTCCTGTTTCAAATTTAATCCTAGGTTTCTATTCTTGAAACGAATAGGAGGTAAGCCTAAAAACTAAATAGGTAATAAAAATTACCAAAAGTTCTATGTCTAGAGTGTTTAGTATGGGCTATATATTGAAGTAGTTTTAATTCGGAATAAGTTTTCTATTGCATGTTTTACGTTAATTATTATATTTTTGCCAGTAACCATTTATAAATGAAGTACTGGCTTACGAGTTTTATTGTCTTATTTGGGCATCTATCATTTTCACAAGAAAAGGAAATATCTAATTCTTATTTTGATCTCAATTATTTTGCAGGTAATATAGCACTTCATAATAATGATATACTTCATTTAATTACAGGTCATCCAGAAGGGTTTGTTTTTAGTTGGAATAAAAAAACATTTGGTAATAAAGCTTGGGAACAACGTTTTAATTATCCAGATTATGGTGCGTCGTTTATTTATCAAGATTTAAAAAACGAGAAGCTAGGTGATATTTTTGGGCTGTATGCACATTATAATTTCTATTTTTTTAAGCGCAATGTAATGCTAAGAATAGCACAAGGTATAGCCTTTAATACCAATCCGTATGATAAAATAGAAAACCCTAAAAATGTTGCTTTTGGAAGCTATTTTTTGAGTTCAACACATTTAATGTTGAATTATAAAAAGGAACATCTTCTTGATCGCTTTGGGTTACAAGCAGGTTTGTCTTTAATCCATTATTCTAATGGCAGTGTTAAAGCTCCAAATACCAGTATTAATATAATAGCTTTAAATGTCGGTTTAATTTATAATCTTAATGATGAAAACCCAGAATATATAAATAACTTAAGTGTTGAAAAATTCACTGAACCAATTAAATATAATCTTGCTTTTAGAACCGGAATTAACCAAAGCGATGTTATAGGTAGTGGCCAATTTCCTTTTTATAGCCTTTCGGCTTATGCAGATAAACGCTTAAGCCATGCCAGCGCAATTCAGTTTGGTGCAGATGTGTTTTTCTCAAACTTTTTAAAAGAATTTATTTACTACCAGTCTGTTTCATTTCCTGAAGAAAATGTTAGTGGAGATGAAGATTATAAGCGTGTTGGGCTATTTGTTGGGCACGAATTATTCATCAATAAATTGTCTTTAGAAACTCAATTGGGTTATTACATCTATTATCCTTTTGATTTTGAAGGACGAACCTATATAAGAATAGGGTTAAAGCGTTATTTTGGCACTAAGCTATTCGGGTCTGTGACATTAAAATCTCATGTTGCAAAAGCGGAAGCAGTTGAATTTGGAATAGGAGTACGATTATGAAAAAACTAATATACATTTTTGTATTACTTCTTGTCGCTTGCAATAGTGAAGATGGAATCGATTGCTTTCAAACTTCTGGAAATATAATTCAGGAAATGGTTGAAGTTTCAAATTTCGAAAGAATCTTGGTAAATAGAGATGTAGAACTAATTATAAAAGAGTCACCAGATTATAAAGTTACTATTGAATCTGGTGAAAATTTAATTAATGACGTAATAGTTGAAGTTATTGGTAATCAATTAATACTAACCGATAATAATAGCTGTAATTATGTTAGAGAATATGGAATCACAAAAATTTATGTTGAAGCTCCGAACCTTATTGAAATAAGAACATCGTCTCAATATGAAATTTCTTCAGACGGAATTCTAAATTATAATACAATAGTGTTGTATTCTGAAGATTTTAATGGAGGAAGCGAATTCACAGTTGGCGATTTTAGACTAACTGTTGCTTCAGAAAACATAAGTATTGTTTCCAATAATATTTCATTCTTTTATTTAGAAGGCTCAGTTACTAATCTATTTGTAGGTTTCTATTCTGGTTCTGGACGTTTCGAAGGCGAGAATCTCATTGCTCAGTATGTAGATGTTTATCATCGTGGAAGCAACGATATGGTGGTTAACCCAATACAATCACTAACAGGCGAACTTAGAGGAACAGGGAATTTAATTTCGGTTAACGAACCACCAATTGTAAATGTAGAGCGTATCTATATTGGGCAGTTAATTTTTAACTAGTCAATTCTCTAAACAAACTCTCTAAACTTGCGTTTTTCTGATTGAGTTGAAGAATTTTTAAATCATTATTATGTGCAAAATCAAACACATGAGAACGCATATCGTCTTTAGTAGAGAAAGTGATTTCGTAAATAAAGTTATGTGTGTTCTTTACTGTAATTACTTTTGGTAGTTTTAATAAGAAAGCATCCTCAACACGATAATCAAACTCTACAACCACGATTTGTTCTCGTTCATCTCTTAAATCTTTTAAGTATTTATCTGCAACAACTTCACCTTTATTAATAATAATAACACGATCACACATGGCTTCAACTTCTTGCATAATATGTGTAGATAGGAAAACTGTTTTTTCTTTACCAATAGTTTTAATAAGTTTTCTAATCTCTACTAATTGATTTGGATCTAAACCTGTTGTTGGCTCATCTAAAATTAAAACGTCAGGATTGTGTAATAAAGCATTTGCTAAACCAACACGTTGTCTATAACCCTTAGAAAGTTGACTTATTTTTTTATGCGCTTCTGGTGTTAAGCCAGTTAATTCTATAACCTCTTCAATTCTAGATTTAGAAGTGCCATAAACGTTAGCATTAAAATTCAAATATTCTTTAACATACAAATCCGTGTATAAAGGGTTGTGTTCAGGTAAATAACCGACAGAACTCTGCACATTTTTTTTGTCAGAGTTTACATCAAACCCATTAACATAAGCAGAGCCTTCAGAAGCTTCAATATAAGTCGTCAAAATCTTCATCATTGTAGATTTTCCAGCGCCATTAGGTCCAAGAAAACCAACTATTTCAGCATCCTTTACTTTAAAAGAAACATCGTTAAGTGCTTTTTGATCTTTGTATAGTTTTGTAATGTTTTGAACTTCAATTGACATATTAGAAAAAGTTTACCCAAAAATAAGTATTATATAATATTGTATTGTCTTTATCGCTAATTCTTTAAAACTTTAATGATAAGTTTAAAAAAGCAAAGCTCACATTTTAATTTATAAAAATATTAATTACATTAGCATCTAAATTATAGATTTCCACTTGCATGGAAAACAAACATGAACATATCTAAAACATATTATAACTGGTTTTATTTCTTTTTTAGCTAAAGAAACGAGGCTTAGTATGTT
>Ga0316208_1002105_pt1 | contig 16903 bp, 16 predicted proteins | sample 3monopyrite_MG_FD_204944 | JGI IMG/M metagenome (GOLD analysis project Ga0316208, IMG submission 204944) | Microbial mat bacterial communities from mineral coupon in-situ incubated in ocean water Damariscotta River, Maine, United States -... | ecosystem: Environmental > Aquatic > Marine >...
GAACGCCCACGATTTCAACTTCGTCCTGCGGGTGGATCGTGCCGGCTTCGATGCGGCCCGTGACGACCGTGCCACGACCCGTGATCGAGAACACGTCCTCGATCGGCATCAGGAAGTCCTTGTCCGTGTCGCGTTCCGGCTCGGGGATGTTCGCGTCCAGCGCGTCCATCAGCTCGTCGATGCACTTGTTGTTGTCGTCGTTCGACGAGTCTTCGCCCGCCGCAAGAGCAGAGCCCTTCACGATCGGGATGTCGTCGCCCGGGAAGTCGTAGCTCGAGAGAAGTTCACGAACTTCCATTTCGACCAGCTCGAGGAGCTCTTCGTCGTCGACCTGATCGACCTTGTTCAGGAAGACCACGATGTGCGGAACGTTCACCTGGCGAGCCAGAAGAACGTGCTCGCGCGTCTGCGGCATCGGACCATCAGCGGCCGAGACCACCAGGATCGCGCCGTCCATCTGCGCTGCGCCCGTGATCATGTTCTTCACGTAGTCAGCATGGCCGGGGCAGTCGACGTGTGCGTAGTGGCGACCATCCGACTCGTACTCGACGTGAGCCGTTGCGATCGTAATACCGCGCTCGCGCTCTTCCGGAGCCTTGTCGATGTTCGCGAAGTCCATCTTCTCGGCCAGTCCCTTATGGGCCTGCCGAGACGTAATCGCTGCAGTCAGCGTCGTCTTTCCGTGGTCAACGTGACCGATCGTTCCGACGTTCACGTGGGGCTTATTTCGCTCGAACTTTTCTTTGGCCATCTGTCTTGCCTGCTCTTCTCTTTGCTGGCTGGCGGTCCGGCTTGGGTCGGGCTGCCTGCTTGGGCTGACATCGAGTCGTTAGTCGCTCTCCCCCCCGGAGAACTCGGACTCCTTTAACTCTCGGAGCCCGTACAAATCACTATGATTCAATGTCAGTCAGTTGAACTTGTCGGTCTGCTTCTACTTCTTGTGTTGTTCTCGCGGTTTTCACCACGATGATCTGGAGCTCACGAGCGGGCTTGAACCGCTGACCTCGTCCTTACCAAGGACGTGCTCTACCACCTGAGCTACGTGAGCCTATTCGTTGCTTTTCAGCTTTGATGTTCTTCCTGTCATCGCGCCCTCCAGGCGCGAAAATGAATGGAGCGGGAAACGGGATTCGAACCCGCGACCCCCAGCTTGGAAGGCTGGTGCTCTAGCCAGCTGAGCTATTCCCGCATTCTCTTGATCATTTCGTTTCGAGTGGATCGGATGTGCCCCGGCGACCGCGGGTCGCGCGATCACCGGGGGCTCACCTGGTGGAGGGAGGAGGATTCGAACCTCCGTAGGCCAAAGGCCAGCAGATTTACAGTCTGCCCCGTTTAACCGCTTCGGTATCCCTCCGATCGAAGCCCGCGGGCCTCGCTGATGTCGTCCGATCTAGTCGCTTAATTCCTTGTCATTGTTAGGCCCAGGATCTTCACTCGGGCCAAGTTCTGAATCTTGATGTTCAAAGCGCAAAGTCCCGCTTGTCCCATTCCCTCGACTTGCTTTGCGTTAGGCAAGGTCTTGAAGCTGGAACCTGCGAGCGCGCTTCGCTCGTAAGTCATGCGGGGTCAGATGACCCGATGTGATCAATCTTCGGTGTTGCCCTTTGAGTCGCGAAACTCGTTTGTCGCCTAACAGCGCAGATTCGTTGTCGTTTTGGAGCGCAAGAGGTTCGTTCGAATTTCGATTCGCCGTCGGACCGACGATCAAAAAACTATCTTTTGGCTGGAGCTGGCGAGGGGACTCGAACCCTTAACCTTCGGATTACAAATCCGATGCTCTACCAGTTGAGCTACGCCAGCCCGGACTCACACGTCATTACACAACATCTCCCGTTCATCTAGACGAAGCTGAAAGAGAAGTGTGTCGATATGCGAGCGCAGGAAGTCGAACACTCTGAACGCAATTAAATTGTTGAAAGAAGTGGATCCCGAGAGCGGCAGACTATATCCCGGCTCCGTCCCCGCTGGCAAGCGCCTCAGGGACTTCTACGGGCCCCAGCGGGGAAAATGTCCGGATTCCCACCCTGCCCCGCGGGACGTATCCAGCGTGGCTACGCCGGATTCACTCGCTGATTTCTTCGTAATAAGTCGTAGAGCAGCACAGCTCCGGCCGTCGAGACATTGAGAGAGGCGACCTCCCCGAGCATCGGAATCCAGACGCGATGATCCGCTGCCTTGAGGACGCCCGGGCGAATCCCCTTTCCTTCGGCGCCCAGGACGAGAACAACCGGCCCCGAGAGAAGCCGGTCCTCCATCTCAAAGAGCGCCTGCCCTTCTTCCGCGGACGCGGCGACGACCCAGTACCCCTCCCGCTGAAGCCCCCCGAGGGCACGAACCAGATTCGGCACCCGAGCTACCGGCAGCCATTCGATCGCTCCCGCAGAGGCCCGCGCGACCGCGGGCGTGAGCTCCGGGGCCCGGCGATCCGTCAAGATCAAGCCAGCGGCTCCCGCAGATTCCGCGACCCGTGCAACCGCCCCCACATTCTGTGGATCCTCGACCCCATCGAGTGCCAACAGGACCCGCGAGCCACCCGTCTCATGCGCCCGCGCCACCAGAGCCTCGATCGTCAGTTCCGGAATCGGTCCGGCTTCAAGCGCGACCCCCTGAGTCTGCGCATCGCCGCCGGCAAGTGCATCGATGTCCTCACGATCCACCACCTCGACGAGTACCCCAGCCTGCCGAGCCAGATCGGCGAGTTCGGCGTGGTCCTCTCGCGGAGCGCCCGCGCGCAACCACAGTCGGCCCAAGGTGCGCCGGCGCGCGCGAAGCGCTTCGCGCACGGGATGAAACCCATAGAGCCAGCCCGAAGAACGGGCCCCATCGGAATGTCCCTGGCCCTGGCCGTTGCGCGCAGACTTCGACCGACGCCGAGAGGCGTTGCGCTGGGACTGACGTGCGGGCATGCGGGGCGAACCTCGGACAAGGGGAGCCAAGGCTCCGGGCGATCCCGGCGGCGAACGCTGAATGGCGTGCCGATCGGAGCGACGCTTAGATCGATCGGGTCGGTCCGAATCGTCGCTAGCGAATCAGCATAGCTCGCAGCGGATCGACGGCCTCGAGGAATGCACTGCAATCATCGATCTGCGGATGGTTCTTCAATTCGAATTCGAGATAGCTGACGATCTCGCCGAGCGCTTCATCGACTTCCCGCACGCGATCCCCCACCAGGCGCAGCGCCTTGTGGGCAACCTGTTCGGGATCGAGGGTCGCGGCCTCGCTAAATCGAATGCCCTCGAGCATCGTGCGGCCTTGATCCGCGCTCTCCTCGAGGATTCGATTGAGTCGATCCGATACGTCGCTTGCGCCATCGAGCGCGATCAGCGGCGCCACGAGTTCGAAGATCAGCTTCGCATGAAGCTCGACCGCCTCGCGCACGACGTCATCGTCCGCCGCATTGAATCCATCGGCTTCGGGAAGCGGTTCTTCTCGCTCGAGCGCGACGTGCCCTGTGAGCATCAGAAATTGCAGAGTCCGCGCGGTCGTTCGGGGATCGAGCCCCGCGCGATGACAGAGCGCCGCAAAGCCCGTTTCCGAATCGAGCGCGTCGACGACCGCGCGTTCGTTGTCCGACGCGGGCGCACGATCTTCGCTGCCGGCCACGATGCGCGTGCGCGGGTCTTCGAGTTTCGCGAGGAAGCAGAGCAAGTCGTCGCGACGCTCGAGCCCTTCCTCGATCAGACGTTTGGTGGGCAGGCTGAGTCGAACCACGTTGTCCGGCTCGATTTCGCCTTCCCAGAAATGGATCCACCCCGCTGTATAGGAGAAGAGTGAGCGCACGATGTCTTCGACCTGCGCCTTGACTCCATTCCAGAGTTCGCGGGGCGTCAGGATTCCCTGCTCGACGACGACTTTCCCGAAGCGGGTCATCGGGTGATATCGACTCTCAGCGAGCTCGAGTCCGGCCTGCGTAATCAGTCCCGAACGGAGCAGGCTCGCGCCGAGTCGATCCGTCGGAAGATTCGATTCGGCGAACACGACTTCGCCGCGACTGAGATAGACGGCCTTCTCTTCGCCCTCGTATTGGAAGAGCAGGTAGCCGGATTTTCCTGCGCCATGCACGAGGCTCAGCAGGTCGGCGAGCGCGAAGGAACGGACGTCGCTGCTGAGAACGAGATCGCGATCCCAAGGAATCGCACTGCCCGCAGCATCTCCGCGTTCAAGCAGGATCGCCCGGCCGGAGCGTGCAAGAACACGCAGGCTCTCGTCCGCATCGAGTCCCAACGCAACCCGAGATTCCTCCGAGAAGCGCTGCGAGAAACCGATTCCATCGTCGTCGTGGGACACGCCCCCCCCTTCTTGCGGCTGTCGGCCGATGGAGCTTCTCGGTTATCGACCCCACTTGAGATCCCCTTGAGATGAACCCAGCAGTACCCCTCTGGCAAATCCCTACAGCCCATCCCCCCCAGCGGTCTCGAAGCATGAATCACTCAAGACCTGGGACGTTCGACGCCGATATACAAAGGGAAGCGACCCGATTGGAGTTCCATGATGGGCAGAACGCTAGGGCGACATTGCAAAGACGCGCGAACGAGTGAGCGGATCCCGCTTTACGCGCGGCTGCAGCTCACGACCGAAGACGGCAAGCCCATCGTGCCTTTCGCTCGATGTACGAATATCGGAATGGGTGGCCTGCAAGTCACCGCGAGCGAGGGCCTCGCCCCTGGCACCACCGTTCACGTCGCCCTCGAAATGCCGAAAGGCCGCAGCTTCGAGGTGGTGGGTCATGTCGCCTGGTCAAAGCAGACGATCCACCCTTCTCTCTTCGGATCGACAGCGAGCTGCGACGACGACGCAGCCTTCGGCATCGCCTTTGAAGATCTTTCCGCCGAGGCCACCCTTCCAATTGCGCGACTGTTCAGCGGTCGCGATCGAGAACGAGCCAAGGCGCATCGGATTCGCCGAATCTACGGAATCCCGAGCCATGCTTGAATCGCGTGATCTCGTCCAGGTATGCTTGGCCTTCCGATGAAACCACCTGGAACTTTCAAGCTCCTGGGTCGCGCGCGGCGCGGCCCCCGCACTCAAGAGGATGCTCTTGATCCCATGTCGCTCTGCGTGGATCGCAGCGACCGGATCGTGGATTCGCTGCGCATGCAGATCCTCGAAGGCGAGCCCGACCAGGAACTCCGCATCCGGCAGATCTTTCAGGACCCGAAAGAGATCTTCCGCGTGGAGATCGACTGCCCGGATCAGAACTACCAGCGGACGACGCTGCTCGATCGCGACGCGCTCGAGGAGCTGCTCGCGACGGATGATGTTCGCGAGCGAGTGATCGACCTCCTCGACTGAGGAGGGACAAACAGTCGAACTGAGGTGGTGCCCGAGGCAGGACTCGAACCTGCACGGCCAGAGGCCAGACGATTTTAAGTCGTCCGCGTTTACCATTTCGCCACTCGGGCAGGACGCAAAGTCTATACTCTCGATTCCCGAAGCGCTTTGCCTTGAAGTGCCCGGCAGTCCTTTTCTGAATGGGTACCACCCAATCAAGGCTCCGACCTGATTCCTGCACCTCTCTTGCCTGCGCCTGCAGACGCGAACCGTCGATACATCAACCCGGGCCTTCTATCGTAGGAATGCCCTGCCCCGCGCACGCCCCTCAAAACCGGAGCACACATACCCGGATGTTTCACAATCAGCGAGTCGTGGTCGTCATGCCGGCCTACAACGCCGCCCGGACCCTCGAACGCACGACCCGCGAAATCCCCATGGATCTCGTCGACGAGATCGTGGTCACCGACGACGCGAGCGCGGACGACACCGTCGAGGAAGCCAAACGACTCGGCCTCCGCACGGTCGTCCACCCGAGCAATCGCGGCTACGGCGGCAATCAGAAGACGTGTTACCAGGAAGCGCTTCGCCTCGGGGCCGACGTCGTCGTCATGCTTCACCCCGACTATCAGTACACGCCGAAGCTCCTGCCCTCGATGATCGGCTTGCTGACCGACGGCCCCTACGACGTCGTCCTTGGATCGCGCATTCTGGGCGGCGGGGCCCTGCGAGGGGGCATGCCGCGTTACAAGTACGTCGCGAACCGATTCTTGACGGCGACGCAGAACCTGCTGTCCGGAGCCAAGCTCTCGGAGTACCACACGGGCTACCGCGCGTTCACGCGCAAGGTCCTCGAATCGCTTCCTTTGCTCGAAAACTCAGACGACTTCGTCTTCGATAATCAGATGCTCGCGCAGATCATTCATCAGGGATTCGAGATCGGCGAGGTCAGCTGCCCGACCGCCTATTTCCAGGAAGCCTCGTCGATCAACTTCAGCCGCTCGGTCACCTACGGATTAGGCGTCCTCGAAACCAGCGTCCAGCTCTTCGCTCAACGCAGAGGCTGGGTCGACCTCCCCATCTTCGACCCCAACGGTCGCAAACTCGACCCCGCCGAATAACCCGCCAAGCAGCCGCGACGACCCAACGTCGCCAAGCGGACAGAACGCCACTCCCCCCAAGGCGTCGCCAAGCGGGCAGAACGCCACGAATCCCCACAACGGAACCCACGTCCTAAAAAATGGAGGCGGCGCCCGGATTTGAACCGGGGATCAGGGCTTTGCAGGCCCGCGCCTTACCACTTGGCTACGCCGCCTCGGGGAGCGCCTGAGCGCGTCCTTTGCTCCTAGCTGGGAACATGTGGTGCACAGGATGTACCGGAGTCGCCCGGTGTCGTCAAACCGCGCAGGCGTCGCGGCGGCCCCCTATTCCGGCAGGACGATCACCTGGCGCACGCCGCCCAGGGACAGGACGAAGTCGTCTCCTTCGGGCTCGATCGCCTGGAGGAGCTCCGCTTGAGGGCCGTGCATGAATCGGGCAAGCAATCCGTCGGCAATGAGCGATCGCTTCACGCGACAGAGGAAGGCGCCATCCCGATCGGATTGAGTCAGACTCGCGATGTCCAACGGCTCTCGCGTCCCGTCGGAGAGGATGACATCCCCCTTTTCGAGATCGAGATCGCGGACGAAGAAGCCTGCCTCCTCGATTTCGACTTCGCCTCGAAAGTGGCGAAGGCGAACGATGTATTTCTGTTCGTCGGGGAGGTACTCGACCGAACGATCGAAATGCTCGCGCAGCTTCCGGTTCCCGATCGGCGCGCCTTCGTGGCTGAAACGTCCGTCGTGATGAAGCACGAGGCCGAAGGGCTTGAGCGGCGGCGGCCCCGACGGTTTCCCCTCGGTCATCGTCATCGGTCGCATTCCGCGCTGACCAGGTGCAGGAGCGCAACCGTCGGCAGCAGGTCATCGAGCCGCGAGCCGACCAGAATCTTCGGCAACGCCTGGGCATGAAAGAAGCTCGGCGCCCGACAACGAATGCGACGCGGCCGGACCGCACCCTCGCCCGCATCGGCGGCGATCATGAAGGCAAGCTCGCCCGTCGAGGACTCCACCGTCGCAACGGCCTCCCCCGCGGCGATCGCGAGCTCGCCCGAAAGCGTCCCCCTCGCGCGCAATTCCCCCGCGCCCAAACTCGTCAGCAGCTTGTGACATTGGTCGATCATCGAAAGGCTCTGGCGGATCTCTTCAACGACCACCAACATCCGGTCGAGATCGTCCCCCGCCTCTCCGATCGGGACCTCGAACTCGAGTGCCGAATAAGCGAGATAGGGGCGATCGCGGCGCACGTCGACAGGCGCTCCCGCGGCACGGAGCGTCGGCCCTGTCACGCCCCATTGCAGCGCATCGTCTGCCCCAAGTGGCGCGACACCGCGCAGGCGCCGGACACAGGTCGGATTCTTGGCGGCGATCTTCACGAAGCGCTCGACTTCCTGCTCGAGCTGCTTCCGAATCGCCGACCACTCCTCCTCAAAGACCTTCGACATCGGCCGCAGTACGCCGCCGGGACAGGCATACCCCGAAAGCGGCGCCGCACCCGTCACACTCGCCAGCGCTCGCGCCGCGAAGTCTTCCGCGCGGTTCGCCACGCGCAGCCCGTCCGCCAGCCCGATCGCGGTCATCACGGCGCCAAGCCGGCCGAAGTGATCGCTGATCCGCGCGAGTTCGCTGACGAGCATGCGCAGCCAGATCGCGCGATCGGGAATCGCGATGCCGCCTAACGACTCGATGGCGGTGCAGTAGGCGATCTCGGCGATCACGCCGCCGGCCAGTCCGAGCCGCGCGACATAGGGCAAGGCGTCCGCCCAGTCGCCGCGCTCCGCTTCGTATTCGAAGCCGCGATGGCCGAGGCCGATCTCGACCTCGAGGGCGGTGATGCGATCGTCATCGAGGTCGACGAGGAATCCCGCCGTCCCGCCGACGGTCGTCATCGTCTGCCGGATCCCGGGATGGGTCAGCCCTGCCTCGATCGTCGTTTCGGGAAAGCCGAGGCGCGCGGACAGCGACTCAGAGGCCCGGGCTCGAAGGTCGGAGGCCATCAGCTCGCCTCCTCGGCACCGGCCGCGGTTCGACGAAGCGGGTTGCCGTCAAATTCCGGCTCAAGTAGCAGGCGGCGCAGGTCGGGATGGCCGCTGAAAACGATGCCGAACAGATCGAACGCCTCGCGCTCCAACCAATTCGCAACGGGGAAGAGCGACGTGACTGAATCGATCGTCGCGGCGTCATCGCCGGGCTCGAGTTCGGCATGCACGCGAAGCGAAGTGTGAAACTCGCTCGAGTGGAGCCGATAGACGACCTCGAGCTGCTGCTCTTCCGGGCCCCGATCGATGACCGTCAGGTCGACCAGCCGACGCACCGCACACTCTTCGTCGTCCCGAAGCCGTTCGAGCAGGACTCGCGCCGACGCTGCTTCGACCGCGATCCGAACTTCGCCCGATTCAGTCGCGGGCTCCCGGACTTCGACTCCGAGATCCGCATAGCGCTCGCGCAAAGCGGTCGTCGTCAATCCACTCATTGCGGCCCCACCGCAGAGGCCAGCAGATCCCGCGGCGCCACGCGCCCGCTGGGCGGCGTCGCGATTGATGTGGGCCCCGCGCTTGAGATCAACGCGGCATGGGGGCAGATCTCGATACAGCGGCCGCATCCGATACACGCGCCGAGGTCGAGCGCGAATTTCGTCGGGACATCGTCCACGCCGGCCACGGTCAAGCACTGACTCGGACAGACGGGGGCGCAATCGCCGCAACCGGTGCAACGGGTGCTGCCGGTCGCCGTTCGTTCAAGCGCGGGGAAGCGTGCGTTTTCGATCGGCGCTTCTAGATCCAGGAGAGCGTCGAGGGGACTGGCGACCGGTTTCGCGCCGCGCAGACTCGACGCGATCGAGTGCAGCCAGGCGGGCACAGCCCACAAGATGGCGAAGGCACGACGACGTGCGCGTTTGACGACAACCACCCCTGCAGGCATCACCGTGAGAATAGAGGAGTCGTCCCAAGGGATCGAGGCGATCTGAGATCAGAATCCCGATCTTTCAGGAAAACGACCGAGGGGTCGGCGGGGGATCAGGAAGCGCCGCGGCTCGGGAAGCGCTGCGGCTCAGAAAACGCCGCGGCTCAGGAACCTTCCGCACCCAGCCGCGCGCACATCGCCTCTCCAACAAGACCACGCACCTGCTCATCGAGCGTCGCTGCGGCGAGGCCCTCGCCCTTCCCTTCGATCTCAAGCTCCCGCAAGACCGAGGTCATCTCCACGTCCGAGAGACCGCAGGGCACGATCGCGTCGAAGCCCGCCAGGTCGAGGGTCACATTGAGGGCGAAGCCGTGAAAGGTGACCCACTTGCGGATCCCGACGCCGATCGACGCGATCTTGCGATCCGGACCGTCGGGTCGGGCGCTGCGCGCGCGATCGATGAACACGCCGGTTCGCCCTTCGACCCGACGTGCGGGAACCGAAAGCTGCTCAAGCGCATCCATCAATGCCGCCTCGATCCGGCGCAGATGATCGTGGACGTCCTTCCGGTCGAGGCCGGCGAGATCGAGGATGGGGTAGCCGACGAGTTGCCCCGGCGCGTGATAGGTCACGTCCCCGCCGCGGCCCACTTCGTAGACATCGATTCCGGCGGCGCGCATTTCATCCGGCGTTCGATGCAGGTTCGCCGGATCCGTACTTCGACCGAGCGTGATCACCGCCGAATGCTCGAGCAGGATCAGCCGATCTCCCGTCCGGCCGGCGATGCGATCGGCGACGCTCTGATCTTGCAGTGTCAGCCCGTCGGCGTAGCGACGTTCCCCGAGCCATTCGACGGACAGCGATGAAGTCACGCGAGATTGCCTCTTCGTTCGATGCCGCCTGCCCGACTACAGATCGAAGTCGCCGGCCTCGAGCAGTTCGCGAATGCGGTAGAGGAAGCCATTCGCGGGGGCACCGTCGACAGCCCGATGATCGTAGGAAAGCGCCATGTACATCATCGTGCGGATCACGATCGCGTCTTCCCCATCGAGGGTCCGAACGACCGCGCGCTTGGCGATCTCGCCCATACGCAGAATGCCGACCTGCGGCTGGTTGATGATGGCAAAGCCGTAGAGATTCCCCTGCCGACCCGGATTCGAGATCGTGAAGGTCCCGCCCCTGAGATCGTCCGCCGAGAGCTTCTTGGTTCGCGCTCGATTCGCCAGGTCGTCGATCGCCATCGCCGTTCCGGCAAGCGAGAGACGGTCGGCGTTGCGAACGACCGGAACCACGAGGCCCTTTTCGGTCTCGGTGGCGACCCCCACGTTGATGTCCTGCTTCTCGATGATCGAGTCCTCGACGACGGAAGCGTTGAGGGCCGGGACCTCGCGCAAGGCGCGCACCGTCGCGTGGACGATGAAGGGAAGGAACGTGAGCGGGATTCCGTAGGACTCCTGGAATGCGGCCTTGTGCTGACTGCGGAGCTTCACGACGCGGGACAGATCGACTTCCGCGACCGCACCGACATGCGGGCTCGTGCGCTTCGAATAAACCATGTGCTCGGAAATGATCCGGCGCATCGGCGTCATCGGGATCACGCGATCCCCCGGCTGAAGTTCGTAGCCGAAGGACGCGTTCGAACGAGCGGGCGCGGGGCGACGAGCGGCGGGTGCTGTCGGTGCTGTCGGCGCAGGAGCCGCGGGCGGTGCAGTTTGTACCGGCGCGGCCTCGGTCACGGGAGGACTCGGCGCGGTCACAGGAGCACTCGGCGCGGTCGCGCCTCCTCCCGACTGATGGCGCAGTACGTCTTCCTTCGTCACGCGGCCCGCGGTTCCGGTCCCGGACACATCTCGCAGATCGATGGCCGCCTCTTCAGCAACGCGACGGGCGACGGGCGTCGCCGGCGGATCGGTCGGGCCGGCAGAAGGCGGCGCCGCGACAGGATCGGGCATTGATGGCGGAGGCACATTCGCCGGCTCCGACGCGGCGGGGCTCGCGGAGGGCTTGCCTTCCGGATCAATGCGCGCGAGAACGGCGCCGACTTCGACGACATCGCCCTCGGAAACCAGGATCTCGTCAATCACGCCTGCCTGCGGAGCGGGAATCTCCGCATCGACCTTATCCGTCGTCACTTCGACGATCGGCTGATCGATCTCGACCCATTCGCCCACGCTGACGAGCCAGCGGGAAACCGTTCCCTCAAAAACACTCTCGCCGAGAGACGGCAAATCAACCGCGATCGTCATGATCGTTTCCTTCTTCCTGGGGCTGGACTTCATGATAGTGCGCGGGACTGATCGGTAACCCCGAATCTGCTCCGGGCACGTTTTCAGCAGCCGACACTTCGGGAAGTGTCGAAAGTTCCGCGCGGGTAGACGTCGGTTCCGTTCTCAGAATCGGCCAGTCCGCCGGTTCTCTTGATTGCAGCAGCGAAACATCCGACTTCCGGCGGAGCGAACCGCTCCGTAGCGTTTCGAGCGCGCTCCGAAGCGCCGAAGGCGCCGGCGGGCAACCCGGGACGACGAGGTCGACCGGGATCACGGTCCCGAGCCCGGGAACCGTCGCATAATTGCTGTAGGCCCCGCCGGAGATCGCGCAGGCGCCCCAGGCGATGACCCAACGCGGTTCAAGGAGCCGATCGTAGAGATCAACGAGCAAAGGCGCCTGGCGGCGGGTGATCGATCCGGCGACGATCAAAAGATCCGCCGAACGAGCCGAAACGGCGGGCGGACCCGTTCCGAGCGCCTCAAAGGGGTCGCCTCCCCGCACCAGTGACATGCCGCAGCAGCTCGTCGCAACCCGGACCGGGGATGGCGCGAGCGCTTGTGCCCATTCGAGCGCTTCTTCGAGACGGGTCGCATGGATCCTCCCGTCACCGCTGCTCATGATGCGTCGCCCCCCCCGAACCCCAAGCCGTGAATCACGGAATGGGAAGACGAGGATAGCGGCTCTGATATGCTTCGGAGTCGAACGAATCGAAACCATGACTCAACAAACCAATCTCGGCAGACTGCTCGCCTGGTGCGTGCACTTTTTCACAGCGAGCGGCGCCGTCCTGGGCACCTTCGCGCTGATTGCGATCGCCTCGGGGCAACTGGCGGCGGCCTCGCTGCTCATGCTGGCAACGCTGTTCATCGACGGACTCGATGGCACCCTCGCCCGCGCCGCACGCGTCTCGGAATACACCCCCGACATCAACGGTCGCCGCCTCGACGACATCGTCGACTACTTGAACTTTGTGATCGTCCCGGTCGTATTCATGTGGGGTGCAAACGCCGTCGTCCATCCCGCCTGGCTCGCGGCACCGGTACTGGCGAGTGCCTACGGCTTCTCGCGAGAGGACGCGAAGACCGAGGACGACTTCTTCCTGGGCTTCCCGTCGTACTGGAACATCCTCGCCATCTACTTGTGGCTGCTCGGAGTCGAGCCCACCAACGGAACGATCTGGGTCGCGCTGCTTTCCATCGGGGTCTTTGTCCCGATGAAGTACCTGTACCCGAGCAAGGTGCAGCCGATGAGTCTGCGCTTCTGGCTGGGCGTCGGCGCAATCATCTGGACGATCGCGTTGGCGATCTGCGTCCAGTGGCCGACGGCGGCAGCGCCCTACTTCCTGCTCGAGCTCTCGCTCTTCTACCCAGCCTGGTACATGTGGCTGTCGGTTTCCCGCGGCGGGATTCAGCGCAAAGCCAGCTAGTCGACTCGTGTTCGGACGCGCGCGCCTAGCGCGTCGTCGTCGCGCTACTGCCTTCGATCGCGTCCATCAGGTCGTTGATGCGCCAGGGCTTGCGAAGCACCGCGGCAACACCCTGGGCGAGAAGATCCGATTCAGCGCCCACGCCGCCGGTACCGATGATCGAAGCGCCCGGCCGGACCGCCTGAATCTGGGAAACCCACGACTGCATGTCGGGGCCAGCGAGAGCGAAGTCGACGAGCACGGTCTGTGCGCGCGGTTCGGCTGCAAGCAACCGAAGCGCACTCGTCAGGTCATCGCTGGGATAACAAATCGCCCCGACCCGCTCGATCTGGGACACGAGCAGTCGTCGCACAACCCCATCGCGCTCGACAACGACGACCGGTCCATGATCGTGAAGCGTTCGCGTCGCGGTCCCGCTACGCACGTCGAGCAGAATCCGCACGCGCGGATCGCTGCGGCGCTGTTCCTCTTCGCGCGGACAGAAGACGGCGAGCCAACCCACCTTGCCCGGCCGCTGGCGCGCGCGAACGAGCCAACCGCCGCCGCCTGGCGAACGCAGAGGCGCATCGACCCAGTCCGACTCCGACGCCTGGAGGGTCTTGACCGGATCCCCTTCGATCAAGTCCGAAAGCTGAGATGCATCCGTCGGAAGCCCCGCTGCCTTCATCAATTCAATCGCACGAGAAGAAGAGAACTCGATCTCACCCGTCGTCGAGATGGCGATCGCCGCGATCGGCGGCCCGAGCCCGTCGACCTCATTCGAATCGGCGAGTGCGACGTCGACTGCGTCGTGCAGATCCTTCAGGTCGAAGGGTTTTTCGAGCAGACGAGACACGCCGCATCGATCCGATTCCTCGAGCAGATCGCGAGAGGGGAATCCCGTGATCAGGATCGTGTTCAGGCCCGGATGGAGCGCGCGGAAAACTTCGGACACGTGCAGACCGTGGATGTGGTTTTTCAACATCCAATCGGCAATGAGCACGTCGGGCTCGGCGTCGAAGCCCGCTTCGAGAGCCTCGTAGCCGGAAGCGGCAGCGATGACATCATGTCCCTCGTGGACGAGATAGCGACTCAGCGTTTCCCGCAGCGAGTCCTCATCTTCGACGATCAGTACCGTCGCCATGAACCGATGCCCCCATCCGATACCCACGATTCCGTCTGGGCACGTGCCAGACAGTCGACGAATCCACCCACCCCATCTACGGTAGGCGCCGCGTTCAAGCGCGGCGGATTCGTACTCCCATCTGTACCTTCGATGATCAGTATATTTCCGTTACGCGGTCGTCGCAGTGAGCAATGTACTTTATTTCAATAGAGTCACACTCCTGATCATGATGTTGCATAGCGTGCGACATTCAGCACACATTTGTAGCGAGAAGCGCTTCGGGAGCCCGATGCCAATGAACGCGAAGTCCAACTACTGCGCTGCTTGCGAAGGTCTTACCTAATGGGAACGGCAAACGCCGAAGCAAAGATCGGCGTCCTGCTGGTCAACCTCGGAACCCCCGAAGCGCCGGAGACCGCCCCGGTTCGACGCTATCTCCGACAATTCCTGAGCGACCCCCGGGTCCTCACGCTCCCTGCGCCTCTGCGCTGGCTGCTGCTCAATCTCGTGATCCTGCCGACCCGCCCCGCCAAGTCCGCGGAGGCCTATCGAAAGGTATGGACACCAGACGGTTCACCGCTCCTCGTGCACTCGCGCGCGCTGGAAGCGGGGGTCACAAATGAACTCGGCCCCGACTACGAAGTCGTCCTGGCAATGCGCTACGGGAATCCTTCGATCGAAGCTGGGCTCGATCAGCTCGAGGCGGCCGGCGTTACCCGCGTGATCGTGCTTCCGCTCTTCCCCCAATACGCATCCTCCGTCACTGCTTCGGTCTCGGCGGAGATCTTCGCGTGCCTCGACCGACGCGGGGACTTTCCGCCCCTCGAGATCATGGGCGCGTTCCACGACGATCCGGGGTTCATCGATTCATGGGCCGCGATCGCCCAGCCGGAGCTCGACTCCTTCGAGGCGGATCACGTGCTGTTCAGCTTCCACGGACTCCCGGAAGACCAGATTCGCGCGAGCGACCCGACGGGATCCCACTGTCTCTCGAGCAAGGATTGCTGCGAGACTCCGGGAGCGAGCCTGCGACGGTGCTACCGCGCTCAGTGTTATGGGACTGCCGCGGCGCTGACCCGCGCACTCAAGCTCGACGAAGACAAGACGAGCCTCTCCTTCCAGTCGCGGCTCGGCCCGCGCCCCTGGATTCAGCCCTTCACCGATATCTGGCTGCCCGAGATCGCTGCATCCGGCGCGAAGAGAATCGCCGTCTTCTGCCCCTCATTTGTGGCGGACTGCCTCGAGACTCTCGAAGAGATCGGCATCCGACTCCGGGAGCAATGGCTTGAGTTAGGCGGAGAAGATCTCTGGCTCTCGCCCTGCCCGAACGGCGACCCGCGCTTCGCACGAGCCGTGGCGGGATGGATTCGGGCGCGAAGTTAGGCGAAGGACCGAGCGCCGGACGGCGCCTAGCCCAGGGCGCGCGCTGCGTCGGTAAAGGCCTTCACGCCTTCAACGGGCGTGTCGGGCAAACATCCGTGGCCGAGATTCAGAACGTGGCCGCGCGCGGGAGATGCCGCCTCCGCCATCTCTCGCACCATTTCGAAGATCCGATCGCGTGAGGCGTGGAGCCAGCACGGGTCGAGATTGCCTTGCAGGCTGACCTTATCTCCATGGGTCTTCGCCACTTCAGCGAGTCGCACTCGCCAGTCGAGGGAGATCACGTCTGCCCCGGCATTCGCGATCAGATCGACGACGTGGGAGCCATTCTGCACGTAGAGGATCAGCGGCGCGGGTTCGTCTGCAAGCGCAGCTGCGATTCGCTGGTGATAGGGGTGGACCCATCGCGCATAGGCCTCATGATCGAGCAGCCCCGCCCAGGTATCGAAGAGCTGGACCGCTTCCGCCCCGGCCTCGATCTGCGCCTTCAGGTAGTCGATCGTCAGCAGGGTCAGCTTCTCAAGCAACGCTTCCACTTCATCCGGGCGCTGCTGGAGCATCGCCTTCAGAACCGAGAAGTCCTTCGAGCCACTGCCCTGGATCATGTAGGCCGCCAGGGTGAACGGTGCGCCGCCGAAACCGAGCAGCGGAATATCGCGCGGGACAAGCGATTCGCGGAGACGCCGGATGATCTCGAACACGAAGGGCACGGACTCTCGTGGGTCGGGAACCCGCAGCGCTTCGATCTGGCTTGCCTCGCGGATCGGCTCGGCGATCACCGGTCCGGGAGCAAAGTCGAGATCAACCCCCATCGCGGGAATCGGCGTAAAGATGTCCTGGAACAGGATCACCGCCTCGGCGCCGACGAGATCGATTGGCTGCAGCGAAACGGTCACCGCGCGCTCAACGTCTTCGCACATTTCAAGGAACGTGACGCCCTTCCGGACAGCGCGATACTCGGGCAGGTAGCGTCCCGCCTGTCGCATGAGCCAAACCGGTGGTCGGTCTACTTCTTCGCCGCGACATGTGCGCAGGAATCGTTCGCGCGGATTCATTTCGTCCCCTGAGTCATGAGTGAGGCAGACCTTCGCGCAGCCGCCTCGATCCGGCAATCGCAGGTGGTTTGCGGATCAAACAATAACGGCCGAGCACACAAGGCGTGCTCGGCCGTTCGAACTCCCGGCTCCGCCCGGATCATGGGACGCAGCCGATTTCGCTGGCTAGTAGCTTCCGAGCTCAGCCCAGCGTCGCCGATGGAACGGGGCGTCGCCGAAAGTCAGCTCCGAGGCGCGGGCGCGCTTCATGTAGAAGCCGATGTCGTACTCGTCGGTCATGCCGACGCCGGCGAACATCTGCACGCCCTCGTTGGCCGCCAGAATGTAGGCATCCGAGCAGCGCGCCTTCGCCAGACTCACAAGCTTCGCGGCATCGCTCGCGCCCGCATCGACAGCG
>Ga0316208_1002109_pt1 | contig 16872 bp, 7 predicted proteins | sample 3monopyrite_MG_FD_204944 | JGI IMG/M metagenome (GOLD analysis project Ga0316208, IMG submission 204944) | Microbial mat bacterial communities from mineral coupon in-situ incubated in ocean water Damariscotta River, Maine, United States -... | ecosystem: Environmental > Aquatic > Marine > Coastal...
CCGGAGTCCTGCCTCAAGTGACTTGAGCTATCAGAAACAGGAGCCGTATACGAGACCCGTACGTACGGTTCTGTGAGAGGGCTGAGTCTCGGCTCGCTACCGGGACTCACCCTACTCGACTATTTCGGCCTCGCACTTCCGCACCGCTGGAGACCGTCGATTCGTTCCAGGACGCTCCCGGTACCTCCCCGATTCCGTCAGAGAAACGTTTCCGATATCTCTGCGAAGGCGGGGAACCAGCGCACGGCGAAACTGGTTGCTCGAATGCGCGCGTGACGTGATTGCAAATCGGGAAATTGTTTTGAGTACGTCCCATATACACGTCCCACGAATCAAGGCTTGTTAATCAGAGTTGGGTGGCTGGCGGTCGAGCCTTCGCGAGCCCTCAGTTCACAGTGCTCGCTGAAGCTCTGTATGGACCGGTACTTAGGCCGAAACGGGTTGGTCAGCATGCGGCGGACTATGCTCCGAGGACACAGAGAGAATGCCGGACGTGCCCACTTCTATCGTTCGGTAGGTTTCGGATGACGCCGAATTTGCTCTCGATTCGCGGTCTCTTGCTTGAGTTGAACCGGCACCTATGGGTAGCTTGGGGCGATACAAGGAGTGTGCGTGGATTAAATCGTTCATATTTGTGCGAATAGAATCACGACACTGCCTGCCGGATTACCGCCCGGCTGTCGACCAGCGAGAATCGCGGGCCACTGTTTTTGAGGAATCGTCATGTTGCTGAATAATTGGCTGTCGTCTTTTGCAGGTTTGGTTCTTCGTCAAAGCAGCAGTGCTTCGCGGTCTGTCGGGTTGGGGCGTCGGCGAGCCAACCGTCGACGGGCGGGACTTCGACAGCAGCAGTATCCGGTGCAGCCCGTTTTGGAATCGTTGGAAGATCGAGTCCTGCTGGCCGCGACAAATCCCCTGGAGCTGGCGACGCTGGACGGCACGACCGGCTTCACGCTCAACGGTGTGGCCGCACTTGACCGTTTCGGTTTCTCGGTGAGTGGTGCGGGGGACGTGAATGGCGATGGTTTTGATGATCTGCTGATCGGAGCTATCTATGCTGGTTCCAATGGAGCGAATTCGGGTGCGGCGTACCTGGTGTTCGGGACGGCGGAAGGGACTCAGGGCAGCCTGGAGCTGGCGACGCTGGACGGCACCAACGGCTTCACGCTCAACGGTGTGGCTGCACTTGACCACACAGGCCGCGCAGTGAGCGGCGCGGGTGACGTCAACGGCGACGGCTTCGACGACCTGCTGATCGGAGCACACTTTGCCGATCCCAACGGCTCGAAATCCGGTGCGAGCTATGTGGTATTCGGCGGGACGTCGAACCTGTCGGCGCTCGACGCGGTGACGAGCAGCGGGGGGACGGCAGGCGATGGGCGCATCAATCTGGCCGACCTTGACGGAACCACCGGATTCGTCCTCAACGGCAGCACAGAAGGCGACTACTCCGGCGAGGCAGTGAGCGGCGCGGTGGACGTGAACGGCGACGGTTTCGACGACCTGCTGATCGGAGCTAGGCATGCCGACCCCAACGGCTCGAAATCTGGTGCGAGTTATCTCGTATTCGGTGGGACGTCAAACCTGTCGTCGCTGGATGCGGTGACCAGTAGTGGTGGCACAGCAGGCGATGGGCGAATCAATCTCGCCGACCTGGACGGTACTACCGGATTCGTGCTCAATGGCATCGGCGCCGATGATCGGTCCGGGACATCGGTGAGTGGCGCTGGTGACGTGAACGGCGACGGCATCGACGATCTCCTGATTGGAACAGAGTGGAGCAATGAAACTCTCGGAAACGAACAGGCCTTCGTTGTGTTTGGCGGGACATCAAACCTGTCGGCGCTGGACGCGGTGACGATCAGCGGGGGGACAGCCAGCGACGGCAGGATTAATCTCGCCGACCTGGACGGCACCACAGGATTTGTGCTTAATGGGAACAGTATTTTCGGCATGGAGGTGAGCAGCGCGGGGGACGTGAACGGCGACGGCTCCGATGACCTGCTGATCGGATCTTCGCAGACCTCCAACCTTAGCGCCGTGACTGTTGGTGCAAGCTATGTGGTGTTTGGCGGGATGTCGAATCTTTCCGCGCTCGACGCGGCGACTAGTGCTGGAGGGACGGCGGGCGACGGGCGTATTAATCTGTTAGATATATTTCTGGACCGAACAGCGGGCTTCATCCTGTTCGGCGTGACGCATGGTGACTTTTCCGGTGATGCCGTGAGTGCAGGGGACGTAAACGGCGACGGCTATGACGACCTGCTGATCGGAGCTTTTGGGGCCGATCCCAACGGTGCCGTATCCGGTGCAAGTTACTTGGTATTCGGGGGGACGGCGAACCTGTTGGCGCTGGACGCGGTGACCAGCAGCGGGGGGATGGCGGGCGACCGGCTGATCAATCTGGCCGATCTGGATGGCACGACCGGCTTCGTACTGAACGGTGTGGGAGGCGACGACTTCTCGGGTAGCTCAGTGAGCATAGCGGGTGACGTGAACGGTGACGGTTTCGACGACCTGCTAATCAGTGCACAACTTGCCGACGCGAACGGCACGGACTCAGGTGCGAGCTACGTGGTGTTCGGCGGGAACTTCACGGGGGGCTTGGGAACACAGGTGGGGACGTCATCTGCGGACACCCTGACCGGCACTGCGGCGGCGGATGTGTTGATCGGCGGCCGCGGAGCAGACGTGCTGCTGGGTAATGGCGGCGAGGATGTGCTGTACGGCGGCGCAGGGGACGACGTACTGGCGATCGGCAGCCTCGCTTTCGCTCGTCTCGATGGCGGCAACGGCTCCGACACGTTGCGGCTGGAAGGCACGGGCCTCGCGCTGGACCTGACAACGATTGCCGATAACAAGGTAACAGACATCGAAGTCATCGACCTCACCGGCAACGGTGCCAACACGCTGACGCTGGACCTGCAGGAAGTCCTCAACATCAGCAGCCACTCCAATACCCTGCTTATCCGGCGTGACGGTGGTGACACCGTCAACATCGGAAGCGGTTGGACTCAGGGTGCAAGTCAAACGATCGATTCGGTGTCCTACGACATTCTCACGCAGGGGGCGGCGGTGCTGGGAATTCAGTCTCTACCGCGCAGCAGCGCCACGCGAACGGTGACTCTGCCAACGGGCGGCGGGACTTACACCGTCGCTCTTTCCGCAGATGGCCTGAAAATTGAAGTTCGAGAGACGCTGCCGACAGCATCGCTGGTTGCCAGCGTGCCGCTGAGCGAAGTCGGCACGCTCGGGATTGAAGGCAGCGAGAGTGACGACCTGGTGACGCTCGGCGATCTGACCGGGTTTGCCGGGCCGATCATCTTCGTCGCTGGCGGCGGTGATGATCTGTACGACGCCTCAGCCACGGCGGTCGCCTCGCGGTTCCTGGGCGGTGCCGGAAACGACACCTTCCTGGGCGGCAGCGGCAACGACACCGTCGATGGCGGCACTGGAGCAGACAGTCTGTCAGGCGGCTCCGGAATCGACTCGCTGAAAGGCAACAGCGGGAACGATACGCTGGCTGGCGGGGCCGGAAACGACTTTCTCAATGGCGCAGCCGGAAACGACTTCGTGACTGGAGACGATGACAACGACACGCTCTTTGGCGGAGCGGGGACGGACACGCTCGATGGCGGCGCCGGAGACGACTTTGTCAAAGGTCAGGGCGGACAGGCAGACATTGTTGCCGGGGGCGGCGGAACAGACACCCTGCGTGGTGGTGCCAGCGATATCCTGCTGCCTGGTTCGGCCGGCATCGTTCCGGTAACGCCGCCGACCGAAGTGACTGGTTCGACATTGAACGTTGCACTGCCGTCGACCGGTGGACCATTCACGATTCTGATCAACGCAACTCAGCTACAGATAACATCCGCCAGCGGAACAATCGTCGACGAACTTCTCACAGACGTCAGCGGAATCTCGCTTACCGGTAGCGATGGTGACGACGCAGTTATTCTGGACGCGACGTTGTCTGCGTTCCTGGGCAACGTTTCGTTGAATGGCGGAACGGGAGACGACTCGCTGGATAGCTCAGCCGTGTCCGTCAACACAGTCTTTGCCGGCGGCGCAGGCAACGACTCACTGACCGGCGGCGGCGGAAACGACATCTTCGTCGGAGGTGATGGCGATGACTTTGCGACCGGAGGAGCCGGCAACGACTCGCTGACCGGAGAGGCCGGGAACGATAACTTCTCGGGCGGTGACGGCGACGACTTCCTCAACGGCAATAACGGTAACGACATACTGTTCGGCAACGATGGGCATGACACATTGCTGGGCGGTCGCGACACCGACCTGCTCGACGGCGGAGACGGCAGCGACGTCGTCAATGGCCAGAGCGGCACCGGCGACACTGTTGCTGGCGGCGGTGGCGGAACCGACTCGCTGAGAGGCGATTCATCGGACACGTTGATCACCGGCCCCAGCGGCAGCGACCCAGGAAATCCCGGAGAAGGCGGCGGCAACGTCGTCGACGGGATTCTTACCGTGACGCTGCCTGCGGTCGGAGGTTCATTCAATTTTCTTGTCGCGGCTGGACAGCTTCAGGTCACTCCGTCAGCCGGCGACACACCGCTTGTCGATGAAGCCTTCGCCGGAATTTCCGACATCGTTATCAACGGCGGCCTCGGAAGCGACGTCGTCGTGCTGGACGCTTCTCTGACAGCTTTGACGGGATCACTCGTCTTCAACGGCGCATCAGGTAACGACAGTCTGGATTCGAGTGCGTACACCGGCAGGGTTGTCTTCAACGGCGGAGACGGTGACGACACCTTCCTCGGCGGCAGCGGCAACGACGTCGTGAACGGCGGCGCCGGAGACGACAGCATCTTTACCGGAGCGGGGACCGACCTCGTTCGTGCCGGTGCCGGTAACGACTCCGTCGACGCCGGAGCCGATGCCGACACCGTCTTCGGTGAAGACGGAGATGACGTGCTGATCGGTGGAGACGGTGACGACATCCTGAATGGCAACAGTGGCAGCGACACGATCACCGGCGATGACGGCGATGACAAACTGCTCGGAGGAGCAGACGCTGACTCACTCGATGGCGGCCTCGGCGACGACACCGTCCGCGGCCAGGGCGGAGGCCTCGACATTGCCATCGGCGGAGGCGGCATGGACGTGGTTGTGCCGTAACAGCCAGCCGCCGCTGACAACATTCAACCGGTAATCTGACAGTCTCCGAAACGAGCGCCCTTGAGTCGCAACTCAAGGGCGTTCTTCAATTTGCTGGACCCACACATCGCGTCGGTTGAGGAATTCCCGTTTCGTTCCGCGCCGGCACACCGCGATTCACGTTCAGGCCGCTGGTCACACCCTACTGTTCTGCAGTCGCCAGCTTCTGCTCGACGTTCAGAATCTGCCGTGTTGCTTTGCCATCCTGAGCGAGCAGACGTTTTGATTCTTTCAGCAGGAAGTCCGGATCCATGAACGGTTCGTGGCTGATGTCCTGCCAGCGGACGAGGCCGTCTCCGTCGATCAGGAATGTGCCATGCAGCGGCGCCTGTTCGAAATCGTCGAACGCTCGCCATGATTTGAAGACGTCCAGCTTCTCGTCGGAGACGAGCGGAAACGGCATTCCACCTTTGTAGTTGTCGATCGACTGCTTGAGGTCCTTCTGCGAGTCCGTGCTGATGCCGATAATCGCGATGCCGGCGTCAGCATACTTCTCCGCTGCCGGTGCGAATTTCTGTAACTGCTCAGCGCAATGCAGGCAGCCATAGCCGAGATAAAAGATCACGACGACTGGTTTGCCCTGATAGCTGGCCAGCGAAATTGACTTTCCGTTGGTTTCGTTGAGTGCCCAAGTGGTAGCCGGCATCGGTTGCCAGCGGAACGGTCCCAGCGAATCAAGCTCCGGACGATCTCCGAAGTCATCAGGTCGGCCCTTCTGGATTCGCCAGTCTTCCGGGTAGCCGAGCTCTTTGGCAATTGGCGTCAACCGGTCGAAGACTGGCGAGCCGAACTGGACGTCGCCGGAGATCTCTCTCAACTCGTCGAACGTTTTCCGAGCATCGTCTTTCTTATCGGTCTGCCAGAGCATTTCGATCTTACCCGCGAGTGGCTGAACGCGTTTCTCGCGAGTCTTCAAGTACGACTCCAAAGTCTTGTTGGCATCTTTAGTCTTTCCGGCTTTGCTTTGCACTTTTGCCAGGACGAGTCCGTCGCCGCTGGCTTTCTTCAATTGAGCGATCGCTTCTTCCTGCTTGTCTGTCGCGATTGCCTGGTGCCCCTTGATGGCTGCGACGGCCTGCTTAACCGGTGTCCGAGGGTCAGGCTTGCCTCGTGGCTTAGCAGGCGGGCCTTCCGGTTTTGGCGGCGGTTCCGGGATGCGATCTTTTTCGGCTTTGAGGCGTCGCTTTTCAGCCTCGTCCTTTTTCTTCTTCAGTAGCTCGGCGGCTTTTTTCTTTGCCTCCGCTTCATTCTTCTTCTGCTCTTTCTCCGCCTTCTTCAGACGTTCGTCGAGCTGGGCCAGGACATTGTCTACTTCTTTGTCCTCACCAAGACGAGCTGTCGCGATACCCAGGAACCGCAATCGTTTCAGTTGTTCTTTGTCGACGTCGGTTTCTTCGAGGTACGGCTGCCTGGATAGGCTGGCCAGAAGCTCCCACTGCTCGTACCGAAACAGTTCGTCGAACAATCGCAGCCGCCCGTAGTACGCGCTGCCTTTCTTATCGAACGTGTTGTATTTCGGATGCCGAGGCAGCTCGGTCATGTTCATGGCGAGGTCAACGGCGTCGCGCCACCGTCCGGTGTGACCCATGTTTCGAATCAGCCACTCGTTGTTATGAGCGAAATTATGAATTTGATCGGGCAGCACTCGGTCACGCATCATGTGCGAGTGGTCGACCCGGGCGGACGCTTCCTGTTGCCAGACGGCGTCTGAGTAGCGTTTCTCTTTCGAGTAAATATGCCCGGGCATGTGCCACATGTGGGCAATTCCCGGCGCGGCCGCGCCACACTTCGCTGCCGAGTTCAACGCGTTGGCCGACTTCTTGGCATCCCAAAGGTGGATGCGAAAATGGTGAACCGGATGCACCGGCTCGATCTCCAGGACTTCGTTCAGCGCGGCGTTGGCATCGTCATGAGTCAGCTTGAGGTCGCTGCGGTATCGGTACATCGCGTACGCTCGCGCCGCTTTCACTTCCTGATTGTCTGGAAACTCTTTCGCCATCTTCTCGACCGCTGCGAAGTAGGGCTTTGTTTTGTCGGCCTTCTTCTTCGACTTGTTGTTGAGGTAAGCGCTCCACGCGTCGATCATCATGCCTTCGAGTTTGCCGGCGCTGCCTTTTCGCTTGACCGCTTCTTCGATAAATGCCTTCGCACGTTTCGCGTTCTTGTCGTTGGCTCGTGCCATGCCCCAGTAGGCAATCGCACAATTCGGGTCGAGCATCGCGGCCTGTCGGAAAGAACGTTCGGCTTCGAGATACCAGTATCCCCAAAGCTGTCCCATTCCTTGCCGCACGAAATCAGCAGCTTCCGGATTCGTCGTCGTAACGTCGAAATCGATCTTGCCGGTACCTTCCATCAGGTAGGCCTTCTGCCGAGGCCCTTCGTTAAACGCTTCGCCGTGAAACGAATGACCCGCCAGGACGCCGGGCTGAGACTCGTCATCGCTCGGGATTTCTGAATTCGATTCGCTGGTGCTGGTTTCTTCAGCAACTGCCAGTGTCGATCCAGTCGGCAATAAAAAAGTGATTAGCCACGCGAGGACATGTGCAAAAATAGAATTCTTCACCGCTGACTCCCGAAACTTGTTGCCGATCGACCAAACACTGGCATCGTACTTCCCGCTACAACTACACAACTCGGCCGGCTTTTGAAACTCCACCCTGCATGACGGTGATGAATCGGCTGCGATCCTGCAGGATTGAGAGGTCAGCCACGACGTCTCCATCGACGACCAGAACGTCCGCCAGCTTACCGACTTCCAGTGTGCCGAATTCGTCGCTTCGGCCGAGTATCTCCGACCCCGTCTTCGTCGCGCACGTGATCACGTCGAGCGGTTTCAAGCCGACATACTTGACGAAGAAGTCGAGTTCCTTCGCGTAGTCGCCGTGCGGGTTCCAGGCAAATCCATAGTCACCGCCCATGCCAAGTCGCCCGCCCGCTGCCAGAATCCGTCGAGCACTTTCGGCTCCGCCTTCCAGGGTTTCCTGGTGACCATCGATCACCGCCTGAGACATGCCGAACTCGGGACCACGTTCGATGCTCATCTGCTCGAAGTACAAAGCCGGCACGACGGGGACGTCGCGTTCGAGCAGCAGGTCGAGCGTTTCGTCATCAATAAACGTGCCGTGTTCGAGCGCGTCGTAGCCAGCCAGCAATGCGTTCTTGATGCCTTCGGTGGCTCGGCAATGCCCGGTGACTTTCAGCTTGTGATTGTGAGCAGTCTGCACAACCGCGTGCATTTCTTCAAACGTCATGCACAGCGTGTGATGGTCGTTGGTGTCCGGAGCGGCAGCGTCGCCGGTCGGGTAAGTCTTGACCCACTCCACGCCGTCCTTCACCAGCTTGCGCACGGCCGCGCGAGCTTCGTCGGCGCCACTGACCAGTAGGATCAAACCTTCCATGCCGATCTTGCGGAACTCCGGATTCCAGTCCATCAGTCCACCGGCTCCGCAAATCTCACGACCACTGGCAGCCAGCCGCGGGCCCACCACAAGATCATTCTCAATGGCCTGCTTCAACCAGTAGTCGATGTTGAACAGGCTTCCGCCGCTGCGAGCCGACGTGTAGCCGCACTCCAGCGCAAGCTTCGCATTACACGCCGCCAGAATCGTGACGTACTCAACCGGATATTTGATATCGAGATCTTCCAGAGCCGCCACGTTGAAATACGTCGGATGAAAATGAGCCTCCACCAGCCCCGGCATGATCGTCCCGCCGTTGGCGTCGATCGTCTGCGCGTCGGGCGGAACGGCAGGAGCTTTGGCAGCGGAACCGGCGTACGTGATCAGCCCATCCTCGATCAGCAACACTCCATTCGACACCGGAGCCGTCCCCGTACCGTCAACAAGCTGCCCGTTGCGAATGATTGTCTTCCCGGTTGCTGTTTTCATGCTGCGTCTTCTGAATGGTGACAAGTGCGTCTGAACGTGAAATGCTGCCGCAAACACTTTAAGGCTTCAAACCCGACCCTGTTAAGCCACACGGATCCCAGTCGAAACAAAAGTGATTGAACCACGGAAGACACGGAATTACACGGAAGAGGACTGCACTCTTTCCGTGTAATTCCGTGTCTTCCGTGGTTTTCATAAATCGGGTCAAGATCGGGTCAAGATTGTCAAACAGCCACGCCGCGACTGGCACGTGCCCGATCGCACAGTGTTCATCGCACAGTTTCGTTCATCGCACAGTTTCGCCAGCAACCGACAAACGATCGCGCATGTCGACGGTGGTTTGACCGCGTGGCTTTATCGCGAAACACTGACTCACTGTCAAAACTCTTCATGCCGACGGAGTCGCTCGATGCGTTCTCGAAATTACGTTCTCACACTGGCGGCCACTTTCTGCGTCCTCGCTCGACTGAGCGCAGCAGCGATGGCTCAGGAAATTCTGCCGGACGGTTCAAAGGCGGCAGAGCTGGCGATTTCGACGTTCAGGATCCCTTCCGGTATGAAGATGGAAGTCTTCGCGGCGGAACCGCAACTCGCCAGTCCAGTTGCGATTTGCATTGACGAGAAAGGTCGTGTCTACGTTGCCGAAGAATACCGCTTCAACCGAGGCACGCCGGAAAACCGCACACAGGACTTCTTCCTGACGGACGATCTGCAAATTGATTCGCTGGAAGATCGACTGGCCCTTTACAAGAAGTTCGAAGATCGGTTCGAAGGGGGCATGGACTGGTTTACGAAGGTCAGCGATCAGGTGCGAATCCTGGAAGATCGTGACGGCGACGGACGAGCCGATTTCTCAAAGATCTTTGCGGACGGATTTAACGAGCCGCTCGACGGACTGGCCGCCGGACTCATCGCGCGAGACGGCGACGTCTACCTGACGAACATTCCGCATCTGTGGCTGCTGCGAGACACGGACGGTGATGGCGAGGCCGACGTTCGCAAATCACTTCACCGAGGCTTTGGCGTGAACTGTGGATTCCTCGGTCACGACCTGCACGGTCTCGTCTGGGGTCCGGATGGGCGGTTGTATTTTTCTGTCGGAGACCGAGGGTTCAACCTGAAGACGCCGGAAGGTCGGCATCTTTACGGACCTCGGCGCGGCGCGGTCTTTCGTTGCGAAGCCGACGGCTCCGACCTGCAGGTCGTGCATGTCGGGCTGCGAAACCCGCAGGAACTGGCGTTTGACGAGTTCGGCAACCTCTTCGCGGCGGACAATAACTGCGACAAAGGAGACCTTTCGCGACTCGTCTACGTCGTCGAAGGCGGCGATTCAGGTTGGAACATGGCGTACCAGACGATTCCCGAACCCTATCAAACCGGTCCGTGGCACGCCGAGAAAATGTGGCACGTCAACGCGCCGGATCAACCGGCATGGATCATCCCACCGGTGGGTGCTCTGGGAGCTGGTCCGTCCGGTTTTACCTACTACCCTGGCACCGGTTTGAGCGACCGCTACCGAGGTCACTTTTTTCTCTGCAACTACACGGGCAACGGCGGCATCGAGTCTTTCGCTGTCGAGCAAAAAGGTGCGGCGTTCCAGATTGTCGATGAGCACGACTTTCTGAAACCGATCAAAGCCACTGACGTCGACTTCGGCTACGACGGCAAAATGTACGTCGCCGATTTCGTAAACCTCGACTGGAGCGGCAAGAGTCTCGGCGGCCGCATCTACACGCTGTTTGATTCGGCTCGGGTTGGTAGCGAAGAAGTCGCGGACGTTCGAACGCGATTTGCGAAGGGTTTCAAAGGTCTGTCTGACAACGAACTGATCAGCGGCTTGCAACATCACGACATGCGAGTTCGCCAGCGCTGCCAGTTTGAACTGGCCAGCCGAGACTCAGACGCTGCCCTCACTGCACTCATGATGTCGACAGTTGCAATCTTGAAAGACAACAAGATTATTCGACCAGTACAGCTCGGTCGTCTGCACGCCATCTGGGCGATCGGGCAAAGGCTTCGTCGCGGAACCAGCAAGCAGCTTCTTCCGTTGCTCCGCAGCCTTCTCGTCGACGATCAGGATCCGGAAGTCAGATCGCAAGCCGCAGAGATTCTCGGAGAAGTTCGGGACAGCAGCTCCGTGCCGTGGCTGATTCAAACATTGAAAGATGATTCCGCGCGGCTGCAATTCTTCGCCGCCGAAGCTCTCGGCCGAATTGGTGACCCCTCCGCGGTTGAGCCGCTGTTCGACATGCTGGCGAAGAATGCCGATTCGGATCTTTATGTCAGGCACGCCGGTGTCGTCGCCCTGGCTTCGATTGCCGACGTTCCGGCATTGCTTAAACGCGTGAACGCAAAGTCGGACGCCGTGCGTCTCGCCGCTCTGCTGGCACTTCGCCGGGCAGCTCCGGAACACGTCCATCGGTTTCTCCTCGACCCGAGTTTGAAAATCGTTACCGAAGCCGCGCGAGCCATCAATGACCTGCATCTCGACGATCAAACTCCGGCGTTCGCCAGCTTTGCAGACAGAATTTCCGGTGCCGAAGAGCCACTTCCCGATGCGCTCGTCCGGCGAGTGCTCAACGCGAACTTCCGACATGGCGAAGCTTCAAACGCACGAGCCGTCGTCGAACTGGCCACAAACTCAAAGCTTAACGCTGCTATGCGAGCCGAGGCCGTTTCGTGCCTCGCTGATTGGAATTCTCCAGAAAAGCGGGATCGAGTGACTGGCTACTGGCGACCGGTTGACCTTCGACCGAGCGAGGCCATTCAGAAAGTGATTGAAGAATCAGCCGCAGCGTTACTTAGCTCGGCGGACGGACCGTTGCTGCCATCAGTGCTTGCCCTGGTTGGCAGATACGACATTCAGGTCAACGATGGCGACCTCGCGAAATGGGCAGTCGATGAGAACCGGACGACGGAAACTCGCGCGGCGGTACTGAAACTTCTGGCTTCGCGCATGGCGAAACAGACACCTCCGCTCATTCAGGAGTTTCTGTCTTCAACGGACGCAGAACTTCGAATCGTCGCCAGACAGTTACTGGCAAAGGATGATCCCGCAGCAGCCGTTGCTTCCGTCGCACAGTCAACGGGCGAAGCAACCGCCACGAGGGCCGAACTTCAGGCCGGCATCAAGCTTCTCAGAGAAGTCGCGCGACCGGACGCGGACAACCTGATCGCGACCGCTCTTGAGGATCTTATCAGTGGTGGGAATTCCTCAGCGATAAGGTGGCCTCACATCAACGACCTGGAGCTGGACATCGTCGAAGCCGCCTCAGCGCGAAACAGCGGACGAATCGCAGAACTGCTCGTTCAGTACGGACAGACCGTGAAGCAGGCGTCGGAGAACGACCCTCTGGCGAAGTTCAGGGCGGCAAAGTCCGGAGGCGATTCGAAGTTGGGCAGATCGATTTTCTCCGGACACCGCAAAGCTCAGTGCCTGAGATGTCACAAGGTCAACGGTCTTGGCGGCGATGCCGGACCGGACCTGTCGAAAGTTGCCGAACGATCCAAAGGCGATCGCGAGTTTCTGCTGGAGTCGTTAATCAACCCGCACGCGAAACTGGCGAAAGGTTACGGCACCGTGACCGTCGTTCTGGATGACGGAAAAGTCATCAGCGGAACCGTCGCTTCCGAATCAGAGACGACACTCGTTCTCCGCACATCCGATGGAAAAACGCGAGAGATACCGATTTCCGAAATCGAGCAGCGAGTCAAACCGCAATCCCCCATGCCCCCGGTCGGCGACGTCCTGACGCTCCGAGAATTGCGGAACGTCATCGAGTATTTAACCACACTGCGATAAGTGACCGGTGCGTTATGAGTCGTTCTGTGTTTGTCACAGTGGGACCGTAAACCTTGAGATCACCCGAGGCGGCGGTTCTGGCGGCGGTATTCTGCTGCCAATAGATCTTCGAGAAAACGAAGACGCTGGTTGTCGGCGGGGACGTCGAGTTCGAGGCGGCGGGTCAGGCCGGTGACGATTTGATCCCGCAGATCGATGGCTCGCTCCACTGGTAGCTCGTGTCTTCGTTCCAGTAGTTGCTCGACGGCGGTGAAGTCGGTCGGTCGCAACTTCTTCAGCACGGACGGCGTGAAGCGAAAGTGTGCTTCCGCTGCTGGCCGATCGGCGAGTCTTTGTCGAACGGTCGTGAGCGTTGTGACTTCGTCCTGAACGACGATCGTTCCTGCGACCATGTCTCCAAAGCGAAGTCCCGACGCCGATGCCAACGGGACAATCCAGAGAACGGGGATGTGGTCGACGACTCGGAAAATACTTCGCACGAAAATGCTGACCGCGTTGAGTGAGAATCCGTCGGATTTGACGACGCGAATGTTCGACATCCGCTTGCCGGGAGTCTGGCCGCGCATGAATAGCTCAAAGGTGCCGTAATAGAAGAAGCTGCCCAGACCCCAGAGCATGACAAACAGGCCGATAAAATAGACAATCGCCTGAGGTCCATCTTCGGCACTTGCAAGCCCGTCTTCGACAGACGTCAAGAGACCGTCAGTGACGATTCCGCCCAGAGCTAGAATGATGAACACAATAAAATACACCAGCAGCATCAACAGATTGTCGACGAACCAGGCCATAAACCGAGTGCCGAGTCCCGCCATCGTGAATGAGAGTTCGATGTTCTCCGGAGTTTCGAAGCGAACGGCGTCAGACATAGAGGAGTCTTTCTGCGAAGCATTCGCGATTTGCACACACCATTCGTAGCGGTCCTGGCATTCTCTTTGGTTGCAGCAGACCAGCCACGCTGGACCTTGAGGCGAAACATCGTTCGGGCGGCCGAACATCAGCCAGCGTGACGATTTTCAGAGATAAGCTTCGGAGTGTTTTCTGACAATGGCAGCGGCAATCGTTTGCGATTCGGATATGATGACTGGCCACGAATCGCGACTTGACGATCTCAGTATGAAGATTGAACTAAGCGAGTATGAGCAGTTTTATAACACGCAACAAGCCAGAGTGGGACGAGTTGGAAGCGCTGTTGAAGCGTGCCCGCAAGTCGATCAGACGGTTGTCAGTAGACGATCTTCACCGTCTGGACGTTCTGTATCGGCGGGCTACGGTTCACCTCTCGCAGGTCCGGTCCCGCACATCCGATAGCAATCTGATCAACTATCTGAACGGGTTGACTTCGACGGCTCACAGTCTGATCTACTTGCCGCCTGGACAAGGTGCTGTGCGGGGTGGCTTTGAATTTTTGCGCGAAGGTCTGGCTCGGACGATCGCTCGAAACTGGATCTGGCATGCGATCTCAGGCTGCCTGCTGCTGGCCGGAGCCGGTTTCGCCGCGATCGCCGGAAGCCTGGATGTCATCGCTCTTTATGCACTGATGCCGGCCGGTGACCCTCGCGGCCCCGGAGCGTCTCGGGAAACGCTGCTGGAGATTCTTCGCTCGGGACGTGACCAGGGTGGCGGTGGGAAGTTTGTGTTTGCGTCGTTCCTGTTCAGCCACAATTTCAAAGTCGGGTTGTTATCGATGGCGGTGGGAGTGCTCGCCGCGGTGCCGACTGCCATTCTCATCATCTATAACGGAATGATTCTGGGAGCGTTCGCCACGGTGCATCATCAGGCAGGTATCGTCGGCGAAATGTGGGCCTGGATCCTGCCGCATGGCATCACCGAAATCGGAGCGATCGTGCTGTGCGGAGGCATCGGTCTGCAGCTTGGCTGGGCGGTAGTCTCTCCCGGCACGTATTCCCGAAGCGAAGCTCTGAAAGCGATTTCTGGTGAGGTTGCACAAACGGCAGTCGGCGCCGGTTTCATGCTCGTCTTTGCGGCGATCATCGAGAGCTATCTTCGACAGAGTGAACTTTCGACGACGGCTCGACTTTCGTTTGCGGCTTTCACGGGAGTCTTCTGGGTGGCGTACATCGCGTACGGTTTTGTGCGTGAGCGAGTCGTGGCCAGAGAACAGGCCGAGCAGTCTTCAGTGTTATAGCTCGAAAGACTCACGTCCCGACGCGTCAGTTTTGCAGTTGCATCGTTTGTCGCCCCCTCTCCCTTGAAACATTGGCGAGGTTGACTGCCTTTGCAAAAGGACGTCCATCGCCAATGTTTTGGGGGAGAGGGCCGGGGTGAGGGGGCTTTCACACGGCGTCTGATTCCCCCTCACCCCAACCCTCTCCCCCACGAATGCGGACCACGTCAATTCTGCGTCGGGCACGCTGCGTGCCGCATTCGCGGGGGTGAGGGGGCAACGAAAGGTGCAACTTCAAAACGCCTCAGCAAGGTCACCACGATCGGGTCGTGAATAGTCCGAGTGAACGCACCCGTCAGATAATGCTGCTTTGTCGAAGCGCGACGAACTGGTTGATCAGCGGAATGGTCAATCGGTCCGGCGTCACGTCCAGAATGTTGACTCCGCTTCGCTCGACGGTGTGCAGGGCCTGAGCCCGTTCGCGGAGCAACTGGTAGGCGACTGCCGTCCGAGTGGCATCGTCGGACGCTGAGACGGGCGTGTTGGTGACCTTCTCCAGAATGGGCGTCTGCAGTGCGGCAAACAGGATGACGTGTCTTTTCGCGAGGCTGGCCAGAGACCCTCTGAACCGCTGAGTTGTCTCGGCGTCGACGATGTCCGACAGCACGATGATCATCGAACGTTTGGACTGTCGTCTTTGCAAAGTGGCAAACATCTGGCTGAAGTCGGACTCGTGCCATCGCGTTTCGGCCGCGTAAACGCAACTTGAGATCGCATTCATGGAGGCGAGTCCGGACTGCGGCGGCAGATACCCCAGCACTTCATCGTCGAACAGTGCGATTCCGCAACGGTCGCCCCCTTCGAAAGCCGTTCGAGCGACCATCAGCGCGGCGTCGATAGCGCAGTCCAGCTTCGTGCCACGCTCCGTGTCCGCTCCCATCAGCCGACCGCAGTCGACCAGAATCATCACGTCACGATGACGCTCCACCTGAAAACGTCTTACGACCAGATGTCGAACTCGCGCGGTCGTCCGCCAGTCGATGCGTCGCGGATCGTCGCCTTCACGAAACTCGTTCAGCGATTCGAATTCCGTTCCGACTCCGTGCTGCCGAGCTTTCGCCGTCTTGTCGAGCAGCACGATGTCGGCACCGGCGTCTTTTTTCAATTGCTCTGGCGAATGATAAATCTCGGGGAAGACGCGAACTGAATCGGCAATGTCAAAGGGCTTTTGAACTTCGATCAAACCCAGACGACCATGCAGTCGCAGCCAGATCGGCCCGAAGTGGAACTCGCCGCGGACCGCAATTCTGAGTGTCGATTTCAGTTCGGTGTGTGATTCGCCATTCTGGAAATGAAACGGCAACTGATCGAGGAACGGGTCCGCTTCGCGCGGCAGGCAGTCGCGCAACTCGCCAGACAGACTGACCGATGACGGTCGTTCCAGCTGCCACGTCACCTGAAACTCCATGTCGCGTCCGGCCATCCGAGGAAGCTTGCGGACAACCTTCAGACTGGCAAGCCGTCGCCGGGCATCGACACCGTCCCAGACGGCCAGTGCCGCCAGAACCGCGATGACGGGCAACGCCAGCACGATGATCCCAGGCACGACGAAGACTAACAGCGATGCCACCAGGATGCCGCTCAGCAGTCGAATCAGATTTCGGCCGGGACGAATCCTCATCGAGGAACCTCGACGACTTCCAGAAGATTTTCGAGGACCTCGTCCGCGGAGATTCCTTCGAGTTCTGTTGATGGACTGAGCACGACGCGATGCCGCATGACCGGCAGGAATGAATGCTGGATGTCGTCAGGAATCACAAAGTCTCTGCCGGCGAAGCGGGCAAAACTTTTGGCAGCCATCAGCAGCATCAGACCGGATC
>Ga0316208_1002110_pt1 | contig 16870 bp, 15 predicted proteins | sample 3monopyrite_MG_FD_204944 | JGI IMG/M metagenome (GOLD analysis project Ga0316208, IMG submission 204944) | Microbial mat bacterial communities from mineral coupon in-situ incubated in ocean water Damariscotta River, Maine, United States -... | ecosystem: Environmental > Aquatic > Marine >...
ATTTTGAACGAAATTCTTTACGGGATAACTCTTTTAAAATCTTCATACCTTTTCCTTTTGATACAAGATTACAGCTGTTGAACGTAAACTATTTACGTTGTGAGATTTAAATGGGTAACCCTATTAAATTATTGATTTTTTGGCTCTTTAATGAACACGTGGGTTAAGTTTAAGCTTTCCATTTCATTTACTTTGAAATCACGTATTCTAGCATTAACCATAACCGTATTGTCGTCTGTATAAATTGGCATTATTGCCGCTTCATCAATTATTAATTGGTCACATTCTAACAATAATTCAGTTCTTTTCTCAGGGTTTGTTTCTGAAACAGCTTTATCGAAGAGTGTGTCGTACTTAGAATTATTGAATTTAAAACGATTAGAATAACTAGAATGATCATCAACATTTCCCCCATAAAGTAAAAACAAAAAGTTTTCAGGATCCGGATAATCGGCTAACCAACCTTCTGCCCAAATCTTCGCATCACCACTAAGTATAGCTTTATTTCTTTCTTCTAACGTTACCGGTTTAATGTTTAATTTAACTCCAATGTTGTTTGCGAGTTGCGAAGCAATGGACGCACTTACTTTGTATGTTTTTGATCCTTCTACTGCGTTTATATAAAAATCTAATTCGGGAAAATCTTTCCCATCAGGAAAACCCGCATTTTTCATTAGTTGCTTGGCCTTGGCAACATTGAATGGATGACCTTGAACTTTTTCTGTCGGGTAATTAACCATTTTAGGAACGAACCCATTGTGAGAAGCCCAGCCTTCACCTTCAAGAGCTCCATCAATGATAGCATCTCTGTCAACAGCTAGATTAAACGCTTTTCTAACTTGAACATTACTAAATTCTTCACTTGCATCCGCCATTCCAATGTATAGAATACTCATGCTTGATTCAGATTCAATTTTATGCTTTATGTTTTTACCCTCTTGTGCCTCAATAAGAGTTCCTAGTATATGCTCAACTTCCTCTACAGGAATTTCTAGAACTAAATCAACCTCCGAATTTCTAAATGCTAAAAGCTCGCTTTTTTTGTCCTCTGCGTATGTTACAACAACTCTCCCGAGGTATGGAAGTTGATTCCCAAAATCATCTTTTCTCCAGTACTCATTGTTTCTCTTCAGAATTATTTTTTCATCTGTCATCGATTCAAGCTCAAAAGGTCCAGTTCCTACAGGATGTTCACCTATTTTGTCTCCATATTTTTCATAGACTTCTCTAGGAAAAATACCAAGGCTTGAATGAGTAAGAATGTTTTCAAAACCGGCAAACGCCGAAACCAAAGTAATTTCAATGCTGTTTCCATTGATAATTTTAATACCAGAAATACCCGATTTAGGCAAAGATTCGGCTGAATTGTCAAAAAATTCTTGCGCTCCTTTTATTCTTTTTACTAATAAGTAACTTATTTGATTTAGCGCAAGATTTGAACAAGCCATTTCTAAACTAAATTTAACATCTTCTGCATCTAATTCATGCCTCTTTTTTCCTAAAGCATCGTCTTGGTGGAAAAAGATTCCTTTTCTAATTTTGAAAGTATAGATGGTTGCGTCATCACTCACTGTATAACTTTCTGCAACGGCAGGTGAAATCCCCATAGAATGAACATCCAATTTAAGTAGAGGCTCATAAATTTGAGAAACAAGTCTAGAAGAATAGTGATCTACAGAAGAAATTGTAGCCAAAGAATTAATTTTTTCAGCTGACATAAATCGGAAATCTCCCCCGTACCTTTTACCACCTATAGCGGTTAAATTGTCAACATCCACAGATTTTTCTGAACAAGAAACAAGGAGTGTTCCAACAAACAAGGAAAGAATAATTACAGGTAATCTCATAGTTTTGATTTCAATTAAAGTATAAAGATAGGAAAAACTTCCTTTTATAAGGCTAAAAGCCAACTTTCTGTCTGACTCTTTTTAATACTGTTTTGGCAATAACTTGAGCTTTATGCGCTCCATCGATCAATGCCTCTTCCACTTTATGAGGATTTGCAAGCAGATAATCGTATTTTTCTCTTTGGTTTGAAAACTTCTCTAGTATCAACTCAAAGAGTTCTTGTTTTGCGTGCCCATAACCATAACCACCTGACTCATAATTGTTTCGCATCGATTCAATTTGAGCATCTGTTGCTAAAAGGGCGTAAATCGCAAAAATATTACAGGTGTCAGGATCTTTTTTATCTTCAAGCCCTCTAGAATCTGTTTCAATGGACATTATTTGCTTCCGCAGTTGCTTTTCAGATAAGAAAATGTTAATCAAATTCCCTCTAGATTTACTCATTTTTTCTCCATCTGTTCCAGGAATTAACATTGTGTCTTTTTGTACTTTGGCTTGAGGTAAGACAAGTGTTTCTCCCATTTTGTTATTAAATCGAGCAGCAACATCGCGACTCATTTCTAAATGTTGCAATTGATCTTTTCCGACAGGTACAATTTCAGCATCGTATAGTAGTATGTCTGCAGCCATTAAAATGGGGTAACTAAATAAACCAGCATTTACGTCTTCGAGACGATCAGACTTGTCTTTAAAACTGGTTGCAAGAGTAAGACGGGAATAGGGATAAAAGCACATTAAGTACCAGGTTAATTCTGTTACTTCTGGGATATCACTTTGGCGGTAAAAAACAGTTTTTTCAGTGTCAAGGCCAAAAGCCAACCAAGTTGCAGCAGTTGACAAGGTGTTAGAACGAAGCTCTTCTCCATCTTTTATTTGCGTTACGGAGTGCATATCTGCAATAAATAAAAAAGAATCATTATTTTTATTTGAATCATTCGCCATTTCAATTGCAGGCGCAATTGCTCCCAAAATATTACCTAGGTGAGGCGTTCCTGTACTTTGGATTCCTGTTAAAATTCTTGCCATTTAATGTTATTTACTACAAATTTAATTAATTCTAAAAATTATCGAATAAGATTCATTTTTAAATGAAATGATTAGTTTTGACTTATGAGATTTTTGCGCATCTTTTTCTCCATAATATGGAAAATTTATTTTGGGCTCTTTTTTTTTGTTTCAACGGTTGTTTTTTATCCAATTATTCTACCATTCCTGTTTTCAGAAACGAATAAAAAGAGATCTTTTAAGCTATTTGTGGCCTGGAGTTGGTGTGTGCGTATTTTTGGTTTTTATCCAGTCAAAAAAGTAATTGACAGTGAGCTTCCAGAGGGACCATTTATTATAATTGCAAATCACGCCTCCTATTTGGACATTTTTCTGTTGCCCTCGATAATGCCTAAAGATGCTTTCTTGTTTTTAGGAAAAAGTGAAATACTAAAGTATCCACTAATAAAAACGTATTTTAAACGGCTAAACATACCCGTTTACAGAGGAGGAATAAAAGCGGTAAAATCATTAATCAGTGCGTCACAAGAAATAAATAAAGGATGGTCATTGGTTATTTTCCCTGAAGGAGAAATACCCAAAATAGAGCACCCTAAAATGATCCCATTCATGGCTGGAGCTTTTCAATTGGCAAAAAATGCGAAAGTTCCCATCGTTCCAATAACTTTTTTAAACAACTATAAGCGACTGTCTGACCTTGAGGAACCTTTAGGTTTAGCAGGGCCTGGAGTATGTAAAGTCTATATTCATCCGTTTATTGCAACAAAGGAAGTAGAAAACTTAAGTAAAGCGAAGCTGAATCAAAAGTGTTTTGATATTGTGAATGGGCCGATTAAAAAAGTGGTTGCCAAAATTAAGGTATAATATTTGAATAAAAATCGTAAACTTCAAAATGAAAAGATATCTTTTTACACTTTTGTTGCCGGTTTTAGTTTAAAAAATATTCCCTTGATTTTTTCAAACCAAGGGAAAAAGCTAAACTTTGTATTTATGAGAAACAAACATTTAACTTACGACCAAAGATACAGTATTGAAATGATGCTAAAAGCAAAGGTTCAGAAAAAGATTATAGGGTTACCCATTTAAATCTCATAACGCAAATAGGTTACGTTCAGCAGCTGTAATCTTGTATCAAAAGGAAAAGATATGAAGATTTTAAAAGAGTTATCCCGTAAAGAATTTCGTTCAAAATTTAGCGCAAAAGAATTCTATTTAACATTCTTATCAGAAGTTAAATGGCCTGATGATTTTTGTTGCCATAAGTGCAACAATAAGAATTATTCAAAAGGTAAAAAGGTACAAAGACTTGAAATCATATCAAAATGGACTTTATACTTTCTCGACAACATAAGCATTCTGCCTCAAAAATTAGATGATAAATATGATGTTTTTAAAACTAAAGGTGGTTATTTAAATGAACGACAAAAAGAGATTCAGAAATTTATAGACAAAAACCAGCCAGTTAAAATTTCTGACATTTCTAAGTCTTTAAAAAACATCACAATACATCGCTTAAAAAAGATTTACAGTATATGAAAACGGGGAAAACGATTACTGCTGTAGGAAAAGGAACAGTTTACATAATTGAAAATAAAAAAATGACCTAACAACTACGCGTTCGTGTGGCTTGCAAAGTACAACATGAATGCAGTGTTGACTTAACATTGAGTCAGTAATTTCTCTTTGGGGTTTGTGCTAGTGGTTTATATCATTCAACAACCGTTTCCTATTTGTGTTTTTACGCTACTTTTCACTCACATCTAGTCTCTGATGCTTTTCCAGTAAACATATACTGTATAACTATTTTTCCTTGTTTGTCTCAACTACGCCCGACACAATTACACTTTGGACACAATTGATCAAAAACAATGAAGAATTGATTTAAACAACTGTCTTTCCTAATTTTAATTGAGGCAGTGACAGCATTCTTCTGAAAAATTCTTAAAAAATTATTAAATTTGATGTGAGTATAATGTGGAATTTGGTGATTAACTATATTCATTGGTTTTCATCCATTTAGAAAAAGGTTTTTCAATGAAAAATAAATTCTCTGTTTTAATTTTAATTACTCTTGCTGTATGTTCTTGCAAGGATAGAAAAGAAAGTAAGGTCGTTGATTCTTCTGTAAATGGTTTAATACATCAAAATGAGGATTGGACATACGAAGGTGAGACAGGCCCGGAACACTGGGTCGAAATTGAAAACGAATCTGAATGCGACGGAAATCGACAGTCGCCTATCAATATTATTGATGTAAATGTAATAACCGATGCTTCCTTGGTATCAATAAAAACTAATTACTCAGCCAGTGTTAAAATTCACGAAATAACTAATAATGGGCACACAATTCGATATAATTTTGAAAAGGGTGATTTTATTCTGTTGGACGGTGTTAAATACAAATTAAAGCAAATTCACTTCCATGAACCTTCAGAACATACAATAAATGGTATTCGCTATCCATTGGAGATGCATTTAGTGCACATTAATAAAAATAACGAAATTGCCGTTTTAGCAGTGATGGCAAAAGAAGGAGAAAGTAGCGAACCCTTTGCGTTTCTAGAAAAATATCTTCCCGTTAGCAAAGGAGAGACTAAATTAATTGATGCAAATTTTGATCTCAATAAGAGTTTACCTACAAAAAAAGAGTATTATACTTATAGAGGATCATTAACAACCCCTCCTTGCACTCAGAATGTGACTTGGTTTGTTTATAAAACACCCATTACCATTTCAGTAGATCAAGTAAAACAATTGCAAAATTTAATGCCATTAAACAATTATAGAAATGAACAACCCCTTAATGGTAGAGCTATAAGGCAATATATTAATCCCTAAAATTATGTGCATTTAACAAAATTTAATGAATAATGGGAAAGGACGTCAGGAAATAAATCGAAAGGTAATTCAATATTAGAAGAAATCTGACTTCTAATAATCCGCTCATTTCTACAGGAAATAAATTTCAATAGGCAGGGCCCTGCATGGATATTGAAAGTCACCCTGTCTCCTCATCAACTTCATTCTCTCTAAACGCAGACGGAACCAAATCAGGTACAATTTTTAACACCATTGGCAACAAAAGTGCTCCGCCGGGCAATAGAAAAATAGCCAATGCAGGAACAGATTTAGCAATGTCTTTAAACTGAGTTTTGACCATCTCCTTTTCTTCTTTAGTTAATTCTTTTGATGTAGATTTTTTGACTAAAAAAAGGAGCTCCTTGCTCTGTTTCAATTCTACAGAAAGCTTTTCTTTGTTGCGATAAATAATTTTTGTCCAACGCTTAGATAAACTAGAATAGGCCTTTTTATAAGATGTAGAATCTTTAATAAACTCTATCTTATTCTCTGAATTGAGCAAGAAAGATTCGGTTAAAACAATGTTCTCTTCCAATTCTTCTGATGGAATATCGAGATAATTGCACAACTCTATCAAAAAATCCAGTTCGTCATCTAACAAAACATCATTGGAGATCGCTGTAAGAATGGAAATGTCGAGTAGAAATCGTTTGAGGAGCCAATGAGACTTCACGAAGTAAGAAAAATCTTCCATTGTTGCCCCTTTTTCAAATTTTTCTTTCAATTCATCTCTTTTCTCATCTTCTAAATTGGCAGACGCCAGAAAAACATTAAAAATGGAACGCTCTTGACCTTCAATTATCCCGTCAGAATGTGCAGAAAGGATAACAGCAAGCATTGCATTAGTGGCAAATCGATCATAACTTTCGAGAGCTTCTGCTCTTTCTTTGTGCACAAAATCGTCAAAAAGTATAAGGTCCAAAAAACAAAACGCATTGCTCAGTGAGTTTACCCACCATTTATTCTCTAACAAATTCAACTTTATGTCAACTCTTTTTGCCAGCGTGTTCTCTAGCTTTTCTTCTTCACTGATTTTACCAAAAAGTTTGAACAATTTCGATATCGAACTAACACTATGGCCTTCGTAAAAAGAACAAAGATTTTCCAAGAAATTCAATCTATCGAATTTTTCGTCCTTTTTAATTTGTTGAAAGGTAAATAAATGTGCTTCAAACAAAAGAAATTTCAACTTCTCTTCGGCTGTCCAGTCTGATGAGTCTATGTTTTTTGCAAAAATAAATTCCAAGGCGAAACCGTAAACGATTCCTGTTTTTGCAAAAATAGAATGCATGAAATTTAACTTTCTCTCCCCTTCAGGTCGATCAGTGGTGAGTACAATTTCTCCTTTTTCGACAGAATCAAAATACTTATTAATCCAACCTTTTGATCCTGGTGTAATCACTTTTTTTCCCTTTAAAGTTTCCCCGCAACTGTAAATACTTTTCTTGCCGTAAAGACTACTTCCCCATCAATGCCAAACGCCTCAAAAACTCCAATATACATACCTATCGATGTCTTGGTATTATCATCTCGAATGCCATCCCAAGTAAAAGTTCCTCTTTTTGAAATTAACTCTGATTTTAAAACATTAGCAATCAACCTTCCTCTGTCATCATAAATTGTAAACGATGCAACAAGACCTGGTTCGGACATTTCATAATTCACTTGAAGAACATCTTCAAAGCCGTCATTGTCTGGGGAAACTGACTCACTGGCGAAGGAAAAATTTCCGTTTATTGTAGCTGGATAAAATTGAGAATTTTCTCCTCCAGGCGTTGCAAAACCGATTGCCTCTGCGGCGGTGTGCCAATTATTTCTGTCATTTGAAATCCCGTCAGGATCCAACCTTTCCAAGGTTTTTCCGTCATCACTATCGAGTAGCTTAAAGTGCCAATCGTCTAAATAGGCTACCTTATCAATCTCCTGATTCTGAAAAATAAGATAGACCGTCCCCTCATCATTTGAATAGCTCGGAATATCAGTTTGAACAAAATTACCAGGCATATAAGCTGGATAATTTTGTAAAACCTGCAAAGAATCTTCTCCAATTACGACATAAGAGTCGGGATACAACAAAACATTGTCTGAAATAATTTTATTCCCTGAAATAGTGTCATTGCTATAGCCCGCAAGTTCCCAATTGATGAGGTTTAACAGTTTATCTGACTTGTTATAGAGCTCAACCCAATCACTTCCACCCGTTAATGGGTTAAACATAATTTCATTGATGACAACATCTCCTATACTTGGATTGTCGGCAAGAGCAAAAGAACCAGAAGCAGTGATAAAGTTTAACCAGCAGTCTGCAATGTTTTGAATATCAATAGAATACACCTGTGAAGGCGTTAAGTTCTCTACAAACTGAATAGTCATAGTCGATGGGTTTGCTCCTGTAATAGATCTGCTTTGAATCGTTAAATTAGGAGAAAAAGTCATCGCAGTAATCGCCAAAGAAGAGGAGTCCATTCCTTCTGAAAAGTATATTTCAAGCGAATTTGGAGCTAAAGCAATCAACTGATTAATTCCTGGCGCTTGTGTATCTGGAGTTGGGTCAAAAATAGAATTAACTAGTCCTGGGGTTCCTCCTAATGGGTCATTACTTGCTCTCCAATCAGAAAAATCAGTACACGGATCATTTGGATTGATTCTCTCCAAACAATACCCTCCATCGTCCTTATTCGGGTCTCCATACCAAGCGTCGGTATAACTCAATGAATCAAGAGTAACTCCATTGTCATCACGGATAACAATATTGTCTCCGGCATTATTTAGCCCTGGAAAACTCGTAACAGCTGTTGCAACCAGAAATGAATCAACATTAGATGTTGCCGTAATTACAAGATAATCGCCGGGAAGAAGCCATCCGTTTTGCATAGTCCCGTTGGTAGAATTATCCCCGAGTTGCCAATTCTGCACATTAAAAATTTTTGAACTTTTGTTGTATAGTTCCACAAATTCTACTGATGGCAAACCAACCACAGGTGTTGGGTCGCACATAAATTCATTGATAGCGATATCGCCTGGTAAAACTGGCTCCGCAATCAAATATGAAAAATTTACAGTTTGAGAACCAGACACATTCCCTGCCAAATCTTCTATCAAAGTAGTGGTCATTGTATAGCTACTTCCGTTAGTAAGTGGAGAAATAGGAACGACATTCACCAAAGCTGGATTTCCTCCGCTAATTGTTGCGCTTGAAGCAGAAAGAGAAGGCTGAATGTCATAATTTGCAAAATTTTGTGCTGTGATAGGATCAATAGCTTCGTCAAAAAGTACTTCAATGAGATTGGCATTAATCGCTGTTGCAGAAACCAATACGGGAGGAGTAATATCAATCACCTCGTCACCCACAAAAATATCATCGTAGTAAAAATTGGTTGAATTACTAGCGGTATAAGCATCCAACATTCCGAAATGAGTTCCCAATAAATTAGCGCCATCGTTAACCGTTCCTGCCAATACATAATTCTGCAAACCCGTAGGGTCTATGTACAGTGCCCAATTGGCAGCAACATCTCTGACTACTCGGATACTTATATCAAAACTCGATGCTATTTGCCCGACAGGTCCCGCTAAAATTTCTGTGTCAACTCCTGAAATTACTCTAAATAACCTCACAGCATCGTTACTTCCCGCTTCACCCATTTGGATGTAAAAACCATCTGGATCGCTAGATAGATCAGCACTTGACGAGGTTAAATAAACCCTCCCATTGTTACTTCCAGATGGAGAAAAAGATTGTTGTGCCCTGAATCTCCATTCTTTTGCATTCAATGTTGCAAGACCATGGGGAGTTGATAAATAAGATGTTCCTGCAATTGCAGCGTTTAATTGTAGTTCGAAAGATGGATTAACAATAAAGTCAGCACTGCTCCCTGACCAAGTTGGATTCAAAGTAAAGTCACCATCCGAAAAATCGTCTGTAAGTTGCGACATACCATTAGACAAGGCAAAAAACGACACTAAAAATAATAAGTACTTCATAAATAGATTCTTCATTGTCCATAAATGTACTAAATTTGATTCTTAAATGAGAATAAGACGATAATAAATGAGAGTTGCAGTTATAGGTGCCACAGGAATGGTAGGAGGAATAATGCTGAAAGTTTTACGCGAATTTAACTTTCCAATAACTGAATTAATCCCTGTTGCCTCTGAATCATCGATTGGTAAAGTAATAGATTTCGGAGGTGTTGAGTGCCTAATAGCTGGAATACAAACAGCTGTCGATATGCAACCAGACATTGCTCTTTTCTCTGCTGGCGGAGGAACATCTCTAGAATGGGCTCAAAAATTCGCCGATAATGGCACAGTTGTTATTGATAATTCTTCTGCTTGGAGAATGGACCCTTCTAAAAAACTAATTGTCCCAGAAATCAACGGTCATTTACTCACAAAAGATGATAAAATCATTGCAAACCCCAATTGCAGTACTATTCAATTGGTTCTTGCTTTGAAACCTTTGCACGAAAAATACAAGGTAAAGCGAGTTGTTGTTTCTACTTATCAGTCTATTACTGGTTCTGGTATGAAGGCGATGAATCAAATGAAGAATGAGCGAAATTCTGTTGAAGCAGAAATGGCCTACCCTTATAAAATTGATCAAAATTGCATTCCACATTGTGATGATTTCGAAGAAAATGGATATACCAAAGAAGAGTTGAAATTAACAAACGAGACAAAGAAAATTTTAGACCCTTCCATCAATGTTACTGCCACTGCCGTGCGCGTTCCTGTTATGGGAGGTCATTCTGAGTCGTTGAATGTGGAATTTAAAAATGATTTTGATTTAGCAGAAATCAGATCTTTATTGCATCAGCAAGAAGGAATAACGCTGAAGGACGATCCAACAACTAATTCTTACCCTATGCCATTGTATTCTGAAGGAAAAAATGATGTTTTTGTAGGTAGAATAAGAAGAGATGAATCACAAAAAAACACATTAAACATGTGGGTTGTTTCTGATAATTTAAGAAAAGGGGCCGCAACAAACGCAGTTCAAATAGCTCTTTTAGTCAACGACTTGTAGTTCAATAATTCGCTCTTTTCTGATGATTAGGCACCTTGAAAACTATAAACCCCATTAACTAAATCAGCCAATGAGGTCTATAAAACCAACTACTACTTAAAATCGGTTTCTAATTACTTAGCAAATTCAATTTTCGTTGTGACATCGAGTGTTTTTGCAATACTATTAGAAGTCCTTCCTTTGTCGAATACAATGTTGTAATCTGCTAACGTAAGTTTCATTTTAGAATCTAGCGTTATTTCAGATCCTTTAACTGTAATGGTTGCGTTTTCAGTTACTGGCTTTGTAACACCATGTAGTGTTAAGTCGCCTTTTATAACCGCTTTATATGTTCCATCTTTACTGAAGTCAACATCACCTAGATTAGAAATTGTCCCTTTAAATTTAGACTTTGGAAATTGTTTGGTGTCTAAAAACTTAGGACTGTTGTAATGTTTCTGCATCATGGCGTTCTCAAACTTATAACTCTGCATTGGAACAGATATAATAACCGCTCCAGAAGAAATATCAAGTGAACTTTTTATTTTAGAGTTCTCTGCTTTGATGTCTTCAACTGATGTGGAAGATAAAAATTCGATGTGACCCTTTTCACTTACGATTTTTGTTTCTGATTGACCAAAAGAAACTCCTGCTGATCCTAAAGTTAATGCTAATACTAAAATTGATTTTTTCATGATTTTTATTTGATTATTAATTGTGATTTGTTTTAACTATTTTCCCTTAGAATGTCGCATTCTTCAACGATAACGTCTTCATATTCTTCAAAGTCCTCGTCGTAAGAAGCTGCCACCCTATATACTCCTTTGATCGTAATTTTATCGCCAACAGATAATGCTACTGCATTTTTATTCGTATTCTTCATAAATGTGCATTTAACCCCTGCATCATCCCCTTCTTCTTTCAAACGAACCACTTGGTTGTTGACAAAATCCATTTCAACCGATGCAACACTTCCTGAAATTGCAATTATTTTTGAATCACCATCTTCAGATAGGTATTTATCATTCGTTGCTTTTGAGTTTTCAAGAGATTCATTCACTAGTTCTGTTACCGTCATTCTAAAATCAATCGGACTCGCTTGAGTGTCTCTATGTGGAGCGAATAATAGATATAGAACAATACTTATGCCAATTATAAATATTGAACCGATGCTTATTAAAATTTTTTTTTTTGTTTTCTTTTTCATTCATTCCATCTTTTGTATTTCACTACAATCTGATATTTAGTCGTACATCATTCTTAAACCTTTCAAAAAATGAGTTGAAATGAAGAAAAGGTCTTTCCTTCAGTGAAAAATGTGTTTAAACGAATGACTTAATTTTAAATTTCTGGCATTTTATATAAAACTATGACCGTTTAAGGCGCCATTTTCTTTTGGTGGCAGCCCCCCTAAAGTCGTCTAGTTTTTCAGTAATTCCGCTATTGAGAAGCTTTTCCATGAATTTGAATGTTCCTTTTGACTTCTTGTAGTCAATTTCTGTCTTAAACAATGGAATGATACTCAAAAAATTAACTTCTTTATTATCAAGATGAATAGTTGAAAGCTCCTTTTCCAATAACAACGGGTACGAAAGCATAAAATAGTTTTGCTTCATTGTTGCAGAAAGACTTTCTGTTTCTTGCCCACAAGGCATGGTATGTCCATGTCCGAACCATGTTTTTTTTTCTACTACATATTTGGCAAGTCGTTGAATCCAATAGAAAACCCAATTCATTTGAGGGTTGTCGATATCTTCCCATTCCCAATAGCTGGGTAAACAAAAATAAAGCTCGTTGTACTCTCTACCCTTCCACTTTTCTGGAACGGGCATTTGGTAGTCGCGTAACCCATTTGTGGCAATAAGAGTTACGGGTGACTTTAAATCCAAATCAATAATAAGGAGTGGTATTTCTCCCTTCTCAACCGTAAACTCTTTAACTGACTCTTCGCCAAACCGACTAATTAACTGTTCTTTCACGTTTCAAAGATAACTAAACTAATTCTATCAAAAACTCCCAATAAGTTTTGTCTGATAAAACGCAGCCTTCTTCAATTAACTCATGTATTTCAACCTCTCTGCTTTTTGAGTATTTCTTTTGAGTTTTAAAAATAGTTAGCTCCGAAGATTTCTTTTTTAATGCTTTATGGATACTTTCTGGAGTTTCTAGAGACGCCTTGCTGTTTTCTTTCACATTGATAGATATCAACTCTATATTTTCTTTTTTTAATTTAAAAGTCAGGCAGCTTTTCTTTGATCGATGCTCCAAAAATTGAATTTTCTCGTACACTTTTTGCAAAACAGAATCGGAAAATAATTCTACGAGTTTTACGGCTCTTTCTTTGTCAGAAAGATTCATTTCTTCCCATTCTTCAGCATGAACTCCGTTAACAATCAAAAACTGCTTAAAGTCTTCTTCAAAAACTTCTAACTCTTCCATCGCAAGCATTCTGTACTTCATAAATCAAAGGTACTAATAGTCTTGTTAAGAAATAGTACATTTGTCTATGCAGAAAAAAGGAGTTGCCATTCTTGGCTCAACTGGGTCTATTGGAAAACAAGCGTTGGAAGTTGTTGAAAGCTATCCCGATCAATTTGATTTGCAAATAATCACGGCAAACAAGAATGCAGACCTTCTCATTAAACAAGCCTTAAAACACAAGCCAAACACTGTCGTAATTGTTGATGAAAATCAATATAAAAAAGTGAGTGATGCACTTTCGGCGCAAGATATTCATGTGTATGCTGGTTCAGATGCGCAAGCACAAGTTGTTGAATCAAATGAAGTGCATGTAGTTCTAACCGCAATGGTTGGTTATGCCGGCTTGAAACCAACACTGGCTGCAATTCGAGCTAAGAAAGATATCGCATTAGCAAATAAAGAAACACTTGTTGTTGCTGGAGAATTAATAACTAAAGAAGCTTATGAAAACGGGGTAAATATTTACCCTGTCGATTCTGAACATTCAGCTATTTTTCAATGTTTAACGGGCGAATTTGAAAATAAAATCGAAAAAATCTATTTAACAGCTTCTGGAGGGCCGTTTCGTGGGTTCTCCCAAAAACAATTGCAAAAAGTAACCAAGGCCCAAGCCTTGAAGCATCCAAACTGGGAAATGGGAGCAAAAATTACCATTGATTCTGCTTCTATGATGAATAAGGGTCTAGAAGTTATCGAGGCAAAATGGTTATTTAATTTAGAACCTGAGCAAATAGATGTCATTGTTCACCCTCAATCTATTGTCCATTCTTTGGTCCAATTTGAAGATGGCTCTATGAAGGCGCAAATGGGTTTGCCAGACATGAAATTACCTATTCAATATGCGTTAACTTATCCTCAACGATTAAAGACAGATTTTCCGAGATTCAATTTTATGAACTATCCTGAATTAACGTTTGAAAAAGTGGATACTTCCATTTTCACCAACTTGCAATTGGCTTTTGATGTCTTAAAAGAAGGAGGAACGGCAGCTTGTGTATTGAATGCGGCTAATGAAGTAGCAGTTGATGCTTTTTTGCAAGACCGTATTTCATTCTTAGATATTTTTAGAATTAATGCTGAAACACTCAATAAAACTCAAAATATCGTTCGCCCAGAACTAATTGATTATGTATTAACGGACGAAGAAGCGAGAAAAGTCGCAAGCGAATTTATTTAACTCTCAACTTTTTCTTCATCGCTCCTGAAAGAGCATCCTTGTGCATGTAAACATTGATTGTTTTCCACTTAAAATAGCTTTCAGAAACATATAAGTATCCTTCAGGATAGTTTCCTGTTCCCCACGAGTTTTTTACTAAGAAATATTTTGTGCCTTTTTGATCTTTATACATCCCTACGATGTGCATTCCATGATCATCAGTGGTCGTTTTGTTATCATAGCCTTTTTGGCGAATCTCTGGTGTAATTTCAACCTCCTCAACAGGTGTAAGAAAGGCGTTGGATTTTTTATCCGCACCGCTATCAGAAAAATTCTTGTTGTCTTTTCCGGATACAGCAATTGTTGATGCATCTTCGGGGTTAATCGCCAATCCATTACTAAAACTGAATCCCTTTTCAGAAACATCAGCGCCCCAGGCTACAGTATAACCCTGTTTTAAAGCATACTCGGTTGCTTTCATTAAATTATCTAAGTTCACATTATAGCTTTCTCCCCATGCCCAATTATCAGGAATCGCCAACATGCATTTTTTATTCTCAGGAAAGTGAGTGAATGAGGTTAATGAAATATAATTATTCATATCTAAACCGATTTCTTTCGCATACGATTTAGGCGTGAATTTTTTACCATCCAATTCAAATTCTTTAATATCCATTCCTAGATAAGCGTCTAAAATTCCGTTAACCGCACTCATCCATGCCGTTGATAGTTGTCCTTTGTGATTTTTAACGCCCTGAACGGCTCCATTTAAAACGCTAAATAATTCACTATGATTGTGTTTGTTAGAACCATAGTTTAACCCTTCGTAAGCTTCTAATGGAACAATTCCATAACGTCTAATTACATAAGGAATATCATGAAAAGCTCCCCCTTCAGAAAAATTAATTTTACCATCCATTCGAATGTATTTCTCGGCCTTACTTTCATATGCTTTCCTTACAATAAACATTTCAGAAAGCAAATCAGGGTCTTCATTTCCTTGTCTCATTAACTCTGATTCAAAAAATGATAACGCAGAAAAACTCCAACATGTACCGGTATAACCTTGACTTTGAACAGGCGTAGCGTCTAGGTGTGAAACTTTTGTGAACTTGTATTCACTGTTTTTACCGTTGGTTGGAGGTTCAGTATAACTAAATTGCCCTTGGGAAATAAAAGTCGTTGCAACAAATGCAACACTGAGTAGTTTTTTGATCATTTTTCTTCGTTTTATGCTGTCTTCAAAGATAACATTTTGAATTACCTTCTATAGAAAAACGAGGAGCTATTTAAGTGTCCACCCTTTGAATCCTAAGTCGTTTGCTTTGGATTTGAGTTCTTCAAGCATTTCTGTTGAAAGCGCTGCGCCGGCAGAAACACGATGTAAGCCGTTTTTTACATCCACTATTCTCGCATCGAGTCCTGCCAATTGTAGCTTCGCAACGAGCTTGTTGGCATTCGACTCGTTTCCAAAACACCCCACAATATAATTACTGACATTTATTTGTAAGCCGCTGTTGTCCAGTTGTTCTGGAATCGATATAGTTTCCTTCGTCGCTTTTGTTTTTACAGGAATAAAGAAAGTGTCGTCGTATTTATATGAATAAACTTCTATGTCCTCTGGCAGGCCCTCTAGTGCTTCTTGAAAAGAAGATTGCTGAGTTTTTTTTGGAATCTCAATAGACGATGATTGATGTTCATATTGAGCAACCACTGTTTTTTGAAAAGGATTAAAGTCTTTAAACGACAAAATCCCTGATTCCAAAACATCTGTTTTCATTGGAATCCATACAGAATAAAATGCTATCGGCAAAATAACGGCTGCTGCAATATATTTCCAGACTTTTATTCTAGGTTGAGGAACAGAAACTATTGCTTTTTCTGTATTCTCCTCTTTTATTTCTTTGTTGACTTTTTCTGAGATAATAGGAATTATTCTCGTTTCTTTTTCTATAACAATTTCTTCTTTCGCTATTGTTTTAACAGCCTCTTCCTTAATAAATTGTATTTGTTTCAGTCCGAAAGAATCTAATAATAAATTAAAGAAACGATCTTGTTCGAAACAGAGATTATTCTCCTTGTCTTTGTATAAAAACCCTATTTTATCAAGCTCTATTCTTCCTTTATTGGAAAGAATAACGCTCCATTCTTCGACTTTTTTTGCCACCTGCAAAGAAGCATCATCGAATGATAACTTATTTAGGTTTGCTAATTCATTAATAAGCAACCCGTCATTATTTACGAGTTGTTTATTGAACAACAATGATTTTTTTGGAGGAGAAATTCTACCTAAATCATAATCAATGCGTGCGGAAACTTGCTGTGCAACAAATCCGCCAAACGAAGGGACAATTACACAGTTGTTCTGCAATAGTAAATCACCGATAAGTTGTTCTATTGTAGTCATCATTACAAAAATAGGGAAAAAACTCGGAAATTATACCTATTAGAAATTAAAATGCCAAGGGGTAGATTCAACTAGCTAATGCAAGTTTTTTATTTTCTAGGTTAAA